>Ga0210408_10000774_pt1 | contig 36607 bp, 33 predicted proteins | sample IncBWH4MmetaG_FD_155471 | JGI IMG/M metagenome (GOLD analysis project Ga0210408, IMG submission 155471) | Forest soil microbial communities from Barre Woods Harvard Forest LTER site, Petersham, Massachusetts, United States - Inc-BW-H-4-M | ecosystem: Environmental > Terrestrial > Soil >... | reverse complement strand
CCTGCACCCAGTCGCGCTCGGCGGCGACGCGATCGGCGATGTCACCGGTGCCGTCGGGCGAGCCGTCGTCGACGACGAGAATGCGAAAGCCCTCGGGTGCCGCCCCGGCCAGCACCTCGCCGGCGGCGTCGAGCATCGCGGCGATGTTGGGGGCCTCGTTGTAGGTCGGGAGGATCAGCCAGGGGACGGCGGGCGCGGACATCGGTCGGCGTACCCTACGGGTTCGCGTTCACAACGGGCGGCGGGTTGAGGGGCCGTGGGGCCGCGTACCCTCTAGAGCCGTGGAGCTGCCTACGAACGGGGCGATCGCCGACGCGCTGGAAGAGCTGGGAGACTTGTACGAGCTCGACGGGGCGATCGTGCACAGGGTGCTGGCGTACCGGACCGCCGCCAAGACGGTGCGCGAAGCGACGGTGTCGGTGGGGGCGCTGGCGCGGGAAGGGCGGGCGGTGGCGCTGAAGGGGATCGGTGAGACGCTGCAGGAGAAGATCGCGGCGCTGTGTGAGACCGGGACGATCCCGGCGGCGGAGAAGCTGCGCGCGAAGTTTCCCCCGGGACTGGTGGAGATCACGCGGCTGCCGGGGATCGGCGCCAAGCGGGCGCGGCTGCTGCACTCGGCCCTGGGAATCGACTCGCCGCAGGCGCTGCGCGAGGCGGCGCTGGCACAGCGCGTGCGGGACGTGAAAGGACTGGGGGCGAGGTTCGAGGAAGGCGTGCTGGGCGCACTGGACAGAGCCGCCGCCAACCCGGCGGAGAGCGGTGGCAGGCGGGCGCGGCTGCTGCTGCCGCAGGCGCTTGAGCTGGGCGAGGCGCTGGCGCGAGGTCTGAGCGAAGGCGCGGGCGAGGGTACGACCGTGGTGGTGACAGGATCGGCGAGGAGGATGGGTGACAGCGTGAAGGACATCGACCTGATCGCGGTCACGAAACGGCCGGTGACGCTGGCGAAGGGGTTGGCGAAGCTGGCCGAGATCGAGAGCGTGTCCTCGGCGAGCGCCGTCGGGGCGAGGGGGCACGCGCACGTGGGCGTGGGCGTCGATCTGCGGATCGGAAAGTCAAAAGAGCTGGGAAATCTGCTGCAGCACTTCACCGGCTCGGGCAGGCACAACGCGGCATTGCGCGAGCTGGCGGTCAGGAAAGGGCTGCACGTGTCCGAGCACGGGGTGCTGGACGACGCGGACGCGCGTACGCGCACGTATGAGAGCGAGCGGGAGGTGTACGAGGCGATCGGGATGACCTACATCGAGCCGGAGCTGCGTGAGGATCGTGGCGAGCTGCAGGCGGCGGCGGGCGGCGGGACGGGGCTGCCGAAGCTGATCGAGCAGGAGGACGTCAGGGGAGACCTGCACTGCCATACGATCGCCTCGGACGGTCATAACACGATCGCGGAGATGGCGGCGGCGGCCAGGGAGATGGGGTACGAGTACCTCGCGATCACCGACCATTCGGCGACGCACGGGTTCGGCAACGACGTCTCGCCGGAGGAGCTGAGGCGCCAGATCGAGCGGGTGCGCGAGGTGGATGCGCAGATGGAGGGCATCGCGGTGAAGGCGGGCAGCGAGGTCAACATCCTGCCGGACGGGGGGCTCGACTATGAGGATGAGCTGCTGGCGGAGCTCGATTGGGTGGTGGCGAGTGTGCACACGGCGTTCGGGATGGGCGAAGCGGCGATGACCAGGCGCATGATCCGCGCGCTCGAGCACCCGCTGGTCGACGCGATCGGGCATCCGACGGGCAGGATGATCGTGCGACGCGAGCCGTATGCGATCGATCTCGAGGCCGTGTTCGAGGCGGCGGCACGGACGGGGACGCTGCTCGAGATCAACGCGAATCCCGACCGGCGCGACCTGTCGGATGTGCATGCGCGTAACGCCGTGAAGGCGGGAGTGAGGCTTGTTATCGACTCCGACGCACACAAAGTGCGGACGCTGGCGAACATGCGCTGGGGCATCGCGACGGCTCGGCGGGCATGGCTGACGCGAGAGGACATCGCGAACACGCGACCGTGGAACGAGCTGGTGCGGATGCGCAAACGCAATCGCGCAAGATGATGCGGGTAAGGGCGGGTGACCCGTGAGCCCGCATCTTCGTAGGACCCTGCCGGCGCCGGTCACCGCACGAAGTGGCGCTCGTGTCAGGAAGCGGGGTGGGAAAGCAGGCGCGGGAGCAGCTCCTCCGAGGCGATGCGGTCGCTCGCGGCCCGGGTAAAGGCGGCGAGCGCGGACGCGGCCCGCGCGCGGTGGTCGGGCGCGGGGTCGTCGAGCGCGGTGCGCAGCGCAGCGCCGAGATCGTCGGAGACGAGTCGTGGGTCCAGGGAGCGCGCGATGGACAGCGCGGCGTAAGGTCCGGGGGCGGGTGTGGTGACAAGCTGGCAGCCGTCGGCGAGCGCCTCCAGCTGGGCGAGGCCATAGTCCTCGCGGCGGGGGGCGCAGACGAACACGCGGGCGCGGCGCAGGAGCGAGCGATAGTCGGCGGGCGCGAGCGGACCGGTGACGATGACGCCGGCGCTCGGCAGGGAGACGCCGGCACGGGCGAGCTCGGAGGGCGAGGCGCCCGCGACGTAGAGCTGCTCGTCGGAGCGGCGCACGCGGGTCCAGGCGGAGAGGACCCGGTCGAGTCCCTTCTTGAGGGGGTTGGCGGCGTAGGCGATCGCGGTGATGTCGCGCACGAGCGGGGGGGGACCGGAGGGCTCCACCGGAACGGGCAGGACGAGCGCCCGATCGTCGGCGCGCACGCGGGCGGGCGCCTCCTGCAGACCACCCTCGCTCCAGGGCAACAGCAGCGGCGCCCGGGAGAGGCGGCGGCGCTCCAATGGACGCTGCCAGAGGCCATGACGTCCGGGGCGGTTGCCGACTGAGGAGGCGTCGAAGCGAACCGCGCCCGGTCGCGGCCACAGCAGCGCGGAGGTGGTGCTCGAGTAGATGACGGCGCGGGGAGTGTGCTCGGCCAGGCCGGTCACGGCGGCACGGCGAGCGGCAAGGGCCCAGGCGAGGTCGGTCAGCGCGAGCGTGCGCATCGGGCGCGGGCGTGCGGCGGCGAGGAGGGCGACGGAGGCACCGGCGCGACGCAGGGAGTCGGCGAGCTCGGCGTCGGCCGCGCGCAGCCCGGCGGTGGCGCCGAGCGAGACGATCATGACGTCCACTTCTCGAGCGCCATGCTCACCGGCCGAGCCCTGCGTCCCGCTGGAGCTGTGCACCACGTCAGAGGTGTGCGCTCCGCCATCTGCGGCGGAGGACACGGTCGTCCCCCGACCGAGCCCGGCGTCGTCGATGGACATCAGGTGACGGAGCCGTTGGTGGGCTCGGGACGCAACGCCCTGAAGCCGGGGGTGCGGTGCAGCGCGATCGGCTGAAACGGGGAGGTGCGCCGGACGTAGAAGGAGACTCCGTCGCGCTCCTCGATGGCGGCGACCGCGGCGTGCTGACGACGCCAGGCGAGCGCCCAGATGATCGCGAAGCCGACGGCGATGCCGGGGATCTGGGGGGCGAGGAAGGCGAGGCCGCCGGCGATCAGCGTGAACAGGAGCAGCGGCCAAAGGCGGTTGAGCAGGATCGCGCCAGGATGGTGCTCGGGCATGGCGGTGCTGGCCTGGGCACCGGCGAGCAGGCGCGCGATCGGCGGGTTGGCTTCGGCGCGGCGGCCGAGGCGCAGCCCGATCAGGGCGGCGAGAACCCACCAGCCGAGGGCGACCGCGACGAGACGCTCCTGGGAGGGCACGCTCATCTGCGAGCCGGCGATCGCGAGCACGGTGACCGTCGCGAGCGCGGTCGCGGCGCCCGCGCTGAGCAGGACGGTGGTCTTGAGGAACTCGACGAAGCGCACTGGTCTAGAGCAGTGCCTCGAGCAGGCCGCGCACCCCGGCAGCGCCGTCGATCACAAGGTCGGCCTCTGACGCCAGCTCGGGTGGGGTTTCGTCGGAGCGGACCGCGACGCACACGGCCCGCTCCAGCTCGGAGGCCCGCTCAAGCGCGCGCAGGCTGCGGAACGCGTCGAGATCGGTCGTGTCGTCGCCAACGTAGACGGCGGCCGATACCGGCTGGTCACGCAGGAGCGCGGCGATGCCGAGGCCCTTGTGCAGCTCCACGGGGGGGCGCACCTCCAGGACCTTGCGCCCCCAGTGCACCGCGAAGCCCTGCGCGGAGGCTTCACGAGCGATGTCGGCGGCGGCTGCGGCAGCAGCAGCCTCGTCGGGAGCGCCGCGCCAGTGGAATGCGGCGATCGTGTCCTTATCCTCGCCGCGGATGCGCAGGCGCTGGCGCGCAGGCGTGGTGGCGGCGGCGGCGAACGCGCGCACCCGCGGCGCCCACGCCGCGAGGTCGGAGTCGAGCTCGGGGCGGGTCGCGCCGGGCAGCAGCAGCTCGCCGCCGTGGTTGCCGATGTAGGCAATCGTCCCGATCGCGACGATCTGGCGGGCGGTACCGGCACGGCGACCGCTGACGCAACCGACGATGCGGTAGCGCTTGGCGATCTCGATCAGCAGCGAACGCGTGGCCTCCGGTACGTGCGCGTCGGCGGCGTGGCGCACGATCGGCGCGAGCGTGCCGTCGATGTCCAGCAATACGGCGGCGTGAGGCGGATCGCGACGAAGCGGTTCGAGCGCCTCCACGAGCGTAGCGGCGGGTGACACGGACATTAGTATGGCGAGCGCCGTGGCCGAACTGCTCCACGTCTCGGGATCAGACGCCGGGTCCCGGACTCACTCCTCCGCAGTCGCACCGATCCCTGCGCCCACCGGATGCTCCGCGAGCGATCGGGCAGGTCGTGGCGAATGACTGTGGCAGCGCCCTCCGAGCGTGCCCTGAAGCTGATGGCGATCGGCACCGCCGCGGGCCTGTTCAGCGGACTGTTCGGGGTGGGCGGCGGGACGGTGATCGTGCCATTGCTCGTGTTCTGGCTGGGTTACGGCGAGCGCGAGGCGACGGGAACGTCGCTGGCGGCGATCGTGTTCATCGCCGGGTTCGCCGCCGCCGTGCAGGGCGCGTATGGCAACGTGCGCGTGCTCGATGCCCTGCTCGTCGGAGTCCCCGCCGTGGGCGGAGTGCTGCTCGGCACGTGGCTGCAACAGCGCGTGCACGTGCGGGCGATATCGCTGCTGTTCGCGGCGGTGCTGGTGGCGTCGGCGGTGGAGTTGATGCTCGAATGATCGGGGCGGCCCCGATCGGCCGTGGCGAGCGATGTGCACAGGTGCGCGCCACGATGATTCCTCGCATCCGGATCAGAGCTCCCGCCGGCGCGCCCGGGAGGTCTGCGCGATGATCTGGCTGATCGCGATCGGCGTCGCCGCCGGGGTGCTCGGCGGGCTGCTGGGCGTGGGCGGCGGTGTCCTGTTCGTGCCGGGCCTGGTGATCGTCGTCGGGTTGACTCAGCACGAGGCGGAGGCGACCTCGTTGCTGGCAATCGTGCCCGTGGCGCTTGTGGGGGCGGTGCGCCAGAACCGTTACGGCAACGTGCGTCGCGACGACGCGCTGCTGATCGGCGTGCTGTCGGTCGCGGGCGTCGCCGGCGGGGTCGCGCTCGCGAACACGCTCTCGGGCACGGCTCTGCGTACGGCGTTCGCCGTCCTGATGCTGATGATCGCCGCGCAACTGGTGCGCAAGGCGCTGCGCGACGGGCGAGATAGTGGCCGCGAACGTAACCAAAATGGACGGCACGAGCCACGGTAGACATGGACAGCGGAGCTCCGCCCTGCGGACGAGCAGATCGCGGTAGTGCAGGTGACGGTCCGGATAACGGACCGTCACACTCTTGGCAACGAGCATTGGGGGGCGGCCCAGAGTCAGCCGGGAGAAACATCGGAGTTTCTGTATCAGTCGAAATGCAGGGCCGGCTGTGCATCTTGAGAACGCCGAGCCGGCCAGTGGGAAACATTCTCGGCGTGGGAGTTAGGTTTGGCTTTGACTGTGGATGAGCGCCGCCGAACACGACGGCCTGTGAGCGCGAGCGGCCGATCGTTTGCATAGATCAGCGCGCCCGAGGCGGCTTGGAGCTCGAAAAGCGAGCGGCAGACCGGCACTCCGGCAGGTCGGCCAGTTGACCGCGCGCGCCCTGCCTTCTTGCCTGCGTGCCGTCCTCGCCGTCCCGCGGGCCACGCCATGGGCAATCGTTTGCTTAACTCTCAAAGAATCCTTTCTGTATAACGAACCGATGGAAAAGAGCCTGAATGCGACCTTCGGCAGGTGGGGGCCGAGGCACCCGCACCTTGCCGAGTGGGGCGGTCGCGCAGTCCTGTCGGTGACGAACAGGTTCTTCTCAGGACACGGCATACACCACCTTGATAGCGAGCTCGGAGGCTCCCGACTTGCAGCTCTGGAGCAGACTATCCGTGCCGGCGGCGAGGCCTATGTACTTGGGTTCGGCGTTGCAAATCACAATTCCGGGGCCGCGCTGGTGCGAGTCTCCCGGCGCGGGAGCGTGGAATTGATATGCAACGAAGAGGAGGAGCGCTACACGGCAGTGAAGCACAGTCACGAGTACCCCGAGCACTCGATCGAGGCGGTCAAGCAGCATATGCGGGCACTTGGCCTGGGACCCGAGGATCTGGCTGCCTGCGTGAGCAGCTGGGACTATGCGCGTTCAGCCGGCGTGCTGCTGGTGCATCCGGTCTTGGAGGAGGCACCGGCAAGCATAAGCCTGCTGCTACGCCGGCAGTCCGGGCGGGAGAACTCTGCCATGACCTCCGCCAATGCGGCATCGCTGCTCCAAGCTCCCACACGTCTTGGGCAGCAACTCGGGCTGAACAGGCGCATGCCGATTATTGGGATGTGCCACCATGACAATCACGCGTATCTCAGTTACGCAGTCTCGCCATTCGCGGCCGGCGCCGATCCCGTTATGGCGATCGTCATCGATGGGGGCGGCGATAACGCGTGCACGTCGCTCTACAGTTGCCGGTCCGGCGAGCTCACCCTGCTGAGCGCGCGAGGCAAAAACCAGCTCGACTCGCTCGGCCGGATGTACGGAGTTCTCAGCGCGACGCAGGGTGGCTGGCCTCCACTGAGCTCGGAGGGTCGCTACATGGGCGCGGCCGCCTGGGGAGACGACAATCGGCTCACCAACCGATATTACCGGCGGTTGAAGCATATCTTTCACTTCGGGGCCGAAGGCGAGATTCGCCTCAACCGCGCACTCGCCAACTGGACAAGATATTCATGGGACAAGCCCTACACCGAGGAGCTGACCGACATCCTCGGCGAGCCTATTCCACTCGAGGAGATGTGGCACCCGGATGCCATCCTGAATGTCGAGAATATCCGCCACCCAGAGATCACCCGCGACCGTGTGGACAAGGCGGCAGCCGTGCAGATGGTGTTCGAGGATGCAGTGGTCCACATCGTGGACCACTGCATCCGCGCGACCGGCAGCCACCGCCTTGTCCTGACCGGCGGCACCGCTCTCAACTGTGTCGCCAACATGCGCCTGCTGGAATGCTTCGACGAGCGCTGGTACGAGCGCAATCTTGGGCGCAAGAACACGCGACTGCATATCTGGGTTCCGCCCATACCCGGCGATGCGGGCACACCGATCGGCGCAGCGTACACATTTGCCATGCGCGCCGGCGCGCGACCCGGCCCCCCACTGCGACACGCCTTCTACTGTGGGCTCGCGCCCAGCACGTCGAGAATCCGGGCAACCGTCGAGACCGAGCCAACTGCCGGGAGCATACCGCTGGGAGACTGCTCCGAACCCAACGTCATGGACCAGGTGGCCGACCTGCTCGCGTACGTTGTGGCCAACGGTGGCGTCATGGGTCTCTATCAGGGCATCGCGGAGACCGGCCCTCGTGCGCTGGGGCATCGCAGCATCCTCGCCAACCCGTGCAACCCGGATACTCGACGCCTGCTGAACGAGCGCGTCAAGCACCGCGAATTGATCAGGCCGCTGGCCCCCATGCTCACACGTGCGGCCGCGGAGCGCTTCTTCTACCTGGAGGAGGGCGCATCCGACGACGACTACAACGCCTACAGCTACATGGTGCTCACTGCACGTGCGCGGCCAGAGGCGCATGAAGCCATCCCCGCTGTGATTCATCATGACGGGACCGGCCGTCTTCAGATTGTACGTCCCGATATCGACCCGTTCTGCCACGAGTTCCTGATCGCGATGGGACACAGGGTGGGCGTGGAGGCATCGGTGAATACCTCCCTCAACGTGGGCGCGCCGATCGCGCATACGCCCGAGCAGGCGATCACCACTCTCAAGCGTGCGCGCGGCATGGACGGTCTGCTGATGATAGGCAGCGATCGGCAGGCAACCCTGGTTTGGCTGGAGGATCGCGCCGACGTCCGCGAGCGCCTGATGGAGTCGGTTGGCGCGTGGGCGCACGAAACCGGGGTTTCCCTGCCCGATCGTGGCGGCTTGCGAGAGCTGCCGTCGCTGCTCGAGAGCGATCCCGCGCGGTGAGCGCGACCGGGGGCGTAGTGTCGAACTGTGCGCCGCGCTTGTAAGCAGCGCATATATGCGAAGCCCGCGCGACGGTGCGCTCCATCAACGCGAAGCCGGCAGTCATCCAGCCGGTTGCCGGACAGACTCTGGTAATGGTCTAGACTGAGATGGCGATGGGACTCGACAACCCCCTGCACATCGCGTTCCTGGTGGTGATCCTGCTGCTCGTGTTCGGAGCGAAACGGCTGCCGGAGATAGGTCGCTCGCTTGGGAGCGGGATGCGGGAGTTCAAGACGTCGGTCACCGGCGAGGCGAGCCACTCACAGCCAACGCTTCCGCCGGCCGATGCCCAGCAGCAGCCCGCCGCGCCGGCTCAGCCACCCGCCGCACAGGCGCCTGCCGCGCAGCCACCCCCGCCGCCGCCGGTCGCGGAGCCCGTCGGGACACCGTCCGCTCCACCAGAGCAGCCGTCTGCCTCCTGACCCGCCGTGGCGATCGCCGGCCGCAACGGGTCCGCCGCCGCCCACCTTATCTCCAGCCCTGGTTACGCCGGCGATTCATACCGCCCGCTCAGCCGCGATGGCGGATCGGACCGGTGGAGACGGCTTCGAACGCGGAGCCCGGGACGCGCTTGATCTGTTCGAGGTCGTTGTCGTTCCAGCGGGGGTCGGGCGCGCCGGTGACGTACCAGGATGAGCCGTTGTCGGCCACGATCAGCCCGTAGCGCTTGAGCGCGCGCAGCACGATCAGCGACTCGCCGTGAAACCCCGCGAGGGGGTAGCTCGCGCGCAAGCGCAGCCGCAACCCCATCGGCGGCAGCGCCGGGTCGGAGTCGGAGGAGGCGAGGTGGGTCGCGGGATGGATGTAGCCGCGCTGGGTGCGCGCGACGGTGACGCGCAGCGCATGGTCGATCCGACCGGAGTGGACCTCGTCGTAGCGGACGAGCAGCGGCATGATCGGCAGGCCCGCCGCGTCGGCCGAGGTCCAGCCTTCGGGGCGCAGCGCGTTCGAGCGCAGGTTGAACACGGCGCCCGAGCCGGCTTCCCAGCCCGCTCCGCGGCGATGCGCCGAGTACAGCTCATACAGCTTGCACGTTCCCCGTTGCAGCACGAGCACATGACGATCGCCTGCTTCGCCCGCCCCCTCGACCGGTGCGCCTGGCGGGATCGGGTATGGCCCCGGCTCGGATTCGGCGCCGAATTCGCTGAACACGATCGGCACTCGCGGCCGGCTGGGCCCGACGACCGTGTAGGGGATGCCGTAGCTCGGGTTCGTGCCGAAGTCGGGGTGCAGATGGCCGCTCAGGCCAATGCTCGAGATGTAGGCGGCCGAGCGCGGATCGACGGGCGCATGGGAGATGTCCCGGTTGAGCGAGTTGTTCGCGGGGAACAGTGGACAGGCGTACTCGCGCGGACCGGGCGGCTCAAGCGCGGAGGTGGCAGAGGTGGTGACACACGCGAGCGCGATCGCGGCGATGGGCGCGATTCGCAGAAGCGATGCACAAACTGACGAGCGGCATCGCGGCTGAGGCGGGAGCGCTCGCGAGAGTGCGCGTGATCGCATCCACGAGAAGCTACGCGACGCACAGGCCGTCGGGCGGACGCCTGGACGACCGTTGGGCTCGACTCCGTCGGGTGGCTATCCAGCTGCCGGCCCGCTCGGGACCGATTCGACGCCCAGCACCCCCGGGCGCACCTCGCTCAACAGGGGGGCGCCGCAATGCCAGCAGTAGGCGGCGCCGCGACTGTGAACCGCGCCGCAGGAACGGCACTGGCCGTGCACACCATCCTGCGCGCCGGCCAGCAGGCGCTGGATCTCATCGAGCTCGGCGTCGGCCTGCTGCAGCTCGGCGGCACGGCGTGCGAGCACGTCGAGGCGGTAGTGATCGCGCACCGCCATTTCATAGGTGAGCCCGCCGAGGTCCCAGGTCAGCGCGGCGACGCGCCGGGCCAGCTCGTGGCGACGGCGGCGCAGCTCGGCGACGGGTGGTGCGAGCGCGTTCATCAGCCGCCCGTTTCGATCGGCTGTGCACCGAGCGAGTTGACTTCTTCCTCGTGCTTGTGGCCGGTCGTCGAGCCCAGTTTTTTGAGTTTGGTCGGCGTCACTTTGACCGCTTTGGGCGGCGGTGCTTTTTCGATCGCCTTGGCTTCCTGCGCTTCGTGGGCCTCGGTCTTGGCCGTGGCCTTGCTCGACTTCGCGCTCGTAGCGGAGGTGGGCGTGGTGGTGGCGGTGGTGCTCGTGGGCGTCGTGCTCGTGGCCGCAGCCGGCGCGGCGAGCGCGCCCAGACCTTCGACCCGCACGACCTGACGGCTGGGCGCGCTGCTCCGCGTGACCCAATGGCCGACGAGCAGACCGGCGACGATCGCCAGCAGCAGCACCGACAGCAGCCCGAACAGGCCGGAGTAGCGGCGTAGCAGCGTCCATGTCGCGCCTGACATCGGCTCGATCACGGGCGCGTATCCGGGCGGGAGCGCGCCGACCGGCGTCTGGGCGACGCCATGGGACTGGGCGTCGGCTTGGAGCACGTCCAGGAACGCCAGCCGTACGGGCGAGACGGGCTGGCCGCAGGCCAGGCAGTAGCGCTGGTCGGGCGCCAGCGGCGCGGAGCAGTTGGCGCAGTTCGGAACGGCCTCGGGCTGCTCGGAGGGCACGGGCGCGAGGCTCATGACCGCGGCGCTCCCGCCTGGCGGACCGCGCGAGCACTATCCGCCCGAGGGTCCGGCGGGCTCATCCGAACGTGCCCTGCACGTAGTCGCGGGTGCGCGGTGCGCGCGGCTGGGAGAACACCTCGTCGGCCGTCCCGTACTCGATCAGATCGCCGAGGTACATGAACGCGACCTTGTCGGCGACGCGACGCGCTTGGGCGAGGTTGTGGGTGACGATCACGACCGCCAGCTCGCGCCGCAGCTCGCCGATCAGCTCCTCGATGACGCCCGTGGAGATCGGATCCAGCGCGCTGCACGGCTCGTCCATCAGCAGCACCTCCGGGCGCGGGGCGATCGCGCGGGCGATGCACAGCCGCTGCTGCTGGCCGCCGGACAGGCGCAGCGCGGGACGGTCGAGGTCGCCTGAGACCTCCTCGTAGAGGCCGGCGCGGCGTAGCGCGTCGATCACCAGCGGCTCGAGCTCGCGGCGGCGCGGGCGCTTGCGCGACTGCTCGCGCAGGGCGAACGCGACGTTGTCGAAGATCGACATCGGAAACGGGTTGGGCTGCTGAAACACCATCGCCACACGCGTACGCAGGGTCGTGTCCACCAGCTCGTGAATATCCTCGCCGTCGAGCAGCACCCGTCCCCCGCGGACAGCACTGGGGGTCAGCTCGGTCAGGCGGTTGAGCGTGCGCAGCAGCGTCGTCTTGCCGCAGCCCGAGGGTCCGATCAGCGCGAGCACCTCCCCCTGGTGGATCGACAGCGACACCGACTTGACCGCCGGCACGCCGTCGTAGGCGATGCTGAGATCGCTCACGCGCAGCCGCTCGGGTCCGGCCGTGGGCACGGCGGGCTCGCGCAGGGGGTTGCGCTCGCGCACGGGCGGCGCGATCGGGATGGGCGGTCGGTCGAGCACAATCGTGCGCACCGGCGGGACCTCCTGGACTCCGGCGGCCTCGTGCGGGCGAGCGCCGTCCAGCTCGTACGCGCGCGGCGCGCCGTCCTCGTGTCCGCGCTCGTTGCGCGCCGCTTGAGATCCGAACGCCGTCCGAACACGGTGAGCCGTCTCGGGGTCCTCGGTTGTGAACGGATCATCCATGAGCAGCAGCTCGTCGGGGCTCATCTCACCTTCTCCATCAACTCGATGTTCTCGATAGAACTGATGAGATTACCCAAGATTTCTTGTGTCGTGGGAAAAGTTTGCGAACCCGCAAGCTCATGCGACGCCTCCTACTCCGGACAGTCCCGTGGCCCGGTCGCGGGAGCGGCCGATGCGGTCCACGAGCAGATTGAGGCCGAGCACGAGCACGAGCAGCACGAACGCCGCCGCGTAGGCCTTCTGCGGCGCGGCGCCTTCGCCGGCGGGGGAGTTGTCGTACACGTAACTGGTCAGCGTCGAGCCCGTCCCGCGCAGCAGGTTCACGATCGGCACGGGGCCCTGCGTTTCGATGTGCAGCGTCTCGCCCAGCAGCAGCAGCACGATCGCGGTGTCGCCGATGATGCGGCTGACGCCGAGCGTCACGCCGGTGGCGATGTTCGAGCGCACGCTCGGCAGCAGCACGCGGCGAATCGTGGCGATGCGGGTCTTGCCCAGCGCGAACGCCGCCTCACGCATGTGTTCCGGGACGGCCTGAAGCCCATCGCGGGTGGCAGCGAACAGGGGTGGCAGCGCGATCAGCGACATCATCGCGCCGGCGGCGATGAACGAGCGCCCATACACCCCGCCGCCTTCGGCGCGGAACGACAGCGGCGCGAACACACCGAGCTGAAAGATCGACAGGCCGAACAGCGCGAGCACGATGTCGGGAGTCCCGGCGACGATCTCGATCGTCGACTCGACCACGCGCGCCAGCCAACTCGGCCGCCCATACTCGGCGATCCACACCGCACAGCTGACGGCCAGGGGGAATGCGAGTGCGATGCCGATCAACGTCAGCAGCGCGGTCCCGATCAGAGGATCGAGGATGCCCCCGGTCTGACTCTGGGACTGACCGATCGCCGGCCGCGTGAACAGCAGGCCCGGACGCAGGTACTCGATCCCGCGATAGCCCATGTACAGGACGATCGCCGCGGCGATCGCGCACAGTCCGAGGCCGGCCGTCCAGGCGCACGCGAGCACCAGCCGGTCGCGCCAGCGCCACGTCCACGGCGAGGAGCGCCGTCCGCGCTTGGACGTCGGCGGCGAGCCAGTCTCCAGCTGAGGCGCATACACGCTCATATCCACCGGCCCTTCGTATGGCAACTACGCCGGCATGGGCGCGCAGGGCAAGCTGGGCAAGGACGCACTGAGCGAAGTGTGCTGGCCGATCGGAGATCCCGTCGATCTTCGATCGGTACACGAGCGAGGGAGGACGCAGATCCAGCGCCGCCATGCGCGTTCATGCCCGCACCTGATAGCGGCGTAGAGGGAGCTTGATCAGATAGCCCGCGATCGAGAGCACGAAAGCGGAGAACAGCAGCAGCGCCCCGAACGCATACAGCGTCGCCCGCAGCGCCGGAGCCCCGAGGCCTTCGTGGTAGTCCACGATCGCCGACGCCAGCGTGCGCAGGGGCTCGTAGAAGAAGATCAGCACGCCGTGGGAGAAGTTGGGCGTATAGGAGCTGCCGCCCGAGACCATCTGGATCATCACCGCCTCCCCCAGCGCGCGGGCGCTCGCCAGCACGGCCGCGGCGACGATCGCGGGACGGATCGCGCGCAGCGTCACCGCGAGCACCGCCCGCAACGGGTTCAGGCCGAGCGCCATGGCTCCCTCGCGCCAGGACGCGGGCGCGGCCATCAGCGCCTCGCAGATCAGCGCGATCATGATCGGCGTGATCATCACCGTCAGGATCACCACGACGACCCCCAGGCCGGCGCCCGTGAGCTCGACGAAGTCCTGCACCGAGCTCTTCTCAGACGCGGTAACCAGGTGATTGCCGACGAACGGCACGAGCACCAGCACGCCGATCAACCCGTAGACGACCGACGGCACCGAGGCCAGCAGCCGGATCACGGGAATCGCCGGCTTGCGCAGGCGGGCCGGCGCAAGCTCGACGATAAAGATCGAGGAGAGCACCGCGATGACGGTGCCCAGCACGATCGCGATGCTCGTCGTCAACAGCGTGCCGTATACGAGCGGCCACGCATTCAGGTGATACGCCGACGCCGGCGGATGCACGCTCGTCGCCTGCATGTTCGCGATCTGCGTTTCCAGGTTCCCCCCGGGCCCTAGCCAGGACAGGCCGTTGTGCTCGAAGATCGGCCACGCGCGCACGCCGACGAACGCGATCATCGCGATCACGCACGCACCCACGAGCAAAGACACCGCGCCGAGTGTGCGCTCGGCGCGGTGATCGGGCCAGGGATTGCGTAGCCGACTCAGCACAGCTCAGGTCACCGGCACCCACTGGCTGGAGATGATGCGCCGAGCCGCGGCCGATTTCGTGATCCACGAGATGAACGACGCGACGAACCCCTGCGCGGGACCGCGCGTCACCTCGTAGAACCGTGCGATGCCGGCGTACTGCCCGGCCCGCACAGTCGTGCGGCTGCAGGCCTCGCCGTTGTAGCTGACTGAGTTGACTTTGCCCAGGCCTGCCTGGTAGTTGGAGAGGAACCCGATCGCATTGGGGTCGGTTTCGACTTCCGCGCGCAGCAGACCCTCCGACGGCCGTTCGTGGGCGAGCGGCTCGGTGACCTTCTTGCCTTCCAGCAGCAGCGTCTGAAAGCTGGTCAACACGCCCGCGACCGAGGTGCGACTGATCAGGTCGATCGTGCCGCCGGCGCTCGCGCCGGGGACCTGGCTCCAGTTGCGAGTCTTGCCGGTGAAGATCGACACGACCTGCGCCGGCGTGAGGTTGGACAGCGTGTTGGCCGAGTTCGTGACCACGCAGATCCCGTACTTGGCGACGGGGTAGAACACGAGGCCCTTGGGGTCGGTCGGCAACGGATCGCGCGAGACGTCGCCGATCGAGACGCGACTGGCGGCCACGTCGTTGATGCCGATCTGCGCTCCGCCCTGGGTGATCTTGAACTTCACCGAGTGCGGTTTGAGCTTGACGTACTTTGCGGCCAGCAGCGATACGAGCGGGTACGACGCGGTGGCGCCGCTGATCGAGATCGTGGGGGTCGCCAGCGCGGTCGCGGGCGCCGCGGCGACCCCGAGCACGCCCACCGCGACCCCCGCGAGGGCTAGGCGTAGTCGTAGTTGACGGCGATTACGGTTCATGGACTGGGACTCCGTTTCGGGTGATGGTTGACATTGCGTCGGCAGCGAACCTACCATATTCCTCAGTAGCTCGATCAAGATAAGCTAATTTATGAAGATGTCGCGCCGGCTCACCAGCCCAAGTCAATGACCACCTCGCCCGACACCCCCGCACACCCCTCCGGCTACGGCTCGGCCGACGGCGCTTGCTCCGCTCCGGAGTCCACCGCGGGCTCGCCGCCCCCCGCCGCGACTGCCCCCCGGCGCGCGCCGCGCCTGCCCTCGCTGCGCGCCAGCGCGGCGCTGGCGGCGGGGATGCTGGCCATCGGCGTGGCCGTGGGCGCGGCGATCGGCCCCGCGCCCAACGCGTCGTTCGCGGGCCAGCGCATCGTCCCCGTGCTGCCGCCGTCGATCGCGGCGCTCGCGGTGACGGGCTCCAGTCACGCAAGCACACCGGTCGTAAAGCCTCCCGCGATCACGCCACGGGCCACGCCGGCGGCGGCCCCCGCAAGCACCGGCACCGGGAGCGCCGGCCCGCACGTGGCCAAGTCGAAAACACCGCCGAGCGCCGTCGTGTCTCCGACCTCCAGCCAGAACACGTCCAAGACGCCCACGACGAGCGGTGGCGGGAGCGGCAAGCAGACGACGATCCCGCCGGTCACGAGCGTGTGGCTGATCACGCTCGCCGGTGGCACGTTCGCGCAGGCTCTCGCCCAGCCGGCGAGCGCCCCCTACATCGACTCCCAGCTGGTGCACGCGGGGACGCTCCTGAGCGGCTGGTCCTCTCTGGCCGGCAGCGCGTTCGCGAGCGAGGCGGGGCTGCTGGGGGGCACGCCACCGCAGAACCTCAACTCGATCGTCCAGCCCCCGTGCCCTGAAGGCGCGGCCGGCGCGCCGTGCAAGCCCGAAACCGGCGGGGCGCTGACGGCCGCCGACGAATTCCTGAAAGCCACCGTCCCCGCGATCATCTCGAGCCCCGCCTACCGCGCCCACGGGTTGATCGTGATCACGTTCGGGACCGTCGGCAACGCCACCGCCTCCAGCCTGCCCGCCGGCTCCTCGACCGCGACGCTCGGCACCGAACCCCCGGTGGGCGTCCTGCTGATCTCGCCGTTCGCCCGTGCGGGCGCGCGGGCGAGCACGGCGTATGACCCGACTTCACCCAAGCAGAGCCTGTCAGGGCTGCTGCACTGATCACACCGAACCGCAGTCCCATCAACGATCAAGGAGACCCACGTTGCACGCACTGACCACCGCCGCCCACCGCAAAGCCACGTGGTGGCTAGTCGCGATCGTGGGCTCACTCACAGCCCTGTCGCTCGCCGTGCCGGCGATCGGCAGCGCCGAAGAAACCAACCCGAACAACTATTCCTGCTCCGGTAGCCTCGCTGCCGGCAAGCCCGAAGTGGGCAGCGAAGAACAGCAGGTGGCGTACGCGTTCCACTGCAGTGGCCCGATCACGGGCTATCAGCTGCAGTCGCAGATCCCGGTGACGGGCGTGGAGGCCTCGCCGCTGGTGAGCAACATCCCCTCGGGCAAGCCGGTGAACGACACGTTCTCCTGCTCCTCGGAAGTCCCGGGCTACGCCGACAACTGCGTCGGCGCAACCGTCTCGCAGTACGAGACGATCGCCGGACAGTTCGCGATCGCTACGAAGCTGTGCGCCGAGCCACGCGTGGACGCGGTGCTGACGGTCGCGTACGCGTATCTCGAAAAAGGCGTCATCACGCAGGCGATCTCCGGGCCGTTCGACCTTGGCCGCCCGACCAACTGCCCGCCGGACGCACAGTCGGGGTGGACGCGGCTGAGCCCCAGGCCGGTCGTGGTTGCCGCCGCGGGCAAGCACCATGGCAAGGGACATAAAGGCCACAAGGGCGCCGGCAAAGGGCGCGGCAAGAAGGCGGGTAAGAAGCGGCCATAGACTGGGGGCGGTGAAGCGTCCACCCGTAGCCCTGCATGGACCGAACGGGAGCCGGCGAGTTGGCCGGCTCCTGTCGGTGCTGATGACGATCGGAGCGCTCGCGGGGTGCGGCTCGGCGACCGCCACCCGCAGTGCCACACCGGCGGAATGCGCCTCAACGGTCGCCCAAACGCTGGGGACGGTCGCAGGGCGTGTCTACCATGAGGCCGCCATCGGCGGCATTGTCGCCCAGGCGGTGCACCGCGTGCAGAGCTCCTCCGCGCTCAGGAGCGCCGTCAACAGCGGCAACGCCACCGCCGCCGGCGCCGCGCTGCGAGAACTGATGCTGGGCCAGATCGTCCGCGTCGAGGTCCTGCGCGGCGGGCACGTGCTGGCGCAGGCCGGCTCGGGCATCGCGATCGCACCCGCCCGCGGCTCGATCCCGGGCACCTCCACCACATTCGTGCTGTCGACCCAGTCCGCTCACAGCTACCTGCAGGTCGTCCACCAGGTCACCGGCGCGCAGGTGGTGTTGCTCGGCGGCACCCGCCGACTCGCGGGCACGATCGGCGGCCTACCGCCCGCCGGTCTGCCGTCCGCAGGGTCGGTCACGGTCGCGGGGCAGAACTTCCAGACGGCCACGCTCACCGGCGCTGTGTATCCGTCGGGCGCTCTGCACATCGTGCTGCTCGCTCCCACCGCCTCGATCTCTTGCCCCGGCTCGGCCGCGCAGACGCGCGTGGAAACGCTCGGGCACGTCGGCGAACGCATCTACCAGGAGGAGCTCCACAGCCCGGCCGTGTCCGCGACGTTGCGCCACATCGAACACTCCTCCGCGTTCCAGCGCGCCGTCGCCGCTCACGACGCCGCCGCTACGCGCGCGGCGATCGTGGGGTTTTTTGGCGAACACATCCATGTCGTGCGCGTGCGCGTCACTACCGGCGCGGGTCTGCTCATGGATCTCGGCGGACCGTACGTGCTCGCTCCCGTCCACGGCGCCGTCCGCAGCGGCGGGCGCATCGTCGGCCGGTTCGAGATGGCGATCCAGGACGACGCCGGCTACCTCAGGCTCGCCCACCTGTTCACCGGCGCCGAGGTGCTGATGCGCACCGCAGGCCGTCAGGTGACGGGCACGACGCCCGGTCCGGCGACAGTGCCCGATCGAGGGCCCGTGTCATACCGCGGGCGGGCGTACGAGACATACTCGTTCACGGGCGTCGCGTTCCCATCCGGTCCGCTGCGCATCTCCCTGCTGCTGCCCTCCTGAGGGCGTGCCTCACCCACAACCGTGGCTTCCGTCCCCGCGATTCGAAGCGGCGGGGCGCAATCACCTCCTCCCAAAACCCCTCCCTACACCCGCGAGCGGGATCTAGGACAGCAGGCTGCTGGTCATCCGCTCGACCTCCGCGATCGAGGTCAACCCGGCGCGCACCTTGTGCATACCGTCCTCGCGCAGCCGCGCCATCCCCGCCTCCTCGGCGGCCGTGGCGATGTCGTCGACGGAGCCGTGCTCCAGCACGAGCGTTCTGATCCGCTCGCCCACCGCCATCACCTCATACACGCCCACGCGCCCGCGATACCCGCTGCCCCCGCAGCGCGAGCACCCGACCGCCTCCAGCGGCTGCGCGCCGGTCAGCCCGTGCTCGGCCAGCACCGCCTCCGACAGCTGCTGGGGGCGCTTGCAATGCGTGCACAGCATCCGCACGAGCCGCTGCGCGACCACGCAGTCGATCGCAGAGGACACCAGGAACGGCTCGATGCCCATGTCCATCAGCCGGCCCAGCGCGCTCGGCGCGTCACGCGTGTGCAGCGTCGAGAGCACGAGGTGGCCGGTCAGCGCCGCCTCGACCGCGATGTGGGCGGTCTCGCGGTCGCGGATCTCGCCGACCATGATCACGTCCGGGTCGGCGCGCAGCATCGAGCGCAGTCCCACGTCGAACGTCACGCCGGCCTTGGGGGCGATCTGCATCTGCTTGACACCGGCCATCCGCTGCTCGACCGGGTCCTCGATCGTGAGGATGCTGCGCTCGCCGTCGTTGAGCACGCTCAGCGCCCCATACAGCGTGGTCGACTTGCCCGAGCCCGTGGGGCCCGTCACGAGCACCGCGCCGTTGGGCTTGGCGATCGCGCGCTCGAACCGGCCGAGCTCCGCGGGCTCCATCCCCAGCGACTCCAGGTTCTGGACCGTGACGCCCCTGTCGAGGATGCGCAGCACGACGCTCTCGCCGTGGACCAGCGGCAGGGTCACGACCCTGATGTCCACGCGCCGGCCCTCGACCGTCAGCGCGAACCGCCCGTCTTGGGGCACGCGCTTCTCGGCGATGTCGAGATCGCCCATGATCTTGATCCGCGACACGACGCCCGGGACCATTCGCCGCTTGATCGTCGCCGCCGGCGTCAGCACCCCGTCGACGCGGAACAGCACTTTCGCGTCACCCTCTTCGGGGCTGACGTGGATGTCCGAGGCGCCCTGCTGCACGGCCTGGCCGATGATCGAGTGCACCAGCTTGATGACCGGCGCGTTGCGGTCGGCCTCCTCGGCCAGCGTGCCCGGCTCCAGCTCCGCCTCGGCGTCTGGGTCGGCGTCCCCGTCGAGGAGGTCTTCGATCGACTCCTCCATCCCCGCCAGTCGCGTCACCAGCAGGTCGAGATCCTCGACCGAGGCGACCGCCACGCGCACCCGCCGGCCGGTGATCATCCCGACGTCGTCGATCGTCAGCACGTTCGTCGGGTCCGCCATCGCCAGCAGCAGCGTTCCGTCCTCGGTGAACCCGACCGGCACGGCCCGATATCGCTTGGCGGCGTCGGCGCCGATCAGGTGCACGGCGCCCATGTCCAGGTCGTACACCGACAGGTCGATGTAGTCCAGTCCGAACCGCTCAGCCACCACGCGCGCCAGCTGGTCGTGGCGCAGCACGCCCTGATCGACCAGCACCTCCCCCGTCGGGCGGCCCTGCTCGCGGGCAACCCTGACGGCCTCCTCGACCGTGTCGCGGTCGGCGAACCCCAGATCGACGACCACTTCGCCGATCATCCTGCTCGAGCGCCCGCTCGCGCGCGCCGGATACACGCCCCTGCCCGCGCGCTCACTCTCGCGCCGCTCGCGCAGCGGCTCGGCACGCGCGTCCTCAGGCGCGCGCTCCCGCGGCTCGGCGACGACGTCGGGGGCAACGTTTCCCATCACCGGTCTATCGGCATCCCACATGCCCATCTTGACCCGGGCTCGGCGCCCAGAGAGGCCAAATCCGGGGCGCGACTACGGCCCCGGCGGCGCTTCCGAGAAGCGCGCTGGAGAAGGCCGGGTCAGGAACAGCTGACAGCGAGCACGCCGACATGAGGTACGGTGATGAGGATGCCGCCGCTCATCTGGGACCGTCGGCCTGACGAACTCAGGGCCCCCGCCATGATCTGCGCGTTCCAGGGCTGGAACGACGCCGGCGACTCCGCCTCCACCGCCGTCGCCTTCCTCGCCTCCGCCCTGGAGGCCAACCGGTTCGCCCGGATCGACTCCCAGGAGTTCTACGACTTCCAGGCCAACCGCCCCAGCGTGCGGCTGACCGAAGGCAACTACGAAGAGGTCATGTGGCCGACGGTCGAGGTGTTCGAGGCGTTCGCCCCGCGGGCCACGCGCGACCTCGTGCTCGTCCAGGGCGTCGAGCCCTCGATGCGCTGGCGCGCGTTCAGCGCCCATATCCTCGACCTCGCCGAAGCGCTCGGCGTGCAGGTCGTCGTCTTGCTGGGAGCGCTCCTCGGCGACGTCGCCCACTCCCGGCCGGTGACGATGACCGGGTGCGCGTCCGACCCCTCGCTCGTCTCGCGGCTGGGCATCAAACCGTCCACCTACGAAGGCCCGACGGGGATCGTCGGCGTGCTGCACCACACGTGCGCGCAGGCCGGCCTGCCCTCGGCCGCGATCTGGGCGGGCGTGCCGCACTACGTGGCCGCCGCCGCCAACCCGAAGGCCGCGCTCGCGCTCGTGCGCCGGGTCGAAGGCCTCGTCGGCGTCTCGGTCGACGTCTCCGAGCTCGAGCTCGCCTCCGCGGACTACGAACGCCAGGTCGGCATCGCCGTGCAGTCCGACCCCGACATCCAGGCGTTCGTCGAGCGACTGGAGCAGGAAGCCGACGCCGAGGCCGAGGCATCACCCCACGAGGTCCCAGACGGGGACACGCTGGAGCGGGAATTCCAGCGGTTTCTGAAGCAGCGCGGTATCCGACCGTCCTGATGATGGGCCGGTAGGCACATGCGCCTGGAAACGGCGCCGTGCATGTGACTGGTAAAGCTGATGGGGTCCAGGCGGCGCATGCGCCGCCTGGCGGGGACGCACATGTGCGTCCCCGAGACCAGCCGCATGCGGCTGGTCTTCCGAACGGTGCATGCACCGTTCGGCGAGGTCGCGCATGCGCGACCTCGAGCCGTGCCGTATACGGCACGGCTTCCCCATCTCTTCTACCGCTCAGCCGCCGGGCACACGATCCGGAAATCGCATAGCGAACACGCGGCGCGTGACGGGGTGGGGTCGAACCGCTGACCCATGATGCCCTCGCCCGCCTCCAGCACGGTCGCGATCACGCGCTCCTCGTTGGTCTCGCCCGGCAGTCGTACGACGAGGTCGTCGAGCACGTAGTAGTAGGCCCGTGACGCCGCCTCCACCTGCCAGGACTCGCGCGCGGCCAGCGCGTACAGCGACAGCTGCACGTCGTCGCGCAGCTGCTCGGCGGTTCGCGGGCGCGAGGTCTTGTAGTCGATCAGCTCATAGCGCTCGCCGGCGCCGTCGGACTCGCTGTCCTCAGTGCCCTGTCTGTGCGCTCCCCCAAGACGATCGACGCGGTCCACGCGGCCGCGCAGATGATGAGGTCCGATGCGCAGCGAGAACTGGCGCTCGAACCACACCGGCGCCGAGTCCTGCCTGTGCAGCCGCGCGTGGTAGCGCTCCAGCGCCGCGCGCGCCTTGGTGCGCAGCGCGCGCTCGGACTCCCCCTCACGGAACCCGCCCCGCCGCCAGCACGCGTCCAACAGGTCCAGCAGCTGTGTCAGCGTCTCTCCACCGGCGGCGTGGTAGCGCTCGAGCACCTGGTGCACCACGATCCCGAACCGCTGCCCCAGCGTCGGCTCGGTGGGAATGCGCAGGACCCTTGCGAACTTGTAGCGCAGCGGACAGCTCCGGTAGGTTTCGATGTCCGACGCCGACAACGCCAGCCCCCCGCCCTTGCGCGGCAGGAACGGCACCAGCGAGGGCTCTCCGCGCGGCGACACCGCCTGCACGCGCGCCGCCTGCTCGTCATAGCCTCCCGCCCCCGCACCGCCGTCGGCGCCCGGCGCAAGCGCGCTGTCCGCCGCCAGCAGCGTGCCGTCGAGCGGACTGGTCTGCAGGATCTCTCGCTGCAACGCGGTCGCCGCTGCGAGCAGGCGCGCGTTCACGTCCGCCAGCGCGTCGCTCACGCTCTGCTCGGCCGGGCGCTGGGCGAGCGCGGAGAGCTTGAGCAGCTCCAGGTAGCGCGCCACGCCGTGGGAGATGTCCAGATCGGTGTCCAGCCGCAGCTCGCTCAGGCGCGCGCCGATCCGGGCGACATCGGCGAGCACCTCCTCGCGCACGATCCGCTGCATGTCGCGCAGCGCCGCGTCGGGGCCGTCTCGCGTGAAGGATGCCGATGCTCCGCCGCGCGGCTCGCGCTCGGCGCCCAGCGCCGCGCGCGCGAGCAGATCGGGGCGGGCGGCGTCGAGCGCCGCCGTGGCGGCGCGGTGCAGCTCCAGGAATCGCTGAATCCGCGCCCGGGCCTCCGGCGGCACCTGCGGCGACTCGATCGCCGCGCTCAGCGCCGCGATCATGTCGAGCTTGCGCCGCCTGGCGATCTGGATCACGCGCGCGAGATCGACCTGGCGCAGCTCGATCGGCGGGCGCGCCAGCGCGCGAACCACCGCCGAGGCGTCGGTCGGGTCGGCCAGCAGCCGCGTCCAGGCGACCACGTCGCGCACCTCCGCCCGCTCCATGTCCGCGGAGGCCTCGGGCGCCATCTCCGGCGGCGCCTCCGGCTGGGGATCGGACGGCGTGTCTGGCGGCACGGACAAATCCTTATCTGGCAGTGCCGGCACGCACCTAGGATATGTCCATGAGCGAATTTCGCGCGATCGACTGGGACACCGCTCAGCGGATCGGCGAGCTGCTCGCCGGCTCCCCCCCGTATGGAGGACCCGCCGGCCACTCGGTGCAGCCGCTCGCCCACGAGTTCGCGCGGCGCGTCAGCGAGTACACGGGCCTGGACCTCCCCGCCGAGCTGCCGCCGCTGGAGATGATCGACCGGCCGACCTGGATCGCCGCGAACCTGCTCACGATGAGGCCCCTGCTGGACCCGCTGCTGGAGCGACTGGGCGGCGAGCACGCGAGCGGACCGGGAGACGGAGACGCGGATGGCGAGTCGGGCGCGCCCGACTCGGGCTCCGGCGGCGGGGTCGCGGGCCTGCTGTCAGGCCCACTGCGCTCGGCGTCGGGGTCGCTGCGCTCGGCGTCCGGCCATCTGCTGGGCGCCCAGCTGGGCGCCGTGACGGGCATGCTCTCCCAGCGGGTGCTCGGCCAGTACGACGTCTCCCTGCTCGACGCCTCATCGCCCCCGCGCCTGCTGCTGCTCGCGCCGAACCTCGCCGCCGCCGCGCGCAACCTCGAAGCGGACCGCGACGAGCTGATCGCGTGGGTGGCGATCCACGAGATCACCCACGCCGTGCAGTTCTCCGGCGCGCCGTGGCTGCGCGACCATCTCGGGGACATGCTCCGGGAGCTGCTCGACGGGCTGCAGCTCTCGGCCGCGGGAGGATCGTCGAGCGCAGGGAACGGCTTCGGCTGGCTGCGGGACCCCGGCGTGCTGCTCGACCGCGCGCGCGACGGTGAGCTGCGAGCGCTGCTCGACCGCGCCCGCCGCGGCGAACTCCTGCGGCTCGGGCTGGGCGACGAGCGCTGGCGGATCGTCGAGCGTATGCAGGCGACGATGTCGCTGATCGAGGGGCACGCCGAGCACACGATGGACGCGGTCGGCACCGAGCTGCTGCCCTCGCAGGCGCATCTGCGCGCCGCGATGACCCGCCGCCGAGACCGATCGGGGATCGGCCAGCGGGGACTGCCGTGGCGGGTGCTCGAGCGGCTGCTCGGGTTGGAGCTGAAGCTGCGCCAGTACGAGGTCGGGCGGCGCTTCTGCGACGCGGTCGTGCACGCCGGCGGCCCCGAGACGCTCGCCGTGGTCTGGCGCTCGGCCGCGGAGCTGCCCAGCACGCCGGAGCTGGCCGAGCCCGCCCTGTGGCTCGAGCGTGTCGGCGTTCCGGCCTGAGGACCCCGCGCTCGCACTTGCTCGGGCCGATCTCGCCCTGCACCAAGGCGCCATAGCGGCCACCGGCCGCTATGTTCGACCGTGGCCACATCTGCCTCGATCACCGGCCACCGACCCGACCCCACACGCTTAAGTCCCTGGAAATGACGTAAACCGAACGCATGTTCCTGTTGTTACAATCTCCGTACCCGAACCTCGCTTGTTTACAGGGAATTCACGAGGGTACATATCTACGTGTAACAATCTCGTTCAGTCGGGTTACAAACAGGTGTTCGGTGCTAAGCTCGTACTCGAGCCTCCCCGAACCCAACTCGATCATCCTCATTCGATGAGACCACCACCAAGGAGACTTCCGTCAGATGGCATCAGCCGATACAACTTCCCCCCGCGCCGCGAAACCCCGCAAACGCGCGGCGACCGCGAAGCGCACCACCACAGCACGTAGCACGACGTCCGCCGCCAAGTCCTCATACGCCGAGCGCGCGGTCCTGATCCCCGTCGGCGCTGCGCTGATCGCGCGCGACCGAGTCGTCTCGGGCGTCAACGACACGATCACGAGCTACTCGAGCACGTCCAGGGCACAGGCGCAGCTGCGCAAATTCGAGCGTCGCGGCAGCACTGCCCGCAAGCGGTTGGAGCGCGAAGTGCGCAAAGCGCGCACCAGCGTCGAGCGCGAGCTGCGCAAGCGCCGCCGGGACGGCGCCGAGCTCGCGGACCGGTTCCAGGAGCGCATCCAGAGCCTGGTCTGATCACCAACTTCCCCCGCCCCGGACGAGGAGATCCGGGGGCGCCGCCACCGCGAGCGGTGCCGCTGCCAAAGGCAGTAGTCGGGGCGGTCTGCCGGCCTCATACCTCGCCGGTGGAAGTAGGACCCTCTCCTCCCCAGCCCCCGGAGCGACCTCGCTCCGGGGGCTAATTCTTATCTGGGGGCAGGCCCGGGGCGGGCGGGACTGTTTTTGGGGGAAGTCGGGAGGAGGGGCCCTGGCCCCTCCCGTCGAGTACCCCCCCTCCCGCCGTGTGTAGAAGAGCGCTCACGCCGGCCGGCAACGCCGGCTCTGGTGGCAATGGATCGTCGCCGCCGACCCGCGTGGCAGCTGTTCTCGGGTGAAGAGTCGTTCGTGGCACAATGAGCCTCGTGACCGACGAGCAGCAGATACGCAAGGCCCTCGAGGTCGTGATCGACCCCGAGCTGCGCCGCTCGATCGTCGAGCTCGACATGGTGCGCTCGATCGACGTCTCCGCCAACGGCGTGGTCGACGTGACCGTTTCGCTGACCACCCCCGGCTGTCCCATCAAGGGCCACTTCCAAACCGCGGTCGCAGACGCGGTCTCGGCACTCGAGGCGGTCACGCACGTGAACGTCTACTTCGATGTGCTCAGCGACGACCAAAAGGCCGCGCTGCAGCAGAAGCTGGGGCGTGGCAGCCTCCCCGACGGAGCACTCGCGCAGGTCACGAACGTGCTGTGCGTCGGCTCGGGCAAGGGCGGCGTGGGCAAGTCCACACTGACCGCCAACCTCGCCGCGGCGCTGGCCGGCGAAGGCAAGCGCGTGGGCATCCTCGACGCCGACGTATGGGGGTACTCGATTCCGCGCATGTATGGGCTGGGCTCGACCCGCCCGCCCGTGTCGGCGGAGCGCAAAATCCTCCCGCTACAGGCCCACGGCGTGAAGGTGATGTCGATCGGGTTCTTCGTGGCCGAGGACGCCGCCGTCGTATGGCGCGGGCCGATGCTGCACAAGGCGCTCACCCAGTTCCTGCAGGACGTCGACTGGGGGGTGCTCGATCACCTGCTGATCGACCTGCCGCCGGGCACCGGCGACGTCTCGATGACGCTCGCCCAGCTGCTCCCCCAGGCGAGCTTCGCGATCGTCACCACCCCCCAGCCGACCGCCCAGCGGGTCGCCCGGCGCGCCGCCGAGATGGCGCACAAGGTCTCCCTGGAGATCTGCGGGATCATCGAGAACATGTCCGGCTTCACCACCCCTTCGGGCGAGCGGTTTCAGATCTTCGGCGAGGGCGGCGGCCAGGAGCTCGCCGACGAGCTCGACGTGCCCCTGCTGGGCAAGGTCCCGTTGACGATGCCCCTGCGCATACACGCCGACAGCGGGACTCCGCTCGTGATCGAGGAGCCCGACGACCCCGCCTCCCAGGCGATCCGCCACGCCGCGCGCGGTCTGATCGCGATGGCCGCGCCGCCACCACTGCCCGCCCTGCCGACACTGCCGCCTGTACAGGTCGCCGGCGCGCCGATTGCGGCCCCCGTTGCATCCGCCCCCGACTCGGAGCGAAAACCGGCGGGCATGTCACTACCGATGGCCTAGGGCGCGCCGTGGCGTGGACCCGGGCGTGCGATCGCGGAGAAGTCCGACGCTGGAGACATCCTGCTTGATCGCTTGACAAGCACACCCTAGTTGAGAGGATCGTCCAGTGCCCGTACAGGATCAAGCAGAGGAGCAGACCGACCCGCCCCGCGAAGGGGTCGTCGAATTCGACGAACGGCGCGCCAAGATGGAGCGGCTGCGCGCCGAAGGAATCGACCCCTATCCACACGTCAGCCTGCCAGACCGCACGCTGATCAAGGATGTGCTCGGCGCTCACAATGCGGCCGAGCTCGACTCCGGCGAGCACCGCGAGCTGCGCTACCACGTCGCCGGTCGATTGATCTCGCGGCGCGGTCACGGCAAGACCTCATTCCTGGACCTGCGCGACCTATCCGGTCAGATCCAGCTCGTCGTGCGCCAGGATTCACTCGGGCAGGAGCTATTCGACCGTGTGATGGGCATCGACATCGGCGACATCCTCGGCGTCAACGGCTTCATCTACGTCACCCAGCGCGGGCAGCTCGCGCTGGGGGTCGAGCAATGCACGCTGTTGACAAAGACGTTGCGCCCGCCGCCGGACAAGCACCACGGGCTCGGCGACACGGGCACGCGTTACCGCTACCGCGAGCTCGACCTGATCGCCAACGACGACACGCGCGAGCTGTTCGTTAACCGCGCGAGAATCGTCGCGGCGATCCGCCAATGGCTCGACGAACGCAACTTCGTCGAGGTCGAAACGCCCGCGCTGCAGTCGCTCGCCGGCGGCGCCGGCTCGCGGCCGTTCGTAACGCACCACAACGCGCTCGACCGTGAGCTGTACCTGCGAATCTCGGTCGAGCTGTTCCTCAATCGCTGCATCGTCGGTGGCCTGGAGAACGTCTATGACATGGGCAAGGTGTTCCGCAACGAGGGCATCTCGCCGAAGCACAGCCCGGAGTTCACGATCATCGAGTTCATGTTCTCCTATGCCGACTACTACGACGTCGCGACGGCGACCGAAGAGATGTTCCGCGATGTCGCCCAGCGCGTGCTCGGCCGCACGACCGTGCAACGCGGCGGTGAGACGATCGACCTGGCCAAGCCGTGGCGGCGAACGACGATGCGCGAGGAGATGCTCGCGCGCGTGGGGATCGACTTCATGGACGAGAACCGCGACGCGGCCTCGGCGCAGATGCGCGATGTCCTGGAGGAATACGTCCACCCGGCGACGACCTGGGCCGAGCTCGTGCTCGCGGTCTACAGCAAGCTGATCGAGCCGCACATCAACCAGCCGACGCACGTGTTCGACTTCCCCCTGGAGCCGTTCCCGATCACCAAGCCACACGCTGAGCACCGCGAGCTCGCCGAGCACTTCGACGCCGTGATCGGCGGCGTCGAGATGGTCTCGGGCGACACCGAGCTCAACGACCCAGTGGACCAGTGGCAGCGATTCGTCGACCAGCGCAAGCGACGGATGGTCGACGAGGAGGACGTGCCACACCCCAACGACGAGGAGTACGCGCGCGCGATCGAGTACGGCTACTCGCCGACGGCCGGCGGCGGCATGGGCGTCGACCGGCTGATCATGATCCTGCTCGAACGCGACACCCTGCGCGAGGTGATTCCGTTCCCGATCGTCAGGGAGCTCAAATGAGCACCCAGGGTATGCCTGACAGAACAGCCTGGAGGGCCGCCTCGCTTCGCTCGCGCTCCGTCACCGTGGCACCTGCCGGGGGGAGGCGCGAGCATGAGCTCTAAGCTGGATCTCGACCCCGGCGTGATCGGCTCCTGCCGCGCCGCCGCGAGCCAGATCGCCGCGCAGGTCGCCGCGCAGATCGCCGGCAAGACGACCGTCTCGGTCGAGCGCACGGTCATTCGCCTGCTCGGCGTGGACGGTGCCAACGAGCTGGGCGTGCCGCTGCCCAACGTGCTCGTCGATCACGTGCGTGACCGCGGCGAGCTGAGCCGCGGGATCGCCTACTGGCTGGGCAACGCGCTGCTCGCCGACCCCACCGCCTCGCCGCAGACGATCGCCGAGGCGGTGGATCGCGGCGAGCTCGACCTGTGCGCGCCGGCGCGCGCACACGACAAGGCGATCGCGACGCGCATCACGCAGGAGTGCGAGCAGCGCATCGCTGAGATGAGCGGGCGCATGGCCGAGCGCCGCGAGTTGCGCGAGCGCCTGGGCGAGCACCCGCCGCCGCTGCGCTACGTGCTGACCGCCACCGGCAACGTGTACGAGGACGTCGTGCACTCGCTCGCGGTCGCGCAGGCCGGCGGCGACATCATCGCGGTGATCCGCTCGACCGCGCAGAGCCTGCTCGACTACGTGCCCTACGGGCCCACGACGGAGGGCTACGGCGGCACGTTCGCCACGCAGGAGAACTTCCGCATCATGCGCGAGGCGCTCGACCAGTGGTCGGCCGAGCACGGCCGCTACGTGCGCCTATCGAGCTTCTGCTCGGGGTTGTGCATGCCGGAGATCGCCGCGATGGGCGCGATCGAGGGCTTCGACAACATGGTCAACGACGCCCTCTACGGGATCCTCTACCGTGACATCAACCCCGTGCGCGGCCTGATCGACCAGCGCGTATCGCGCATGATCAACGGCTTCTTCGGCGTCGTCATCAATACCGGCGAGGACAACTACCTGCGCACCGCCGACGCGATCGAGGCCGCGCCGTCGGTGACCGCCTCGCAGTTCATCAACCGCCAGCTGGCGCTCGACTCGGGCGTGCCCGATGAGCAGATCGCGCTCGGCGACGCGTTCGAGATCGACACGCCCGTCGTCAACAGCCTGCTGTTTGAGTGGGCCCAGGCCCAGCTCACGCGCGAGCTGTTCCCCGAGTGCCCCGTCAAGTACATGCCGCCGACGCGTCACATGGACGGCAACCTGTACCGCACGCACGCCGCCGACTCGCTGTTCAATCTCGTCACGATCGCCACCGGGCAGGGCATCCAGACGATCGGCGTGCCGACTGAGGGGATCTTCACGCCGCACGTGCACGACCGTGTGATCGGCATGGAAAACGTCAACTACGTCTTCGACGCCGCGCGCGACCTCGGCGAGGAGATCGAGTTCAAGCGCGGCGGGATCGTGCAGACGCGCGCCCAGGAGGTGCTCGCGGGAGCGCACGAGCTGCTTGCGCGAATCGCCGAGGAGGGCCTGTTCGCGGCGCTCGGCGAAGGCGTCTTCGGCGACGTTCCGCGGCGGATGGACGAGGGTCGCGGGACGGAGGGGATCGTCGAGGTCGACGAGGGCTACCTGAACCCCGCCGCCGAGCTGATGCGCGGAGCGTCGAGCCTTGCCTGAGAGCTCGACACGCAAGCCGGTGGATCTCGCAAAGGTCAAGCCGTACGCCGACCACCTGGGCGACGGACTCGTGCAGCTGAGCTTCACGCTGCCCGTCCCCTACGGCCTGGCAGCGCGCAAGGCCGCGCAGGAGTGGGCCGGGAAGATGGGCTTCGAGCACCCCGAGGTCGTGCATTACCAGGAGCTGACCGACGGCTACACGTACTTCGTGATGTTCGGCGAGGCCACGCAGACGGTCGACTACGCGTCGCTAAGCGACGAGGGCTTCGACATCGAGTACATGAGCGAGGAGCAGATCGAAGCGTTCGCCGCCGAGCGTATCGGGCGACCGATCGTGGTCGTCGGCGCGGCCACGGGCACCGACACGCACAGCGTGGGCATCGACGCGATGCTCAACCTGAAGGGCTTCCACGGGCACCACGGCCTCGAGGGCTACAAGGCCTTCCGCACGCACAACCTCGGCAGCCAGGTGCTCAACAGCGTGCTCGTCTCCAAGGCGATCGACCTCGACGCCGACGCGATCCTTGTCTCGCAGACCGTCACTCAGCAGAACCTGCACATCGCCAACCTGACCGAGCTCGTGGAGATCGTCGAGGCCGAGGGACGGCGCAAGCAGCTGATCCTCACGTGCGGTGGGCCGCGTGTCTCGAACGAGCTCGCCAAGGAGCTGGGCTTTGACGCGGGCTTCTCCAAGGGCACCTACCCGCACCACGTCGCGAGCTTCATCGTGCGCGAGCTCGCGGCGCGCATCGGCGACGCCGGAGGGCCGGACGGCACAGTGGGTCCCGGGCGCCCGGTCGGCGCCGGCAACGCAGTCGCCGCCGGCGGAGCCGCGGCGCCCAACGGAGCGCCCGCCCCCGGCACGGATGGCTAGTCCCGCCGCCGCACGGCTGACGGACCTGCTGGACGGCACGCGCGCCCTCGCGCTCGTCGGGCTGGCGAAGAACACCGGCAAGACGGTCACGCTGGCGGCGATCCTGGCCGAGCACGCGGCCGTCGGGCGGACCGTCGGCGTGACCTCGATCGGACGCGACGGCGAGGAGCACGACGTGATCGATGCGCGCATCGACAAGCCGGCGGTCACGCTGCAGGCGGGCAGCCTCGTCGCGACGACCGGCGGGCTGCTGCGCGCGAGCGGGCTCGCGCATGAGCGCCTGGCGCAGACCGGCGTGCGTACGCCGCTTGGCGAAGTCGTGCTGGCGCGGATCTCCGAGCCCGGCGCCCTCGAGGTGGCCGGGCCGAGCGCAGCCGCCGACGTGCGCGCGGTGAGCGAGCAGATGGCGGCGCTGGGCGCCGAGCAGGTGCTGATCGACGGCGCGATCGACCGGCGCGCGGCCTCCTCGCCGGCCGTCGCCGATGGGCTCGTGATGGCCACCGGCGCGATCCTCGGTGAAGATATCGAGGACGTCGTCTCAGCGACGAGCGACGCCGTCGAGCTCGTCCGGCTGCCCGCCGCGGACGACGCCGACCGTGAGCAGCCGACGCGGACGGACGCCGACGCCGAGCGGATCACGCTCGACCGCAGCGCTGTCCTGGGCGCCGAGCCGGCGGCGATCGCGGCGGTGCTGCGCGAGCACCCGCGCGCGCGCGTGCTCGTCGTCGAGGGTGCGCTCGGCGAGCGCTATCTCGAAGGGCTGCTGGCCGCCCGCCGCGAGCGCGCCGGGCGTGAACTGCGAATTGTCGTCGGCGACCCGACGCGCGTGTTCCTCTCGCGCCGCGGACCGCGCTGGTATGCCCGTCAGGGAGTCTCGATCGAGGTGCTTCGGAGAATCGAGCTGCGGGCGATCACGGTCAACCCGGTCGCGCCGCAGTCGCACAGCTTCGACTCGCGCGCGCTGCGCGAGTCGATCGAGTCGGCCGTCTCGGACGTGCCCGTCCTCGACGTGCTCGACCCGTCCTACTTGGCGTTGGCGAAGTAGTCGGCGTTGATCTGGGAGTACTTCTGCCACTCGTCCGGGAGCTGGTCCTCGGCGAAGCACGCGTCCACGGGACAGGCCTCGACGCAGGCGTCGCAGTCGATGCACTCCTCGGGATCGATATAGAGCATCTCGGCCGCGTCGTATCCGGGCTCGTCGGGCGTCGGGTGGATGCAGTCGACGGGGCACACCTCGACGCAGGAGTTGTCCTTGGTGCCGATGCACGGCTCGGCGATCACATAGGCCATTCGCTGAGTTCTTTCCTGTTGGTTGTGGTCTTGCTGGTAGGGACGTGCTTGGGCGAGAGCCTATTTTAGGGATGACGCTCGCCCGCGCGGAGCTCATCGTAGCGAGTCTCATCCTAGATGATTGCATGCTCAACCATCTTCCCTCTAGGGAAGCGACTCCGCTAGGTTTGGACGATGCTGCTCCTCACGGGCGCGACCGGCCAGGTGGGCTCGGCGCTGCTGCGCCGGCTCGTCGACGATGGAGCCGACGTGCGCTGTCTCGTGCGTGACCCGCGCCGGCTGGGAACGCTGCGCGTGCGCGTGCAGATCGCGCTCGGCGACCTCACCGACCCGCCGTCGTTTCGCAACGCGCTGCGCGGCGTGGACACGGTCGTGCACCTCGCGGCGACGATCCGCGACCAACCCAACGGATCGATCGAGGAGCTCAACGGGATCGCCACCTGGCGGATCGTGCGCGCGGCGCAGCGCGCCGGAGTGGGACGGTTCGTGTTCTTCTCGACGCTCGATGCCTCCGCGCAACACCGCACGCGCTTTCACCGCGCCAAGGCTGCCGCGGAGCAGGCGGTCCGCGAGACCGACCTGGACTGGACCGTGTTCGCCCCCTCGATCGTCTACACGCCGGGCGACGCATGGCTGACGCTGCTGGAACGCATGGCGCTGGCGCCCGTAATGCCGATGTCGGGCATGGGGCGCGCGCGCTATCAGCCGATCTGGGCCGAGGACGTCGCCGCGTGCGCGATGACGGCGCTGCGCGCGCCCGCCGGCGAGCGACAGCGGTATGAGCTCGCGGGTCCTGACACGTTGACGCATACCGAGATCGTCAGGCTTGTGCTCGACTCGCTGCACCGTCCGCGTCCCCTGGTGAAGGTGCCCACGCCGATCGTCTCGCGCACGCTGCGCCTGCTGGAGGCGACGCTCGGCGAGCGCGCGTTCGCGACCTGGGACGAGGCCGAGCTGATGGAGTGCTCGATGCTCGCTCGATCAGGGGCCGGCGACGCCGAGCGCCTCGGGGTGACCCCCAAGCCGATGCGGGCGGTGCTGGGAGTCGGCTGACGCACGCTCACCCGCAGGCCGATACACGCTCGCCCGCTTTCACCGAGCGCCGGCCTGCGACCGAGTCAGCCCACCGCTCCCAATACCGGCGGCCGGCGCCGCGCCCATGGCAGCGCCTCTTCGAGCTGTGCGGCGAGCGCCAGCAGCGCGCCCTCGCCGGCCGGACGGCCGACGAGCTGCACGGCCAGCGGCAGGCCGTCCTGTCCCTGATACAGCGGCAGCGAGATGCCGGGCTGGCCGCTGGCGTTGAACACGGGCGTAAACGGCGTGAACAGCCCAGAGCGGGTGAACGTGGACATCGGGTCGGGGTCGCCGGTGTCGAGGGTGCCGAGTGGTAGCGGACGCTCCGCCAGCGCGGGCGTGAGCAGCATGTCATACGGCGCGAGAAACGCGACGAGGCTGCGGGTAAAGGCCTGCAGGCGCAGGGCGGCGCCCAGGCCCTGCACGGCGTTCAGATGCTCCACCATCGAGTAGATCGCCCAGCTCATCGGCTCCATATCCGCGGCCGTCGGCTCGCGCCCGGCGATCGTTCCGGAGTAGGCGATCGAGAGCGCGACATGGGTGGAGAACACCGCGCCGAACAGCTCCTGCACGCCGTCGATCTGCCAGGGCGGATCGACCTCCTGCACATCGTGGCCGAGCGAGCGCAGCAACTCGGCAGCGTCGGTAACCGCCTGTGCGCAGGCGGGATCGACGACCGCCTCGGGGATCGGCGGCAGTGTCGTCGCCGCGATCCGCAACCGGCCGGGGCGGCTGCTCGCGGCGGCAGCGAACGGCTCGGTCGGAGGCGGCGCCCAGCTCGCGTCGCCGGGCTCATAGCCCGCGAGCACGTCGAGGATCGCGGCGGTCTCGGCGACGGTGCGGGTGAGCATGCCGTCGATCCCCAGCAGCGACTCGCCCAGTTCCGGCGCGGCGGAGACGCGACCTCGCGCCGGCTTGAGACCCACCAACCCACAGCAGGCAGCGGGAATGCGGATCGAGCCACCACCGTCGTTGCCATGCGCGACGGGCACCATGCCGGACGCGACGGCAGCGGCCGCGCCGCCGGAGGAGCCTCCCGGGGTGCGCTGCAGATCCCAGGGGTTGCGGGTCGGGCCGAAGATGCGAGCCTCGCTCGTGGGCAGGATGCCATACTCGGGCAGCGTGGTCGAGCCGACGATCACGAACCCCGCCTCGCGCAGGCGCCGGGTGACATTGTGGTCGTAGTCAGCGACATAGTCGGCCATCAGCGAGCAGCCATAGGTGAGGCGCAGACCGTTGACAGGGCGGTTGTTCTTGATCGCGACCGGCACCCCGGCGAACGGACGCTCATCGCCCGGGCCGATCTCATCGGCCGCGGCGAGCGCGCGCTCACCGTCGACCTCCACGAAAGCGTTCAGCTCAGGGTTGAGCTCCTCGATGCGATCCAATGAGACCTGCACCAACTCGCGGGCGGAGATCTCCCCCGCGCGCACCATGCCGGCGAGCTCGCCGGCCGGGCGGAACATCAGGTCGCTGTCACTCATCGGCTCCTCCTCCTCCTCCTCGCCTGGGACCAGTCATCATATGGGCCTGCCCACAAGGCAGCCACCCCGTCGAGCAACGAGCCCAGAAAGCGAGTGCCATGAGTGCGGTACAGACAGCAGCACCAGAGGTCCAGTCGGGTCTGGAAGGCGTCGTCGCCTTCGCCACCGAGATAGCGGAGCCGGACAAAGCCGGGGGGGCGCTGCGCTACCGCGGCGTCGACATCGAGGACCTGGTCGGCGCGGTCCCCTACGAGCAGGTCTGGGGCCTGCTGGTCGACGGTCGCCTCAAGCCCGGCCTGCCCCCCGCCGAACCGCACGCCCTGACCGTGCGCTCGGGCGACCACCGCGTCGACGTGCAGTCGGCGTTGGCGATGCTCGCCCCCGAGTGGGGGTTCGGACAGCTGATCGACATCACCGACGAGGAGGCCCGGGACAATCTCGCGCGCGCCTCGGTGATGGCCCTGTCGTTCGTGGCGCAGTCCGCGCGCGAACCCGGTCAGCCGCCGGTGCCCCAGGAGGAGATCGACCAGGGTGCGACGATTCCCGAGCGGTTTCTGATTCGCTGGCGCGGAGAGGCGAACCCCGACCACGTCAAGGCGATCGACGCCTACTGGGTCTCCGCGGCCGAGCACGGCATGAACGCCTCGACGTTCACCGCGCGCGTGGTGGCCTCGACGGGCGCGGATTGCGCCGCGGCGCTGTCCGCCGCGGTGGGCGCGCTGTCGGGCCCGCTGCACGGCGGCGCGCCCTCGCGCGTGCTGAAGATGCTCGACGAAGTCGAACAGACCGGCGACGCCGAGCGGTGGGTCAACGACGCGCTGGACCGCGGCGAGCGGCTGATGGGCTTCGGCCACCGGGTCTACCGCGCCGAAGACCCCCGCGCGCGTGTCCTGCGACGCACCTGCCGTGAACTGGGCTCGCCCCGGTTTCAGGCGGCGGAGGCGCTGGAGCAGGCGGCGCTGGCGGAGCTGCACGCGCGCCGGCCCGACCGCGTGCTCGCCACGAACGTCGAGTTCTGGTCGGCGGTCGTGCTCGACCTGGCGGAAGTCCCGCCGGAGCTGTTCACGCCGATGTTCACGTGCGCGCGGGTGGCCGGGTGGTCGGCGCATATCCTCGAGCAGAAGCGCGAGGCGAAGCTGATCCGCCCGACGGCGATGTACGTGGGCGAGCCGCCGCGGTCGGTGGAGGCGGTCGGCTAGCGGCGCGATCCAAGACGCCGGCGATCGGCCCAGCGCCGGCGTCGATGGATCGGAGGGCGTGCAAACGACGAAGAGGGCTCGGCCTCCGTGCCGAACCCTCTGCCGTGCATATCGGCCGGGCGCACGCCCCGCCCGAGCGGACGCGCGACGCTTGGCCGAATGACCACCCCTGCCCTGCGCGTAGGCCATCCGCGCCTCACGCGCAGACCGGCGCTGCAGCTCGCCCCTGGCCCGCGGCTCGCTCTCGCGGCGCCGGCTCGCCGATGAACAGCCACGGATTGCGCTGGGCGATGACGGTGCCGCGAAAGCGCTTGCGGGGCCCGTACACGACCCAGGTCGTGTCGACCGCGCCGTAGACCGCCTGCACGCGCAGGGCGTCGGTGTGTTCGCGCGCGTAGTGCAGGTGCGTGAGGCCGGCGTCGTAGGCGCCGGCGAGCAGGTGGCGCGCGACGACGGGCTTGGAGGGCTCGTCGACGATCGTGGGCCAGCGCGTGAGGTCGACGTAGCCGCGGGTCGCCGCGACGATCCCGAGGCTCTGTGGATCGCTGACGTCGTTGCGTACGAGCAGCGCGAGCTCCTTGGTGGGATACAGGAACGTGTCGATCACGAACACCTCGGTGTGGTGACGCTCGGTGACGAGG
>Ga0210408_10000773_pt1 | contig 36623 bp, 35 predicted proteins | sample IncBWH4MmetaG_FD_155471 | JGI IMG/M metagenome (GOLD analysis project Ga0210408, IMG submission 155471) | Forest soil microbial communities from Barre Woods Harvard Forest LTER site, Petersham, Massachusetts, United States - Inc-BW-H-4-M | ecosystem: Environmental > Terrestrial > Soil >... | reverse complement strand
CACCGACGACCCCTCGCGCGCCACCGTCAGGGTGGCGCTGACCGACAGCCCCGAGGCCGCGGACTTTACCGTGGTCGATGACGCAACAGAGGCCGAGGAGAGCGCCTGCATGGCGCCGCATGCGGCACGGTTTGTCGCGATCGAGAAGGACGGCCCGCGCGGTGCGCCGGTGATCTACCTCACCCGCGATGGCCCGGCCGATTACCGCATCTTCGTCAACTCCTGGCGCATGTCGGCGCGGGAGGCCGCGGCCCTGATCGTGGGCTCCACCGCGCACAGTCGCATCTCGCCGAAGCCTCACTCTGAGGTTGCTTTAAGGGTTCGTTGACCCTGTTCGCATCGCGCCTTGGACCTGCATCCGTCTTCAAACAGTTTGCAAGATCATAACCCACATGGTCATCGCGCGACACGATCGCGCATCTCTGCGAGAGGTCATCGGCGATGGGACGAGGTTTCCGGATCAAGCTTTGGCTGCGCCGCTTCGGGCGCCGGCATTCACGGATCATCTACGTCATTCGCTCGTTCACGGTGTTCTCCGCCGCCTTTGGCGGCGCCTACGGCTTCATTGCCGCCAGCATGTCGGAGCGTTCAGGCTATGACCCGCACGCCTTCGCGATCGGCGCGAGCTTCCTGTTTGCGGTCGCCTGCGTTGCGCTCGCGACCATGAGCGTGCGGCAGCGCCTGCTGCGACGGAAATACCGCAACGTTGCGCTTCACAACGAAGCCCTGGCCGATCGCAATTGGGAGCTGCAGGAGGCCGAGGAACGGGCGCGCGGCCTGTTCGAATCCCAGGGCGACCTGATCGTGATGCGTGACGCAGAAGGTGCCATCACCTTTGCCAACGACGCCTATTGCGCCATGGCCGAACGGCCGCGCGAGGCCCTGATCGGCAGCCGCTTCGGTCTCGAGATCCTGGAGCAGGGCGATGCCGCGATCGAGCCCAACGGCACCAAGGTCCATGACCAGAAAATCGCAAGCGCGCTCGGTCCGCGCTGGATCGCCTGGCGTGAAGCGTTGATCCGCGCCGATGCCGGCCGGCCGGCCGAGCTGCAATGCGTCGGCCGCGACGTCACCGATCGTACCTCGACCGAACGGGCGCTCACCGAGGCGCGCGACCAGGCCGACGCCGCCAACCGCGCAAAATCCCGCTTCCTCGCGATGGCGAGCCACGAGATCCGCACGCCCCTCAACGGCATCATCGGAATGGGCGGCCTGCTGCTGGACACCGCGCTGACGCCGGAGCAGGCGACTTATGCGAAGGCGGTGAAGACATCGGGCGACGCGCTGTTGGCGTTGATCGAGGAGCTGTTGGACTACTCCAAGATCGAGGCCGGCAAGATCGACCTGGAGCTGCGCCCCTTCGCGCTCGTCCCGCTGATCGAGGATATCGCCGAACTGCTGGCGCCGCGCGCCCAGGCCAAGCAGCTCGAGATCGCGACCTATGTCGACGACCGACTGCCGATGGAGGTCATCGGCGACGCCGCGCGGCTGCGCCAGGTCCTGCTCAATCTCGCCGGCAACGCCATCAAGTTCACCGAGACCGGCGGCGTGGCGCTGATCGTCGAGCCCGGCATCTGGCCGAACGAGATCAGTTTCCTGGTCCGCGACACCGGCATCGGGATCGCACCCGAGGCGCAGCATCGAATCTTCCGGGAGTTCGAGCAGGCCGACGCGCGGATTGCCCGCAGCTATGGCGGGACCGGGCTTGGCCTGAACATCTCCGAGCGCATCATCCGGCACATGGGCGGCCGCATCAGGCTCGACAGCGCGCCGGGCCGCGGCTCGACCTTCGAAGTGTCGCTGCCGCTCGACGCCACCGGCACCGGAGACAAGGCGTATGTCGCGCCCGACCTGTCGGGCCAATCCATCCTTCTGCTCACCCCGGACAATATCGAGGCCTCGCTGGTCGCCCGCCGGCTGCAGCACTGGGGCGGGCAGACCTGCACCGTCACTGACCCCGACGTCGCGCTGGCGCTGCTGCCGGAGCGCTTCTGGCACGCGCTCCTGATCGATCAGGCGCTGGGAGCGGACGTCGTCAAGACCCTGAGCGAGGCAGCGCTTCGCCATGCGACCCATCGGATCGTGCTGTTCACGCCGACGACGCGGCAGGAGCTGAAACCCTGCGCCGCCCTGACCGGCTATCTCATCAAGCCGCTGCGCGCGGCGTCACTGGCCGCGCGGCTGTCGGCGGCGCCTGAAATCGCTGCGCCCGGTCTCGCCGACGATGGGGCGACAACGGACCTCGTCGAGAAGCCGGCACCGGCAGCGCAAGGGCTCTCCGTCCTGGTTGCCGAAGACAACGAAATCAACGCGCTGTTGATGCGTGCGCTTCTGACACGCCTTGGTCATCGCACCGTGATTGCGACCAATGGCGATGCGGCGCTCGACTCCTGGCTTGCCGCGCGGAGTGCGGGGACGCCTTACGATCTCGTGTTGATGGACATCCAGATGCCGCAGCTCGACGGCATCGAGGTGTCAAAACGCATCCGCGCCTGCGAGGTGGACGCGCCGGACCGGCGCACGCCGATCCTCGCGCTCACTGCCAATACGCTGGCTGAGGATCGCGATGCCTGCTTCGAGGCGGGCATGGACGGCTTCCTGGTCAAGCCGCTCGATCGCGACAAGCTCGCCGAGGCACTTGCGGGGTTGACTGCCGGACGACAATTGGCGGCGGCTTAGAGCCGCCGCAGCGCCACGGTTTCCACGACGTGGTCGGCGCCCTTTTTCAGGATCAGCGTCGCGCGCGGGCGGGTCGGGAGGATGTTGTCCTCGAGATTGGCGAGGTTGGTGCGTTCCCAGATCGCAAGCGCCGTCGCGGTCGCTTCCTCGTCGGACAACAGCGCGTAGCGGTGAAAATAGGAGCGCGCGTCGTGGAACACGGTGTCCCGCAGCGCCAGGAAGCGCTTGACATACCAGTCGCGCAGGGCCGACACGTCGGCATCGATATAGACCGAGAAATCGAAGAAATCGGAGACGACCGGCACGGCCTGGCCGTCACGCGGCAGCGGCCCGGTTTGCAGCACGTTGACCCCTTCGACGATCAGGATGTCCGGCTGGTCGATCTCGATCCACTTGTTCGGGACGATATCGTAGGTGAGATGTGAATAGACCGGTGCGCGCACCCGGCGTCGACCTGCCTTGATGTCGCTCAGGAACGACAGCAAGGTCGGCAGGTCGTAGCTTTCCGGAAAACCCTTCTTTTGCATCAGGCCTCCCCGTTCCAGCACGGCCTTCGGGAACAGGAAGCCGTCGGTCGTCACCAGATCAACCTTGGGCCGCGGCGACCAACGCGCGAGCAGCGCCTGCAGCACGCGCGCGGTGGTGGATTTTCCGACCGCGACCGAGCCGGCAACACCGATGATGTAAGGCATCTTGCGGTCACGGATGCCGAGAAACTGGCGCTGCGCGTAAAACAGCCGTTGCATTGCGTCGACATAAATCGACAACAGCCGCGACAGCGGCAGATAGATTTCCTCGACTTCCTTGAGATCGAGGCGGTCATGCAACGAGCGCAGGCGATCGAACTCCCCGGGCTCCAGCGTCATCGGCGTATCGTCGCGCAACCCTGCCCACTGCTCGCGCGTGAAGATGCGGTAGGGATTGTATTGCTGGTCTCTCGCCCTGATATCCATGACGCCGCCCTGTTGTTTCTAGCCGCTCTTGCGCGAGGCCTTCTCCTCCAGGCCGGACATCGCGGTGCGCCTGGCGAGCGCGGCCTCGACGTCCTGCAGGCTGATATCCCGCGATTTCAGGAGCACGAGCAGGTGAAATATGAGGTCGGCGCTCTCCGCGATAAGATGATCGCGATCATTTCCCAGTGATGCGATCACCGTTTCGACGGCCTCTTCGCCGAGCTTCTTGGCGCAATGTTCGGTGCCCTTGTCGAGCAGCTTGCGGGTATAGGAGGCCTCGCCGCCCGAAGCGGAACGGGCATCGATGGTTGCGGCCAGATCATGGACCGTGAAACGCGACATCAACTCGGACTCAAAAAGGCGCGATGCCGGGACATCCGGCACCAGAATGGTCCAGGATTAGCATTTTTGTGACGAGGAGTCGTCAGGGATCGAGCCGGACCGCCAAGCCGGCGCGCACCATGTGGTCCTTGGCTTGCCGGATGGTAAATTCCCCGAAGTGGAAGATTGACGCGGCCAGCACGGCGGTGGCGTGCCCCTCGCGGATGCCGTCCACCATATGGTCCAGGTTGCCGACGCCACCCGATGCAATCACCGGGACCGGAATGCTGTCGGCGATCGCCCGCGTCAGCGGCAGGTCGAAACCCTGCCTGGTGCCGTCGCGGTCCATCGAGGTCAGGAGAATCTCGCCGGCCCCGAGCGAGACGACCTCCTGGGCATATTCGATGGCGTCGATCCCGGTGGGCTTGCGGCCGCCATGGGTGAAGATTTCCCAGCGGTCCCGGCCGTTCTGCCTGACGCGCTTGGCGTCGATCGCGACCACGATGCACTGCTCGCCGAATTTCTCCGCGCCTTCCTTGACGAATTCGCGACGGTTGACGGCCGCACTGTTGATCGAAACCTTGTCGGCGCCAAACCGCAGCAGGGTCTTGATGTCGTCCGTCGTCCGTACCCCGCCGCCGACCGTCAGCGGCATGAAACAGGCTTCCGCGGTCCGCCGCACCACGTCGAGCATGATGCCACGGTTTTCATGGGTCGCGGTGATGTCGAGAAAGCAGAGCTCGTCGGCGCCGGCGGCATCATAGGCGATCGCCGCCTCGACGGGGTCGCCGGCGTCGCGCAGGTCGACGAAATTGACGCCCTTGACCACGCGGCCGTCCTTGACGTCGAGGCAGGGAATGACGCGAACCTTGAACACTGAATGTCTCCTTACGCGGCCGCGCGGGCGTGCCGGATCAGCTCAAGCGCCGCCGACGGATCGAGCCGGCCATCGTAAAGCGCACGGCCGGCAATGGCGCCCGCGAGCCGGCTTGCCCGCGGCGCCAGCATTGCCCTGACATCCTCGATCGAGGCGAGGCCTCCCGAGGCGATGACCGGAACGGAGATCCGGTCGGCCAGCGCGATGGTGGCGTCGAGATTGAGACCCTTCAGCAGGCCGTCACGGGCGATATCGGTGAAGATGATCGCAGCCACGCCGGCATCCTCGAACCGCCTTGCGATCTCCAGCGCCGTGATCTCCGAGGTCTCGGCCCAGCCTTCGACCGCGACCTTGCCGGCGCGCGCGTCGAGCCCGACCGCGACGCGGCCCGGAAATGTCTTCGCCGCCTGCTTGACGAAATCCGGGTCACGCACCGCGGCAGTGCCGATGATGACCCGGGCGATACCCTTGCCGAGCCAGGCTTCGAGCGTCCCGAGGTCACGGATGCCGCCGCCGAGCTGGACGGGCATGGTCACCGTTTTGAGCATCGCCTCGACCGCGTGCGCATTCATCGGCTTGCCGGCAAAGGCCCCGTCGAGATCGACCACGTGCAGATATTCAAAGCCCTGGGCGGCAAAACTCTTCGCCTGCGCGGCCGGATCGAGGTTGAACACGGTGGCGCGCGCCATGTCGCCCTGTTCGAGCCGCACGCACTGGCCGTTCTTCAGGTCGATGGCAGGAAAAAGAATCACGGCTTCCACTTCAAAAAATTCGAGATCAGTGCGAGCCCGAAGCGCTGGCTCTTCTCCGGGTGAAACTGCGTGCCGATCGCGGTGTCCTTGGCCACGATGGCGGTGACCGGGCCGCCATAGTCGGCGCGCGCCAGCACGTTTGCCTCGCTCGCGGGATCGAGGTGATAGGAGTGCACGAAATAGGCGTGGCGGCCTTTCGGACCGAGCGGCAGGCGCTCCAGCACCGGGTGCTCCTGGACCAGGTCGAGCGTATTCCATCCCATGTGCGGGATTTTCAGGTTCTCGTCATCAGGCACGATCTTCACCACGTCGCCCTCGATCCAGTTGAGGCCCTCCGTGATGACGTGCTCCTTGCCGCGCGTCGCCATCAACTGCATCCCGACGCAGATGCCGAAGAATGGCCGGGCCTTGTTGCGGACCGCCTCCGTCAACGCGTCGGCCATCCCATTGACCGCGTCCAGCCCCCTGCGGCAATCGGCGAAGGCGCCGACGCCCGGCAGCACGATGCGGTCGGCCCGATAAACCGTTTCCGGGTCGCGCGTGACCACGACCTCTTGCGGATTTTCCATCGTCCGCGCTGCGCGTTCGAAGGCCTTGGCCGCCGAGTGCAGGTTGCCCGAACCATAGTCGATGATGGCAACGCTCATCGCTGACCTCCTGGTTCGGGGAACAGCCCGATAATGCCGCCGGCCGGCAGTGGCGGCGGATTGGCGAAGGACTGACCGCGACTGTCGCGCACCGGCGGCGGCGCGCCACGGTCGACAGGGGGGCCGCTGCCGGGGCCGCGTTGCCGCGTGCTCCAGCGTTCGAAGAAGCGCCGCTCGGCCGCCTCGAGATCATCGGCCACCACGACGTCGAGCTGGCGCCAGTTGCGACGTGAGAAAGTCCAGCGTCGCAGGCTCGATGCCTCGAACCCCAACAGCAGCGCGAGCAGGGCATCGACGATGAAGATCGTCGATGCGCCGAGGCGGAGCTGCACCATGGCGACGTCGATCGCGGCCATCAGCGCGATCCAGCCGATCATGGCGATCCACAGCCGGTGCCAGGCCAGCCAGACCACGCCGAGAATCGCGGCCCAGAGGTGAAACCCATCCCTGACAAAGATGAATCCGTCGGCTGCGCGAACATCGGCGCCACTGGCGGAGGGAGCATGGACTGTGTAGACCGGCATGGCTTCCTCTTGTCGGAAGGGATTTCTGGAACGATCAGCTTCCAAGCTGACCCTTGGTCGAGGGCACTTCGCCGGCGGCGCGCGGATCGATCGCCACCGCCGCGCGCAGCGCGCGCGCCAGACCCTTGAAGCAGGATTCGGCGATATGATGGCTGTTCTCGCCATACAGCGTCTCGACGTGCAACGTGACGGCGGCGTTCATCGCAAAGGCGTTGAACCATTCGCGCACCAGCTCGGTGTCGAACTCCCCGATCTTGTCGCGCGGAAAAGCGGCCTTGAACACCAGCACCGGCCGGCCCGAAACGTCGATCACGACGCGCGACAGCGTCTCGTCCATCGGCATATGCACCGAGGCATAACGCGTGATTCCGGCCATGTTGCCGAGCGCCTGCTTGACGGCCTGTCCGAGCGCGATACCGACGTCCTCGGTCGTGTGGTGGTGGTCGATATGCAGATCGCCGACCGCCTTGACCGTCATGTCGATGCGGGAATGGCGCGCGAGCAGGTCCAGCATGTGGTCGAAGAAGCCGATCCCGGTCGAGATCGCGGCCAGACCGGTCCCGTCGAGGTTGACCGACACCTCGATGTCGGTCTCCTTGGTCTTGCGCTTGATGGTCGCCGTGCGCATGGATTGAGAGGCTTTCCTTGGTTTCCTTTTGCGCAATCGCGTCGCAAAATCGCGGCCCTTGTAACAGGCCGGCCCCGCCTTCGCCACTGCGGGATGGCCATGCCCGGCTGAACTTCGGCCTATGTCATCGGCATCCTGGGTGATTGTAACCGATCGCCGCACCCGCTAAATCTGGCCCGACACGAGGGTATTCCATGCAAGCGATGCAGAACGAGCCGCCGGTCTGGCACGGCACCACAATTTTGACCGTCCGCAAGGGCGGCAAGGTCGTGATCGGCGGCGACGGCCAGGTCTCGATCGGCCAGACCGTGATCAAGGCCAACGCCAAGAAGGTCCGCAAGCTTGGCAAGGGCGACGTCATCGGGGGCTTTGCCGGCGCCACCGCCGACGCCTTCACCCTGTTCGAGCGGCTGGAGAGCAAGCTTGAGCAATATCCCGGGCAGTTGACGCGGGCCGCGGTCGAGCTTGCCAAGGACTGGCGGACTGACCGCTATCTGCGGCGCCTGGAAGCCATGATGATCGTCGCCGACAAGGAGGTCTCGCTGGTCCTGACCGGGACCGGCGACGTGCTGGAGCCGGAAGGCGGTGTGATGGCGATCGGCTCCGGCGGCAATTACGCGCTGGCCGCCGCCCGCGCCCTGATCGATTCGGACAAGGATGCCGAAACCATCGTTCGCCGCGGGCTCGATATCGCCGCGGACATCTGCGTCTATACCAACCGCAACGTGACCATCGAAACGCTCTGAGCCCATGCCCGGCCGCTACGTCTTCCATTCGATGGCATCCGACCACCTCCCGCTGGTCAGGAGCTGGCTCGAGACGCCGGAGGTGGCGCGCTGGTGGGGCGATGCCGATGCGCAGTACGAGCTGGTGCGCGGAGACCTCGACCATCCTGACATGGACCAATTCATCGTCGCGATCGACGGCAGCCCGTTCGGCTACATTCAATGTTACAGGCTCAGCACGTGGGATTGCGGGTTCGGTGCCCAGCCTCCGGAGACTCGCGGCATCGATCAATTCATCGGCAAGCCCGATATGATCGGATGCGGGCATGGCGCAAGTTTCATCCGGCAATTCGTCGATGAGATGCTGACGGGAGCAGCGCCACGCGTGGTGACCGATCCCGATCCCGCCAACCACCGCGCAATCCGGGCCTATGAGAAGGCGGGATTTGAGCGGGATCGCATGATAAACACGCCGGACGGCCCCGCGCTGCTGATGCGGCGCGAGACAATGTGCGAGCTTGCCCCGAAAGCGTTCCGACCCTAGCTAAGGTCCCATGACAGACTTCTCCCCCCGTGAAATCGTCTCCGAACTCGATCGCTTCATCATCGGGCAGACCGACGCCAAGCGCGCGGTTTCCATCGCGCTGCGCAACCGCTGGCGACGGCAGCAGCTCAATGGCGGCCTGCGCGAGGAGGTGCTGCCGAAAAATATCCTGATGATCGGGCCAACCGGGGTCGGCAAGACGGAGATTGCACGGCGGCTGGCAAAACTGGCCGGCGCGCCATTCCTCAAGGTCGAGGCCACCAAGTTCACCGAGGTCGGTTATGTCGGCCGCGACGTCGAGCAGATCGTTCGCGACCTTGTCGAAGTCGCGATCGCCCAGGTGCGCGAGCGCAAGCGCAAGGATGTCGCGGCCCGGGCCCAGCTCGCGGCCGAGGAGCGCGTGCTGGACGCACTGGTCGGAGCCAACGCCAGCGCCGCGACGCGCGACAGCTTTCGTCGCAAGCTGCGGGCCGGCGAGCTCAACGACAAGGAGATCGAGGTCGAGACGCAGTCGTCGGGCGGACTTCCGATGTTTGAAATTCCGGGCATGCCGGGCGCGCAGATGGGCGCGATCTCGATTGGCGACATTTTTGGCAAGCTCGGCGGCCGAACCAAGACTCGCCGCCTGACGGTTGCCGGGTCACATGAGACCCTGGTCAACGAGGAATCCGACAAGCTGCTCGACAACGAGCAGCTCGTGCAGGAGGCGATCAGCGCGGTCGAGAACAACGGCATCGTGTTCCTCGACGAGATCGACAAGATCTGCGTGCGCGACGGCCGCGTCGGCGGCGACGTCTCGCGCGAGGGCGTGCAGCGCGACTTGCTGCCCCTGATCGAAGGCACCACGGTGTCGACCAAGCACGGTGCGGTCAAGACCGACCACATCCTGTTCATCGCGTCAGGCGCATTCCACATCGCAAAGCCGTCCGACCTGTTGCCGGAATTGCAGGGCCGACTGCCGATCCGGGTCGAGCTGCAGCCGCTGACGCGCGACGACATGCGCCGCATCCTGACCGAACCCGAGGCATCGTTGATCAAGCAGTATGTCGCGCTGATGCAGACCGAAGGCGTGACGCTCGACATCACCGACAACGCCATCGACGCGCTCGCCGACATCGCGGTCGCCGTCAATTCGACAGTCGAAAACATCGGCGCGCGCCGACTGCAGACCGTGATGGAGCGGGTGCTGGACGAGATCTCGTTCACCGCGCCGGACCGCAACGGGGAGACGGTCCAGGTCGACGCCGATTATGTGCAGAAGCATGTCGGCGATCTCGCCAAGAACGCCGATCTGAGCCGGTTCATTCTCTGATCCACCCCCGTTCCGGCCGGTTTGCGCCTGGTGCTTCCGCCGTGTGATAGTCAGCATCTGATGGACTTGGTGGGTGCTGAATGACTCCGCGGGCGTGGCAAGACCCCTGGCGCGTGATGCTCGCCGTCAACGCCGCCGTGATCGTCGGGGTGTTCCTGCACAAGATCACGCTGCCGCCCTACGTCCCCTACATCCATCTCCTCGTCGACTATCATTTCGGCTTTTTGAAGCGCGCGCTGATCGGCGCGCTGGTCGGCCTGTTCACCGCCAAGGTGCCGGTGTGGCTGGTGTTTGCGCTCGCGGGCGCTGCCTGGCTCGCGACGCTGGCTCTGTTCATCGCGCTGTTTCGGCGGACCTTCGGCTTCAGCAGACAACACCTGCCGCTGTTCGTCTTCATGGCCGGATCGCCGTTCTTCCTGAAGAACTTCATGCACACGCTCGGGCATTTCGACATCTATGGCTGCATGCTCTCGATCTGCCTCCTGCTCATCCCCGCGCGCTCGATCCTCTTCGTGCTGCTCGCCGCGCTGTTCTCGATTCTGCTGGTCCTGATCCACCACATCCATGTCTTGATGTATGTGCCGACCGTCGCGGTCATCGTCGTGCTGCGCTACTATTTCGTCGTCGGCGCCACGCCAAAAAACGTCGCGAGCGGTCTCGCTGCGCTGCTCGCTCTCGGCGTGCTCTTCCTCGCTGCGCAGTTCTATGGAACGATGCCGATCCCGGAAGCGGAGTTCGCGCGATATTTGCAGAGCCGCATGGCCGATCCGTCGCGCACCGATCTCCTGAACTTCAGCTACATCTGGTACCAGCCGCTGTCGAAGGAGATCTTGGACACCTGGCAGCGAATGCCGTCGAACCTGTTGGGTGTGCCCGTCTTCGCGCTGCTGATCTGGCTGCATGCACCGTTGTGGCGCTATCTGACGGAGATGGTCCGCGCGCTGGCAAATGACTGGCACCGGCGCCTGGTGATCGCCGCGCTCGCCGGCGTCAGCCTCGGCTATCTCGTCATGTTCCTGATCGTGTTCGACTACTCGCGCTGGATCTCGAACTGGGCGGTCTGCATGTTCCTGATCCTGCATGCGATCAAGACGTTGCCGGCGGCCAAGCCGGTGTCTCCCATTGCGGGAGAAGATCGGAAGACGACAATCTTGGGATGGATCATCACGCTTGTTCCGCGCGTCGGGATCGTGCGGCCGTTCTAGCGCATGGTCCGGAAAAGTGGGCACCGGTTTTCCGATCAGATCACGCGCAAAAAAACAGCCTACGACCGGCTGCGCCTGATCCGCACATAGAGCGCGCCTGAACCACCGTGGCCGATGTGCGCCTCCTCGAAGCCGATGACCAGCGTGCGGAACTCGGGCAGGCTCAGCCAGTGCGGCACCTGACGCCGGAGCACGCCGCGCTCGAACTCGCCACCGCTCATCGTGCCTTTGCCGGTGATGACAAGCACGAAGGTCTGGCCCTCGTGATGGGCGCGCTGCAGGAAGCCGAGCAGCGCGCGGTGGGCATGAACTTGCGTCATGCCGTGCAGGTCGAGCCGCGCATCGATCTCGCTCTTGCCGCGCGACAGTTTTGAGCGCTGGCGACGGCCGAGCGGCGCCAAAGGCGGGGCATGAGACTGGGCAGGCTTCGGGGCGTGAGCGGCAACGACCGGCCGCGATGACACGACCGGTTTGACCGACGGCGCGCTCGATGACGGCTCGACGCCGTGCATTCTTGCTGGCCGCGATTTGTTTCGGAGCGGTTTTGTCTGCCGGGCGACGCCCTCCCAGAGCGTACGCTCCTCTTCGCTCAACACGCGCTTGCGATGCGACGATGCCGGCGGTGAGGATGGTGTCATGCGTTTCATCGGTCGCGATAATAACGCCTGATGCTGCGATGATGCCAGTGTTCGCCGTCGATGTGAGGCCGCGGCTCGGGCAACGGGATCGTCATGGCGGGCATTGCGGAGGCGTCGGAGGCCTGCGCGACAGTCGCCGGCGGCGGCGCGTCCGGCGAACCCTTGGCCTGCGGAGCGGGGCTTGCCGGCTTGGCATCGGCCGAGGCCACCGAGGTGGCCTGCGGCGTTGCCTCCGATGTTGCGTCCTTCGCCGGATCGGTCTGTGGAAACAGTTTTGCGATTTTCGCGGACGGGCGCGCGTCCGGCACCGGCATCTTGCGGCCGCGCGCCAGCGGGTCGAGACTCCTCGGCACCAGCATGACAAAGCGCATGTTGTGCTTCAGCCGGCCTGACACCTTGCCTGCATCGGTGCCGGCACCGAAATAGAGATCGGCGCGCGCCGGCCCGGTGATCGCCGAGCCAGTATCCTGCGCGATCATCAGGCGGTGGAACGGCGTCTTCGATTGCGCCGACTCGATCGGGAGTTCGCCCTCGATGAAGAACGGCGTGCCATAGACATGCAGGGCCTTGTCGACCGCGATCGATCGACCCGGCGTCAACGGCACGCCCTGGGCGCCGACCGCCTCATCCCGATCGGAGAGGTGCACCACGCGAAAGAACACGTAGGCGCGGTTCTGCCGGCGCAATTCCTTGGCGCCGTCCGGATTCTGTTCCATCCACTCCCGGATTCGCTGCATCGACATCTCCTCTTTCGGGATGATGCCGCGATCGATCAGGATCCGGCCGACCGGCGTGTAGGGGTAGCCATTGTGCGCGTCATAATTGATGCGAACCGTCGAGCCGTCCTCGAGCTTGACCCGCGCCGACCCCTGGATTTGCGCGAACAACAGATCGGTCTGGCTCTTGAGCCAGCAGATCTCCAGGCCTCGGCCGGCAATCGCACCGTCCTCGATCTCCGCACGGTCATAGTAAGGCACGAGTTTGCGGCGGCCGATCTTGCGGTACACCGCGCCCTTGTTCGGCAGATCGGGTGCGTCCTGGGTGTAGCCGCGCACGAACAGGTTCGAGGGCCGGCGATAGACGGGAACGTTGTATAACTCCGTCTGTGTCCGCGATCCGTCGATGACCGGCTCGTAATATCCGGTGACGAAGCCCGCGCCCTCGCCGAGCCGCGAGATCTCCAACGGCACGAAGTGCTGTTCGAAAAAGGCGCGCGCCTTGTCAGGGTCGGCAATCCTGCTGTTTCGCGCCGCCTCGCAGGGTTCGCGGAGCGAGGTTCCGAGAGCCCTGGGATTGGCAGGCGGCGGTGTGGCGGGCATCGTCTGCTGCGCCGCAATCGGCTTGCAGCTCGAGCGAAACGCCTGGAAGGCGGCGAGATGATCGTCCTCCTTCCAGCCCGGAATATCGGACCAGGCGAGCGGGCTGTACTGGCTGCCGGTGATTTCCATCGGGAAGTCGAGCTGCGGATATGGCAGATGCCGTGCGGCAGGCTCCGGATGCGATCGGCGCGCGTTGAGCGTGGTCAACGATGCCAGCGACAGCACCAGCACCGCCGCGATCACGACCAGTGCGGCGGCACGTCGCCTGAACCGCCTGAATTCAATGACCGCTTCCAGTGCCAACCAGCTTCCAGTTCGGATCGCGTGAAGTCATGTCGCGCGCAAAGCTCCAGACGTCGGTGATATCGGCAACCTTGTCCGGATTGCCGTCGACGATGGTGCCGGCCTTGTCGCGGGTGACGGAGATCATCTGCGAGACAAATCGCACGGTCAGCTGCGCCGTGCGGTCGCGCGCCTCCGCGGCGACCAGTTCGGCTTTGTCAATCGATACGAAGCGCGTTTCGGTCTTCTGATCGTGCTTCTCGCGATCCCTGATGACGGCCTCGAAGCTCTCATAGACCTCGGACGACAAGAGATCGCGCAGCGCGCGACGGTCGCCATTGGCGAACGCCAGCACGATCATCTCGTAGGCGCCACGGGCGCCGGACAAGAAATGACGCGGATCGAAGGATGAGTCTTGCGCCGCGATCGCATCGAGGCCCAGGGCCAGCGCGCTTCCCGGCTCCGCGAGACCCTTCCAGCGGTCGCTCGGCGGGGTTACATCGGCACTCGGCGCCAGCGGCGCCTGGTCGATGATCTTCCCGGGAATTGGCACGACGTTGTTGTCCGGCGCGCCCTGCACCGCGTTGCGCGCGGTGCGGTCGAAGGGCGAGCGTTCGCTGCCGGTCCGCTGTCCGAGCACGTTGCGCAGACGCAGAAAAATGAAGAGCGCCAGCACCAGGAAGATGATGGTATAAATATCATACACGTCGTTTTCGCTTTCTTCTCACGTCGGCAATGGGTCCGGCGCTCAAGCTCCTCCCCGAGGGAGACAGCGGAAGACTACATCACCGATTGCGTATGAGAGATGTAGGCATGAAATCGGCCCGGCCAATGGTGGGCTCCGGATCGGGCGAATTGTAGCGCGTTTGGGCTTTTGGGGAAACCCTGCATCGACCCGGAAATCGCGCATCTTCAGATATTTAGGTTAGGGTTTCCGCGATCTTTCGACGCGGCTTGCTGCGCCTTCGAGGGCCGCGATCCGCCACCTTAAGCCGATTCCGGACGCGACAACGCGGTCGTCCTTGTGGAAGGCAGCAGGGCTATGATAGCCACTCGCCCGAAGACAGGCTTTTTTGCGTCAGGAGACAGTTTGATGAGCAACGGTAACGGCGCCCCTCCCGAGGCGGGCCCCCCGCCCCAGCTGAATGTGCTGGCGCAGTACACCAAGGACCTGTCGTTCGAGAATCCGAATGCCCCGGCTTCGCTGGCGCCCCAGGCCCAGCAACCCCAGATCAACATCCAGATCAATGTCGGCGCCAACAATCTCGCCGAAAACGAGTACGAAGTGGCGCTCTCGGTCGAGGGCAAGGCCGAAGCGGCGGGCAAGCTGATGTTCAGCTTCGAACTCGTCTATGCCGGGGTGTTCCGGATCATGAACGTGCCGAAGGAAAACCTGCATCCCCTGGTCATGATCGAGTGCCCCAGACTGCTGTTCCCGTTCGCGCGCGAGATCATCGCGACCTCGGTGCGTGACGGCGGTTTCCCGCCGCTGATGCTGGACCCGGTCGATTTCGTCAGCCTCTACCGGCAGAACATGGAGCGCCAGGCCGAGGCTCAGCAGACGGCTGCGATCAAGCCAAGCTAGTTGGCTGCCGCCGCCAGATAGTCGTTCCAGATCGGCTTGTCGCCCAGCGTCGCCACGAAGGCACGGTGGGCATCACGCTCGACAGCGGTCAGGCGTGGCAGCAGCGGCACCGTGCGCAGCCGGCGCGGCATGTCGCCCACGGTCCCGATCCGGATCTCCGCCGTCTCGGAGGCCAGAATGAGCTGCGACTGGCGCGACCCGGTCAGGTCGACATAGACCTCCGCCAGCAGCTCAGCGTCCAGCAGCGCGCCATGCTTGGTGCGATGCGAATTGTCGATCGAATAGCGCGAGCAGAGGTCGTCGAGCCGATTCGACACGCCGGGATGCTTGCGCCGGGCCAGGAGCAGGGTGTCGACCAGGCGTTCTCTCGGGATCGGCGCGCGCTTGATGCGGTCAAGCTCGGCATTGATGAAGCTGACGTCAAAGGAGGCGTTGTGGATCACCAGCGGCGAGTCGCCGATAAAGGCGAGAAGCTCGTCGACCACCTCTGAAAAAAATGGCTTGTCGGCGAGAAACGCGTCCGAAAGCCCGTGCACCGCAAAGGCCTCCGCCGGCATCGTCCGTTCAGGATTGAAATAGCGATGAAACGTCTGGCCCGTCGGCATGCGGTTGAAGATCTCGACACAGCCGACCTCGACCAGGCGATCGCCGCGCAGGGGATCGAGGCCAGTGGTTTCGGTGTCGAGAACGATTTCACGCATTGCGAAGCCAGGGAAGATGGCGAATCACTTTCGCCGCTGCGGCATCTTAACAACCTGATCCAGAATGTCGCGGATGCGCGCGCGCACCGGATCCAGGCCATGCGACGTATCCACCACGAAATCGGCGCGCCGCCGTTTTTCCTGGTCCGGCATCTGCTTGGCGAGAATGGCATCGAGCGTTTCGCTGGACATGGTTCCGCGCGCCAGGATGCGCTCGCGCTGCGCTTCCTTCGAGGTCGTAACCACGACAACGGCATCGACGCGCTGATCGCCGCCGGTCTCGAACAGGAGCGGGATGTCGACCAGGGCGACCGGCGCACCGGCGCGTTCGGCATCGTCGAGAAACTTCTGGTGATAGGCGCGGACCATTGGATGCACGATCTGCTCGAGCCGCCTGATGGCCGCGGGATCGTGCACCACTTTCGCGGACAGACCGGCGCGGTCGACCTTGCCATCGACGGTCGTGCCCGGAAAGGCCGCCTCGATCGCGGGGACGGCTTCGCCTTCGTAGAGCTTGTGGACCATCGCATCGGCGTCATAGACGGGAACGCCGGCCTCGGCGAACAGCTTGGCCGTGGTCGACTTGCCCATTCCGATCGAGCCGGTCAGTCCCAGGACTCTCATTTCATCGCCAATCGCTCCAAAGGGGCCTCAAAATACAAGCAGTCGCCGGCTGCGCAAAAAACCGAGCAGCGGCAGCAGCGGCAGGCCCAGAATGGTGAAATGGTCACCGTCGATGCGCTCGAAAAGGTGCACGCCCAGACCCTCGAGCTGGTAGCCACCGACGCTCGCCGCAACCGCATCGCCGGCGGCGTCGAGATAGGCTGCGACAGCGATCTCGCTCAACGGACGCATGGTCATGCTTGCGACTGCGACATGCTCGAAGACGACCATCCGGTCGTACGCCACCGCGACGGCGGAGTGAAGCTGATGGCTGCCCCCGGCGAGCGCCCGTAGCTGCTCGAAGGCCCCGACGCGACCATCGGGCTTGTTGAACAGACGATCGCCCAGTGCAAGCGTCTGGTCGGCGCCAACGACATGGCGGCCGGGCCAGCGCGCCGAGACCGCAAGCGCCTTCTCGCGTGCCAGCAGCGCTGCGATGTCCGAAGGGGCGGTGATCCCCGCGGCCGCCTGCATGGCGCGCTCGTCGATCTCGGCCGGCCTGGCCTCGACATCGATGCCGGCATTTGCGAGCAGCAGCCGTCGTGTGCGGCTTTGCGAAGCAAGAATCAGCGGAGTATCGCCACACCAGACGGTCATGAGCGCCGCATCATTCAGGGGGACGCTGCCGCTGCCGATCCGCATAGAGCTTGAGCACGGCGGCCGCGGTTTCCTCGATCGATCGTCGCGTCACGTCAAGCATCGGCCAGTCGAATTTCGCGCTCAGCTTGCGCGCATAGGCCACTTCATCTGTCACAGCCTGCCTGTCAATATAAGTCTCGGCGCCGGTATCGGCCCCCATGGTGAGCAGGCGGTTCTGCCGCACCTGGATCAGGCGCTCCGGCGTGGCGTGCAGGCTGACCACCAGCGGCTTCTTCAAGGTCTCCAACTGATGCGGATGCGGAATGCCCGGCACCAGAGGGACGTTGGCAGTGCGGATGCCGCGGTTGGCAAGATAAATCGAGGTCGGCGTCTTGGAGGTCCGGGACACGCCGACCAGGATGATGTCGGCCTCTTCCAGGCCTTCGACATGCTGCCCGTCGTCATGAATCATGGTGTAGTTGAGGGCGTCGATGCGCTTGAAATATTCGGCGTTCAGCACGTGCTGGGCGCCTACGCGCCCCGTGGTCGCAGCCCCGAGATAGGCCTCGAACAATTGCATGACCGGGCCGATGATCGAGAGGCTCGGGACATTGATCTCCTTGCATTTGGCCTCAAGCTTCAGGACAAGGTCCCTTTCCAACAACGTAAACAGCACGATCCCCGGCGATTCCTCGATTTCGTCCAAGACGCGGTCCAGCTGCTTCTGGCTGCGAACCAGCGGATAGACATGTTCGACCGGCGTCACGTTTGCATACTGCGCGGCAACCGCACGGGCCACCGTGATCAGCGTCTCGCCGGTCGAATCAGAGATCAGATGAAGGTGAAAATAATTGCCGCTCGTTGGCATTGATCCGCAAAGGTCCTGTGGGGCGTGTGTGAATCGGTGTGGGCTTCGGTGAGATATTTTCAGTCGAGGTCAGCGCCATCGGGATAACCGGGCTTTTTGTTCACACCCCCTCGCAACGGGATAAGTCTGCGCCGCTTATTCGATCATAGTGAGATTATGTGGATTTGTCTCTTCATAAGCCCCGCACAGTCGAGCGCAACCGCTTGACCTCAAGTGCATTCTCCTGACGGCCGGACCCGAGAGAGGACAACGCGGACGGCTGTGAACAAGCCGTCAAGACGGACCGGATGGTGTTGCGTGAGTCCAATCCACCGCTACCTAGACTCAAACCTTTAGAATCTAGATTTATTTGGTTTGAAGAAGGTCGCTTCGCGGATATCTCTCGCGTCCACGCCATGATCGCGTTAGGTCGAGACCGAAGATCTCGTGGAGACAAACCGATGTACGAGTGGATCAAGGCGCTCCACGTGATTGCGGTCATCTCGTGGATGGCAGGCATGCTCTACCTGCCGCGTCTGTTCGTCTATCATTGCGAGGCGGAGAGGGGCTCGTTGCAGTCCGAGACCTTCAAGGTCATGGAAAAGCGGTTGCTGAAGGCAATCATCAATCCTGCGATGATCGCGACCTGGCTGGCCGGACTCTACCTGGTCTGGGCAGGACCCTGGTATTTGGCGCCCTGGTTTCACGCGAAATTCCTGCTGGTGCTGATCCTGTCGGCCGTCCACGGTTTTTTTTCCCGCTGCGTGAAAGATTTTGCTGCCGACAGCAATCACCGCAGTCAAAGATTCTATCGTATTATCAACGAGGTACCGACACTGCTCATGATCGGCATCGTCATCTTGGTGATTGTGAAGCCATTTTAGGAAGGCGGTTGTGGGCGTCGCGCGTGGTTTTGCCTGACTTGCCTAACCGCGGACGATTTTCTATATTCAGGTCATCCCACCCAACGCAGGCGGATGTGGTCGCGTCCCGGTTTCCGTGTTGAACCGGCCGCCGCATCAGGTTTGACGCCTCTCCGGCGCCTTCCTTGCTCAGACCTGCGGACCCTCCCTTTTCGTCCGCTTCCATACAGCCACCTCGCATCCCCTTAAGTTACTCCACAGGATCAACCCCAATGCGGGAAATCAAACTTCAAGACCTCAAATCCAAGACTCCAGCGGAACTGGTATCGTTCGCGGAGGAAAACGGGGTCGAAAACGCCAGCACCATGCGCAAGCAGGAGCTGATGTTTGCCATACTCAAACAACTTGCGATCGCAGAGACTGACATCATCGGCGAGGGCGTCGTGGAAGTTCTTTCCGACGGCTTCGGCTTTTTGCGCTCGCCGGACGCGAATTACCTGCCGGGCCCGGACGACATCTACGTCTCGCCCTCGCAGATCCGCCGTTTCGGTTTGCGAACGGGCGACACCATCGAGGGGCACATTCGCAGCCCCAAAGAAGGCGAGCGCTATTTTGCGCTGCTCAAGGTCAACACGCTCAATTTCGAGGATCCGGAAAAGTCGAAGCACAAGGTCAATTTCGACAATTTGACGCCGCTGTTTCCGAACCAGCGCTTCCGCATGGAGCTGGAAGACCCGACCCGAAAGGATCTGTCGGCGCGCGTCATCGATATCGTCGCGCCGATCGGCAAGGGCCAGCGCGCCCTGATCGTGGCGCCGCCGCGCACCGGCAAGACCGTGCTGATGCAGAACATCGCGCACTCGATCACGGCCAACCATCCCGAATGCTATCTGATCGTGCTCCTGATCGATGAGCGTCCGGAGGAAGTCACCGACATGCAGCGCTCGGTGAAAGGCGAGGTGGTCTCGTCCACCTTCGACGAACCGGCGGTGCGTCACGTCCAGGTCGCCGAGATGGTGATCGAGAAGGCCAAGCGCCTGGTCGAACACGGACGGGATGTCGTGATCCTGCTCGACTCCATCACGCGACTAGGGCGCGCCTACAACACTGTGGTGCCGTCATCAGGCAAGGTGCTGACCGGCGGTGTCGACGCCAACGCGCTGCAGCGGCCAAAACGCTTCTTCGGCGCCGCGCGCAATATCGAGGAGGGGGGATCGCTGACGATCATCGCGACCGCGCTGGTCGACACCGGCAGCCGCATGGATGAAGTGATCTTCGAAGAGTTCAAGGGCACCGGCAACTCGGAGCTCATTCTCGACCGCAAGGTCTCGGACAAGCGCACCTTCCCGGCGATCGATATCTCGCGCTCCGGCACCCGCAAGGAGGAACTGATCACCGATCCGCAGCTCTTGAAGAAGATGTATGTGCTGCGCCGGATCCTGAATCCGATGGGCACCATGGACGCGATCGACTTCCTGCTCGACAAGCTGCGTAACACCAAGAACAACTCGGAATTTTTCGAGTCGATGAACACCTGAGCCGAAACCAACGGCTTGCTTGAAAGGCGCCTTCGGGCGCCTTTCTTTTTTTCAGGATTGCTCGCACGCTGCCCGCGGGGATCGCGAAGATGGCACGTTCCCGTTTATGTTGCATCGCAATATGACCGTGGCTTGCCGCGCGAATCGCATCGCCGCAAAGCAAGTCGATTGGCATTGCGATCACAGGCCCGGCCGACGCAAATAGGACGATGCATCCCAGAGACCAGACTATTTTTGCCCTGTCGTCGGGACGCGCGCCGAGCGCGATCGCGGTGGTGCGCCTGTCGGGCGCACAGGCCAGCGAAGCGCTCCGTCAACTCGCAGGCGCCATTCCGACGCCGCGCAAAGCAACGCGTTCGTTGGTTCGTCGTGATGGCGAGCCGATCGATGACGCGGTTGTGCTGTGGTTTCCGGGACCGGCCAGTGCGACCGGCGAAGACGTCGCCGAGTTTCACGTCCACGGTGGACGCGCGGTGATCGCATCGCTGTTCGCCGCGCTTGCGCAAATCGAAAATGTCCGGCCGGCAGAGCCGGGCGAGTTCACGCGCCGCGCGTTCGAAAACGGCAAGCTCGATCTGACGGAAGCTGAAGGTCTCGACGACCTGATCCACGCCGACACCGATCGTCAACGTCGCCAGGCGCTGCGCCAGCTGAGGGGTCTGCTCGGCGACAGGGCGCGCGCCTGGCGCGAGCGGATCATCGAAGCATCAGCGCTGATCGAGGCCAGCATCGACTTCGCGGACGAGGGCGACGTGCCGGCGGAGCTGATCGCACCGGCGATTGACAGGATGAGAGCTCTGCTCGGCGAGATCGAAGACGTGCTGTCCGCCCAGGCCAGAAGCGAGCGCCTGCGCGACGGCCTCGTCGTGACGATCACAGGTCCTCCGAACGTCGGCAAGTCGACGCTGATGAATCAGCTGGCGCGACGCGAAGTCGCGATCGTCTCGCCGCACGCCGGCACCACGCGGGACATCATCGAGATTCAACTCGACCTCGAAGGTTATCCAGTCACGGTGATCGACACCGCCGGCATTCGCGACACTGACGATCCGGTCGAGCAGGAAGGCGTGCGCCGCGCGCGCGCGCGAGCCGCAGATGCCGACCTCGTGCTGTGGCTGACCGACGGCACGGACGACGTTATGATGGACGATATGTCCACTGCCACGGCCTGGTGGATACGCAACAAGGTCGATCTGCAGGCAACGGAAGCGCCGCGCCTTGACCTGCGCGGTGGGACCACACTCTGGATCTCCGCCAAGTATGGTGATGGCATTGCGAGTCTGGTGGCGGCGATCGTCAAGTTTGCCGAGACCTATTTTGGTGCGAACGACACGGCCCTCATCGGTCGCGAGCGGCAGCGAAAGCTTCTCAACGAGACCGCCGCTGCGTTACGGCGTGGGCTCGATGTGACCGGCAACGGCGACGAGCTGGTTGCGGAGGAATTGCGAGCGGCGAGCACGGCGCTTGGCCGGCTCCTGGGTCACGTCGACGTCGAGGACATTCTCGACGTGATCTTTCGGGAGTTTTGCATCGGGAAGTGATAGGCTGGCTCCGCTACAAAAACACTCATTATGGTTAATGAAGGGTGGATCGGCTGTTTCACGTGAAACAGGCGAGGCGCGTTGGGCATGTTTCACGTGAAACGTCTTCCGGCCTTCAGGATCCCAAGATAGAAGTCGCGCCATGCACACTGCACAGAGTTCATTTGATGTCGTCGTGGTCGGCGGCGGCCATGCGGGCTGTGAGGCGGCCGCTGCCGCCGCGCGGATGGGTGCCAGGACCGCACTTGTGACGCACCGGTTCGCGACCATCGGGGCCATGTCCTGTAACCCGGCGATCGGCGGGCTCGGCAAGGGGCATCTGGTCCGCGAGATCGATGCGCTCGATGGCCTGATGGGACGTATCGCGGATGCCGGAGGCATCCAGTTTCGGGTCCTCAATCGCCGCAAGGGTCCTGCGGTCCGCGGCCCGCGCGCCCAGGCCGATCGGACGCTCTATGCCGCGGCAATGCAGGCCGCGATGGTCAAGACGAGCAATCTCGTGATCCTGGAAGGAGAGGTGGACGACCTTGTCCTTGCCGGAGATCGCGTGACGGGTGTGCGTCTCGCCGACGGACGCGAACTCTCAGCCGGCGCCGTGGTGATCACCACAGGGACCTTCCTGCGTGGGCTCATCCATCTTGGTGAGAAGAACTGGGCCGCCGGCCGAATTGACGAGGCACCGGCGATGGGTCTGTCGACGTCGTTCGAACGCACCGGCTTCGTCCTGGGTCGGCTCAAGACCGGCACACCGCCACGGCTTGACGGCACGACGATCGACTGGGCTGGCGTTGAGATGCAGCCCGGGGACAATCCGCCCGAACCGTTCTCGGTCATGACGGAGCGCATCACGACACCGCAGATCCAGTGCGGCATCACCCGGACCACGACTGCCACCCACGATCTCATCCGGGCCAACGTGCATCGCTCGCCGATGTATTCCGGCCAGATCAAGAGTACCGGTCCGCGCTACTGTCCGTCTGTCGAGGACAAGATCGTCCGCTTCGGCGATCGCGACGGCCACCAGATTTTTCTGGAGCCGGAAGGCCTTGAGGACACCACGATCTATCCCAACGGCATCTCGACGTCGCTGCCGGAGGACGTCCAACTCGGCATCGTCGCCAGCATACCCGGCCTTGAGCGGGCCCGAATGATCCGGCCCGGCTATGCCATCGAATACGACCACGTCGATCCTCGTGAACTCGATCCGACCTTGCAGACAAGGCGACTGCCCGGGCTTTTCCTCGCCGGACAGATCAACGGCACGACCGGCTACGAAGAGGCCGCGGCCCAGGGCGTTGTAGCCGGGATCAACGCCGCCCTGGTCGCTGGCGGCACGACGCCAATCGTCTTCGATCGCGCCGATGGCTATCTCGGCGTCATGATCGACGACCTCGTCAGCCGAGGGATCAGCGAACCCTATCGGATGTTCACCTCGCGCGCGGAGTATCGGCTGACGCTGCGGGCCGACAATGCCGATCAGCGCCTGACCGAGAAGGGGATCGCGCTGGGCTGCGTTGGTGTGGCGCGGAGCCGGCACCATCGCGCCAAGATGGCGGCACTGGACGCCGCCAAGGCGCTGGCGAAATCGCTCAACCTCACACCCAGTGAGGCCGAACGGCATGGGCTCTCTTTGAACAAGGATGGCCAACGCCGCTCGGCCTTCGAGCTCCTGGCCTATCCCGATATCGGATGGACGCAGGTGCGCGCGATCTGGCCAAACCTGTCGGTCATCGAACCAGGGATCGCCGGCCATCTGGAGATCGAGGCGAAATACGACGTCTACGCGCGGCGGCAAGCCGCTGATGTCGAAGCCTTCCGTCGGGACGAGGGATTGGTTCTCGGCGATATCGACTACGGTCTGGTGCCTGGTCTTTCCAACGAGGCGCGGGCCAAGCTCGCGGCAGCGCGCCCCTGGACAGTTGGCCAAGCCAGCCGGATCGACGGGATGACGCCGGCTGCGCTCGGAATCCTTGCAGCCTATTTGCGCCGGGAGGCGCGACGGAAGACGCCGGCAATCGGCTAGGGGGACGTTTCACGTGAAACAAGTCCAGCGCTCGAATCCTTGCTGTCGGTCTGCTCGGAGCCCGGTGAGTGAGGGCAGATCCCAGTCCGGGCTGCGGCGGGTGGTCCGGTGAGTCCCTCGGCCAGAACACCGCGCCGCGCGTCCTCTTCCCAGGAAAAGGGGAGAGACGTGACTCACGAGACAAGGAGATCAACGACCTCTGAGCAGGGCGAACCTCAACAGACGCTCGCGGCCGACAAGGCAGCGGCACTCGCGCTCACGCCTGTTTCACGTGAAACAGAGCAGCGGCTCGACCGGTTCATTGAGCTACTCGGCCAGTGGCAGACCAAGACCAATCTCGTTGCTCCGTCGACCCTTACCCATCTCTGGACCCGGCACGTCTCCGACTCGCTGCAGCTTGTCGATCTCGGACCCGCGGCGATGGGGTGGATCGATCTGGGCAGCGGTGGCGGGTTTCCAGGTGTCGTGCTGGCGTGCGCCTTGGCTGAAAGACCAGGGGCCCGGGTTCACCTCGTCGAGCGCAATGCCAAGAAAGCCGCCTTCCTGCGCGAGGCGATCCGCGTGACAGCATCGCCAGGTGTCGTGCATTTGTCTGAGATCGGGGATATTGTGGATACGATCGAAGACCGAATCGATTGCGTCACTGCGCGGGCGCTGGCTCCGCTAAATCAATTGCTCGGCTTTGCGGAGCCGCTCGTGAGAAATGGCGCGAAAGCGTTGTTTCTGAAGGGCCAAGATGTTGACGCCGAGTTGACCGAAGCGACTCAGTACTGGAATATCCAACCACATCTTCATTCCAGCCGCACCGGCGGAGGAGGCTGGATCGTCGAGCTCGATCAGATCGAGCGACGTATCTAAGATCCGCAAGGCAAACCAATGGCGACCTCCCATGACCGTAATTGACGAAATTTATCAAGGAGATAGCGCGTCAACGCCGGATGGTCGTCCGCGAATTTTGGCGCTCGCGAACCAGAAGGGCGGCGTCGGCAAGACCACGACGGCGATCAACCTCGGAACGGCGCTGGCCGCGATCGGCGAGCGTGTGCTGATTGTCGATCTCGATCCCCAGGGCAATGCGTCGACTGGCTTGGGCATCGATCGCCGCAATCGCAACTGCTCGACATATGACGTGCTGATCGGTGAGGCCAGTCTGCGCGAAGCCGTCGTGGTGACCGCCGTGCCGCGCCTGCACATCGCCTCCTCGACCATGGATCTGTCGGGTCTCGAACTCGAACTCGGCGCGACGGCGGGACGTGCATTCCGTTTGCGCGATGCGATCGCGGGAGTGAACGAGAACGCCGAGCCGGGCGCCGACTACACCTATGTGCTCGTCGATTGTCCGCCATCGCTGAACCTTCTCACCGTGAATGCGATGGCCGCGTCCGACGCGATCCTGGTGCCCTTGCAGTGCGAGTTCTTCGCGCTCGAAGGTCTGTCGCAGCTGTTGCAGACGGTGGAGCAGGTGCGCACCACGCTCAATCCGAATCTGTCGATCCACGGCATCGTGCTGACCATGTTCGACTCGCGCAACAACCTGTCGAACCAGGTCGTGGCCGACGTCCGGCAGTTCATGGGTAGCAAGGTCTACAACACCATGATCCCGCGTAATGTCCGCATTTCGGAAGCGCCGTCCTACGGCAAGCCAGTGCTGGTCTACGACCTGCGATGCGTCGGTAGCGAAGCCTATCTGAAGCTCGCCACCGAAGTGATCCAGCGTGAGCGCGAGCTGCGCACGCATTGATCGACGTCACCTCGTTCCGGATCGACGAAAAATCGATCCGGGAATCCTCAACCCATGAAAAGCCTGTCGAAGCAGAAATCCTTGATCATCCGCTCCCGTGCCAAACTGAAACCAGTTTTGCCGCGGCGCTCGCGGTCCTCGGGACGTGTGACGGGACTAGTAACAGGAGCGCGTCAATTTGAATCCGAGGGAGTCGGCGATGGCTGACGAAGCGCGTTCGCGGCTGGGGAGGGGGCTTGCAAGCCTGATCGGTGACGTCGGCCGTGAGGCCGCGCATGTCGACCGGCCGCGCAACCAGCGCAAGGTGCCGATCGAATTTCTGAAACCCAATCCGCGCAATCCGCGGCGGACATTCTCCGACACTGAGCTCGGCGAGCTCACCGAATCGATCAAACAGCACGGCGTGATTCAGCCGATCGTGGTTCGACCGGTGAAGGGTGCGCAGGATCGCTTCGAGATCATCGCGGGTGAGCGGCGCTGGCGTGCCTCGCAGGCAGCCGGCCTGCACGAGGTGCCGATCGTTCCGATCGATGTTTCCGACAGCGACGCGCTCGAGATCGCGATTGTCGAAAACGTGCAGCGCGAAGACCTCAATCCGATGGAAGAGGCGCAGGGCTATCATGCGCTCGCGGGCGAGTTCAATCGCAGCCAGGAAGACATCGCCAAGATCGTCGGCAAGAGCCGCAGCCATGTCGCCAACACGATGCGGCTGACGAAGCTGCCAGCCGAGGTGCAGGCCTTCATCGCGCTCGGCCGGTTGTCGGCCGGGCATGCGCGTGCCCTGATCGGCGTGCCCGATCCGCTCGCCGCTGCCAAGAAGATTGTCGAAGAGGGGCTCAACGTCCGGCAAGCCGAGCAACTTGCGCATGTCGAGGGCGTGCCCGAGCGCAAGCCGCAGAAGCCGCGCAACACCAAGACCAAGGATGCGGACACGGCCGCGTTGGAGAAACGAGTGAGCGACGCGCTCGGACTGGCCGTGAGCGTCAACCATCGCGATCCCGGCGGTGCGGTCCAGATCAACTATCGCAATCTGGAACAGCTCGACGAAATCGTGCGCAGGCTCGAGCGGGGCGCCTGATTGCCTTCGTCATTTGCAATGCGCTTCGCTCGCAATGACGAAAGCGAGGCTAACCCCGTCGCTTGGCGTTCACCGCGATCGACAGCAACGCACGCTGCGCGATGGCGGCCGCAAGCGACGGCTGCTTGCGGCTGTCAAGCGCGGCGGTGCCTAGCTGATCGACGATCGCAAGCAGTCTTGGCGGCGCGAAATTGCGCAGCGCGGCTTCGGCGGCCGGCTTTCGTGAAAAATGCAGGCGCGGGAAGCCGCCTTCGATCACCGCAGAGGCCGGCGTTCCCTCCGCGACCGCCAGCGCCGATTTATGCAGCCAGGTGGCGTGGCGCAGCGCCGCCGAGATGATCACGCCGGGGTAGGTGCCGGCGATCATCGCCTTGGCGAATTCGGTTTCGACCAGCTCCGGCCTTCCCGCAAAGGCGCCATCGACGATCGGATCGAGTGTCATGTCGGACGCATCCGATACGACCGCCTTCACATGGTCCAGCGTCACCTCGCCCTCGCCGTATGCGTACAGCGTCAGCTTGCGCAGCTCGTTGCGCGAGGCCTGGCGGTCGCCGCCGAGCAGGTCGGTCAGGGTCGCGCGCGCGTCGGACGCGATCCGCAAATTCGCCAGCCGCAATTCGTCGTCGATCAGTTTGGCGAGGTCCCGTTCGGTGTCGGGATAGCAGGCGATCGCCACCGCCGTCTTGGCGCGCTCGCAGGCCTTGCGCAGCGGCGACTCCGGGCGCAGCTCGCCGGCCTCGATCACGACACGGCAGTCCTTCAGTTGCATTTCGGCGAGCGTATCTATTGCGCTCGCAAAGCTGCGCGCGCCCGCGCGCACGCGAATCGCACGCCGGCCGCCGAACAGCGGCACCGTCATGGCCTCGTCGACCAGGCGTGACGGCTCCGCCGCAAGCTCGTCGCCGTCGAGCTTGACCAGGGAAAACGGATCATTGGGATCGTCGACCGCGGATGCGAGCAAGGCGTTGGCACGCTCGCGCACGAGGCCGGCGTCTGGACCATAGAGCAGGATGATGGGACGGCCCGCCTCGGGGCGGGCGAGATACGCGTCGATCTCTCTTCCGCGAAGTGCAACCACTTTTGGCCCGTCGTATTGTCGTTCCCGAACGCGCGCTCTGGTGGCGCGCACGTCTGTCGGCGAGGCCTGCGCAGCGCGGCCCGTGGGCTCAGGTGCCGGCGTAGAAGAAGGCGGCGAGCCGGGTCTGGATGTTGTCCGCGATCTCCTGCGCGGCACGGTCTTCGCCGTCGCGGATCGCGCGGGTGCGTGCGAAGCGCTGATAGGAACCCGGTATGTCGTAGGTCACGCGGGAAAAGGTCGTTCCGGTCATGACTGACTTGTTCGAGGCGATTTCGATCAGGTTGTACTGGGCGTCGATGCCGAGGTTCTCGCTGGTCGGCAGACCCGTGTTCGGATCGACCAGCAACGAGGACTTCGAGGTCGAGAAGCGCAGCACCAGCCGGTGGGTCGGCGCGGTTCCCGTCGCGGTGCCATAGAGCTTGAACGCCAGGGCGTTGCGGATTTCCACCCCGATGCGCGCTTCAGGCGAGGCATTCGGCTTGTCGACGGGGGGAAGTTCCACCCCCATCAGCTTGTCGCGCAGCGCCGGCGTGCCATCGGCATGTTCGGCATACATCGGCTGGAAACAGCCGGCCGTCAGCGCAGCGAGGGCGGAAACGGCCAAAAGCCGGACGACAATGCGGGTCCTAGCCAACGACATTCACGATCCTCTTCGGAACAACAATGACCTTGCGGGCGGGCTTGCCACCGAGAGCCGATTTTACTGCATCGAGCGCCAAAACGGCAGTCTCAATTTCGGGATTCTCGGCACCGCTTGCGACCGTGACATCGCCCCGCTTCTTGCCGTTGACCTGGACCACCATGGTCACGGTCTCTTTCACCAGCAGATCGCGTTCGATTTGCGGCCAGGCAGCCTCGGAGATCAGGCCCGATCGTCCCAGCACCTGCCAGCATTCCTCAGCCAGATGCGGCATCATCGGCGCAAACAGATGAACGAGGATCAGCGCCGCCTCGCGCACGGCCCAAGTCAGATCTGGTGCGAGATCCGGCGCGGGCTTGCCCTCCTTGGCCAGCACGTCCGCCAGCGCGTTGGTGAACTCGCGGATATGGGCCAGACATACATTGAAATGCAGCCGCTCGATCCCGCCTGAAACCTTGTCGAGCGCGCCATGCGCAGCCTTGCGCAACGCAAGCGCGTCGGCGCCGAACGATGCCGGCCGTTCGGCCGGCGCGATCTTTGCGATTTCCGCGCACTCGTTCACGACGCGCCACAGGCGCTGCACGAAGCGCGAGGCGCCCTGCACCCGTTCGTCGCTCCAGATCACGTCGCGGTCGGGCGGCGAGTCCGACAGCATGAACCAGCGGGCGACGTCGGCGCCATAGCCCGAAATGATGTCGTCGGGGTCGACCGTGTTGCGCTTCGACTTCGACATCTTCTCGATCGGACCGATCGTGACTTCCTCGCCGGTCTCGATCAGGAATGCACGACGGCCATTTGTGCCGATCTCGATCCTGACCTCGGCCGGCGCGGCCCAGTTCCCGTCGGCTTTCCTGTAGGTCTCATGGACGACCATGCCCTGGGTGTACTGACCCGCAAAGGGCTCGTCGAACGCAATATGGCCGGTCGCTTTCATCGCACGCGTGAAGAAGCGGGCATAGAGCAGATGCAGGATCGCGTGCTCGACGCCGCCAATGTACCAGTCGACCGGCATCAGCCGATCCACCACCTCGCGCCTCGTCGGCGCCTTGTCGTTCCAGGGATCAGTGAAACGCGCGAAATACCACGATGAATCGACGAACGTGTCCATCGTGTCGGTTTCGCGCTCTGCCTTGCCCCCGCATTTCGGGCAGGTGACGTGCCTCCAGGTCGGATGATGATCGAGCGCGTTGCCCGGCTTGTCGAAGGTCGCATCCTCCGGCAGCGTCACCGGCAGCTCGGCGTCGGGGACCGGCACGATGTCGCATTTTGGGCAGTGGATGACCGGGATCGGGCAGCCCCAGTAGCGCTGCCGCGAAATGCCCCAGTCGCGCAGGCGGAAATTCACCTGGCGCTCGGCGACCGGCGTGTTGCCGCGGATCTCGGCTTCAAGGCGCCGCGCGACGTCTTCCTTCGCCTCCGCGATGGTCATGCCATCGAGGAAGCGCGAATTGATCATCCGGCCATCGCCATCATAGGCGGTATCGGTGATCACGAAATTCGTCGGGTCCGTTCCCTCGGGGCAGACCACCGGCGTGACGCCGAGGCCGTATTTGTTGACGAAGTCGAGGTCGCGCTGGTCATGCGCCGGGCAGCCGAAGATCGCGCCGGTGCCATATTCCATGAGCACGAAATTGGCGACATAGACCGGCAGCTTCCAGCTCGGATCGAACGGGTGGATCGCCCTGATGCCGGTGTCAAAGCCCTGCTTCTCGGCGGTGTCGATGACCTCCTGTGCGGTACCGATCCGCTTGATCTCGGCAATGAACGCCGCAAGCTCGGGGTTCTTCGACGCGGCGGCGACTGCCAGCGGATGGTCGGCCGCGATCGCCATGAAGCGGGCGCCGAACAGCGTGTCTTGCCGGGTGGTGAAAATCTTCAGCTCGGTCTCGCCGGCGGGCGTCGTTGTCGGATCGAGTGCAAAGCGGACCAGCAGGCCCTCCGACCGCCCGATCCAGTTGCGCTGCATCAGCCGGACCTTGTCGGGCCAGCGGTCGAGCGTGTCCAGCGCGTCCAGCAGCTCCTGCGCGTAGGCCGTGATCTTGAACACCCACTGGTTCATCTCGCGCTGCTCGACGACGGCACCCGAGCGCCAGCCGCGGCCGTCGATCACCTGCTCGTTGGCGAGCACGGTCATGTCGACCGGATCCCAGTTGACCTTGCGCTGTTCGCGCTCGACCAGGCCGGCGCGCATGAAGTCCAGGAACAGTTTTTGCTGGTGCTTGTAGTAGCTGGGATCGCAGGTCGCGAACTCACGCGACCAGTCGAGCGACAGCCCGATCGAGCGCAGCTGCTTCTTCATCGCGGCGATGTTGTCGTAGGTCCAGGCTTTCGGCGCGACCTTCCGTTCGATCGCGGCATTCTCCGCCGGCAGCCCGAACGCGTCCCAGCCCATCGGATGCAGGACGTTATAACCCTTGGCCCGCATGAACCGCGCCAGCACGTCGCCAAGCGTGTAGTTGCGCACATGCCCGATATGGATGCGCCCGGACGGGTAGGGGAACATCTCGAGTACGTAATATTTCGGCCGTGGATCGTCGTTTTTGGAGGCGAAGATCGCCTTTTCGTCCCACTGGCGCTGCCAGCGCGGCTCGGCTTCACGGGCGTTATAGCGTTCGGAAATCATGGAATTGCTTGGGGTTTCGTGGATTCTCAAGCCCTACAAAGGCCGGCGGACTAGGGCATGAAACGGGCGGGCGGGTCAACGGGTCGCGACCCCCGGGCAGAACCGCTTTGGGAGTGCTGGGCTAGGTCGTGAATGGCCGAGCGGCCGACACCCGCGGTGGTAAAAAGAGCGGCTCCGGCAAAATACGGTCGAAGAACTTGAGGGGTGTTTAAGAGCTTCGTGCAAGCGTGGCTCATCAATAAGTCCGCTTCAATAGTCGATAGTAAGATCAGGGGAATTATCTCCTCGTGGCCGCCAGCACGCTCGAAGATACCGATTTTGACTATGCGATGTCGGTCGCGGAGAAGACCGTTGGCCTGATGGCCAGGCATCGCGTGCCGCCAACGCCTGACAATTTTAGCGTCTGGTTTACCTATGTCCTCGGAACCAGCATCGAGCTGAAGCGCGCCATCGACATCCTGATCGGCAACAAACGGCGTTTCGACGCGAAGACCAACTACGATCTGTTTGTCGCCTATATGGGGCTGCAGGGATCGGACGGCCGAACGGTCAACCACGCCTCGCAGCGGCTGCGATTGTTGATGCTCTCCGCCAGGCAGTTTCTCAACACCGCCATCGCCGACAACCATTCTCAAATGCAGGCCATCAGCGATGTCGCCGATCGCGGCGGCGCCGAGGTCCATCCGAGGCAGCTGATCGAAGGCCTGATGAAGGAGCTCGAGAAGGCCACGACGCGCGCCACGGACCTGGAAACGAATTTTGCCGAAAAGGCGCGAGAACTCGACTCCATCAGGGATTCGCTGTCCAAATCGGAGGAACGCGCAAAGACCGATACACTCACGGGCCTGCCGAACCGCCGTGGGCTCGAGGAGTTCTTCCGCGTCGCCCAGATCGCGGCCATGGAAAGGGGCGAACCGCTCAGCGTGCTCCTGATCGACATCGACCACTTCAAGAAGTTCAATGACAATTTCGGACATGGCGTCGGTGACCAGGTGCTGCAGCTCATGGCGACGGTGCTGCGCGACAAGGTTCGCGAAGGCGACCTGCCGGCGCGCTACGGCGGCGAAGAACTGATCGCCGTGCTTCCCAAGGCCGATCTCGCCGCTTGCAAGAGGGTGGCCGAGCGTATCCGTCGTACCATCGCCGAGCGCAGCATTGCCGGCCGCTCGGCGGACGAGGTTCTGCCCGGAATCACCATTTCGATCGGCGTGGCGCAGTTCCAGCCGGGCGAATCGATGTCGGATCTGATCGAGCGCGGTGATCGCGCGCTGTATTTCGCCAAGAAGACCGGGCGCAATCGGGTCGTCGCCGAGAACGAGCTCGATCCGGAACTTGCCAAGGCGGTCTAGCAAGTTCGGTCTAGTCGAGCGGATTTGACGTTCGCTATCCTGTCGGCCCGCGGCGTTGTGATGCGAACGGTCAAATCCAGAGCTCACGAGCTGCCCTGCTCGGTCGCGGATGCTGACCACGGGATGGTGGCGGTAAGCTAACCCGCCATCGCGATGCCGTCGCGGTCGTCGCTCGGGCGTACGAAGCCATGCTCAACGACGGTATTGCGGCCGCGGCGTTTGGCGGCGTAGAGCGCGGCGTCGGCGGCCTCGATGAGGTCGCCCGGACACTGGCCGTCGTTCGGTCGCGTCGAGGCAACACCGACCGAGACGGTGACGGATTGATGGCTCGAGGTGGCGTGCGGCATTTCGAGCTTGAGCACGGCGAGGCGCACCGCCTCGCCGATTTCGAGCGCGCGGGATGCGCCAAAGTTCGGCAGCAGCAGGCAGAACTCCTCGCCGCCATAGCGGCCCGCAGATCCCAGCGTGTCGGCCGCGATGCGATCAAGCGTCTCGCCAAGCCGGGTCAGGCAGACGTCACCCTCGGGATGCCCATAGGTGTCGTTGTAGAGCTTGAAATGATCGACGTCGATCATCAGCAGCGAGAGCTCGCTCTCGGATTGCTGGGCCTTCAGCCATTCGAAATCGAGCCGGCTCTGGAAGCCGCGCCGGTTGGCGAGGCCCGACAACATGTCGATCGATGCGATCACGGTGAGGCGGTCGTTGGTGGCGACCAGCTCGCGCTCGCGCTGGCCGAGCTGGGCCGCCATCGCATTGAAGGCGCGCGCCAGCGGAACGAACTCGGCCGGCAGCCGGCTGCGCGCGGCGCGCGCCGACAGATCGCCCTGCCCGAACCGCTTGGCCATCCCGGCCAGGAGATTGATCGGCTGAATGATCAGCTTCTCGGCGGCGATCAGGGCTCCGAGCAGCACGAACAGGCAGACCAGCCCCAGCTGCAGATAGGCGGTGTAGATCTCGCGGTCGAAGGCCGCCGTGACCGCGGCCTCGTCGATGCTGACGATCAGGCGCGCGGCGGTGTCGGCGATGCGAACGAAGCTGATCAAGCGCTCGGAGCCGTCGGCGCCGACAAAGGACAGAGAGCCTTCGCGCCGCTCCGAATTCATCGCGGTCGCGGCAATCGCAGACAGCAGCGGAAGCGTATCGAGCGAGCGCCCGATCATCGCGGCCTGGTCCGGCGGGGCGGCGAGGACGACGCCGGCGCTGTCGACCAGCACCGCCGAGACGCCGGGCCGGCCGCCGAGATTGCCCATGACCTTCGACATCCAGTCGAGGTTGACGCTCGCGAGAATGACGGCATCGGCCTCGTCGCTGATGGCCGACACCGGATAAGCCGCCATCGCAATCGGGGCCTTGGCCGGGGCGGACAGCACGAAATCGCTGAACACGAAATCGCGACTGAGCTCGGCCTGCTTGAAATAGGCCCGGTCGCTCAGATCGAGGCCGACGAACATGTTGTTGGTCGAGCACTGGATCCGGCCGTCCTTGCCGACGACCATCATGTTGCGGATCCAGGGCAGATTGAGCGGCAGGCTGGCGCGCAGGATGTCGCAGCTCCGGCTGACGCCGCCGGCGGACGCGCGGATGAAGGCGGCCGATTTCAGCAGCGTCTCGACCGAGGAAATGACCTCGCGCTGTGCTTCGGCGCTGTGCTTGGCGAGGCTGACGATCTCGCGCGACGCGAGCGCGATTTCCTTTGACCGGGTCACCTCGAGCGAGCGCACACGTTCCAGCATCAGCGGCGCAACGAGGATCACGGCAAGCAGAGCCAGCCGGGCACGAATGCCCAGGACCTGTCTGAGTTTCACCGTCTTGCGTTTGAAGCTGATGCGGGACATCGTGGCTCCCCTACCCCCGGCAGCGGAGGATAGGAGGAAGGGTTCAAAAAGACTTTCCTGAACTTGGTAAAATTGGAACCAATCCCGTGAATCTACGGATGTCGTCGCGACATGGCAGATGAAAGTTCCGCAGCGATAACAAGGGCCAGCGGCGGTAAGCTTGATGCCGTGGAACGTGAAATCGTGGCGGCGTGCGCACAAGGCGGCCGCGATCGCGCGTCCGTCACGCTGATCGCGGTGTCCAAAACCTTCGATGCCGACGCCATCGTCCCAATCGTCGAGTCCGGCCAGCGCGTGTTCGGCGAGAATCGCGTTCAGGAAGCCAAGGCCAAGTGGCCAGGGTTAATGTCTGCTTACCCCGGTCTCACACTGCATCTGATCGGGCCGCTGCAGTCCAACAAGGCGAAGGAGGCTGTCGCGCTGTTCGACGCAATCCATTCGGTCGACCGCCCCAGCCTTTGTCAGGCGTTAGCCAAGGAGATCAATTCCCAGGGACGACATCCCGAATTGTTCGTTCAGCTCAACACGGGTGAGGAGCCGCAGAAAGCAGGCGTTGCGCCTGCCGAGGCGGACGGTTTCATCGCGGCCTGCCGGGAGGCCTACGGGCTCGCCATTGCCGGGCTGATGTGCATCCCGCCGGTCAACGAAGCGCCGGCGCCGCATTTCGCGCTGACCGCGAAGATCGCCGCGCGCAACGGCCTCAAGAAGCTGTCGATGGGGATGAGCGCCGATTTCGCGGTCGCGATCCAGTTCGGCGCAACCCATATCCGCGTCGGCTCCGCGATCTTCGGGCATCGTGGACAACAATAATCGCCGCTACCTGAACCCCACCGACACTTTCCCAAGCGCGCCGAAATCCGCCGCGACGTGATCGCCCGACTGGATCGGCAACGGTGGATGGCAGGTGCCCGTGGTCACCACCTGCCCTGCCCGCAAGGTGATGCCGAGCAGGCAAAGTTCGTTGGCGAGCCATGTCAGCGCAACCCTGGGATCGCCGAGTACATTCCTGCCGTGGCCGACATATCGCCGCCCGCCCAAGCTGATGACCGGCTTCTCCTCGACGAGATCCAGCGCACGCCAATTGGCGCTGGCCGGCGCGCCGAGAACGAACAGATGCGCGCAGGCATTATCCGCGATCAGCTGGGCTTCGCCCGCGCTGGCGAAATCGGTAAAACGGGAGTCTGGAATCTCGATCGCCGGATGCAGTGTGTCGACCGCGTCCAGCACCTCGGCGACGTCATAGGCCTGGGAGCGCGGCGCCAAGTCGACCCGCATCCGGAAGGCAAATTCAGGCTCCGCGACGCGCATGGCGTTTCCGGCCATGGGTGCGGTGCCGCCATCCGCAATCAGCGTCTCCGACAAGATGCGTCCCGCCATCGGACCGGCAACATTGATATGCCGCTGCCCGGCCTCACTGGTTGCCGCGATCTTCCAGCCGAACAATTTTGCGCCTGATTGTTCTTCGAGCTCGGCTTGAATGGCGTAACCCTCGGCGCGATCGCGCGGCCGCATGACCGGCGCCAGACCGGTAAGTTTGGTGCCGGCGCGCCGTTGATCGCGCAATGTTTGCGATGCCGCCGCAATCTGATCCTTGTCGAGCATCGTGTGCTTCCCTTGTGGTTTGTCCTTGGTCCTCCGTGCACGAAGCAGAAGGACGGAAATCCGTCAGCCGATCACCAGTCGGGTTCGCGGCCCGAGGCGGCGCAGCAATCGAACCATCGCCGATCTGGTCATGGCAACGCAGCCAGCGGTCGGCGCGAAATTCTCGCGCGCCAGATGCAGGAATACCGCGCTGCCGCGCCCTGCGATCCGCGGCAGCGTGTTGTGATCGATCTCGACGATGAAGTCGTAGAGGTGATCGTCGCGCTGCAGGCGGTCGCCACAATGCTCGCGGCCGATCCTGACCGGCCGATTGTAATGGCGGTCGGCAGGGTCCTCACACCAGGCGTCATTGCTCCGGATCGGACGAACCGGGAGAAAGGTGCCTGGCCGCGGATGACGATCGGCACGCCACCACAGCCGGCGCGGCCGGAACACGCCCCTTGGCGTGCCGCCGTCGCCCTCACGCTTGTTGGCCAGGATGCCGCCGCGGCCAAGCGCGACCGGGATGGCGCGATCGCCAACCACGAGCCAACCTCGATTCGGCTTGCCGGCCGCGGTCCGGACCCTGACCACCCGCACCGGCCCAGCGCGCCTGGGTCGAACGTAAGTCTTTGAAACATGACGTTTTTGCATACGGGTCCCCTCGCCTGCCAAATGCCTCATTGCCGGCTGATGGTCTATTGATTCCATTCCGGTATATTCATGCAACTGCCCGATATTCTGGGATAGACTGGTTTTCACTTGTGATTTCGTTGCAGGTTCCTACCTCAGCCTGGAATAATGTGACGCGCCTGGACGTCAATGAAGGGCACTTGGCCCGCAAATCGCGGGCTGCAAAAAGGATTGATCAATGGCCAATGCCCGCAAGATCCTGATCGTGGATGACGATACTGATCTGCGCGACACGCTGGTGGAGCAACTATCGCTGCAC
>Ga0210408_10000772_pt1 | contig 36751 bp, 26 predicted proteins | sample IncBWH4MmetaG_FD_155471 | JGI IMG/M metagenome (GOLD analysis project Ga0210408, IMG submission 155471) | Forest soil microbial communities from Barre Woods Harvard Forest LTER site, Petersham, Massachusetts, United States - Inc-BW-H-4-M | ecosystem: Environmental > Terrestrial > Soil >... | reverse complement strand
CGTTCGCCAGCGGGACGGTCGCCACCACCGCCGCCGCGACCACCTCGGTAACCACCACGGTCACCGCCGCGCCGGTCGCCGCCGCCGCGGTCGCCCCGGTAACCGCGGTCGCCGCCGCGATCACCACCGCGGTCACCGCCGCGATGTTCGCCGCCACCACGATGTTCGCCGCCGCGCTCAGCACCGCGGTCGCCCTGGTCAGAGCGTTCGCCGCCGGCAGCGGGTTCGCCAGCGGGGGGTTGGCCTTCGCCACCCATGGCCTGGTCGCGCTCAGCCATGGCGGCGCGCCGGGAGAGGCGGACGCGGCCTTTTTCATCGACGCCGAGGCATTTGACCCAGATTTCATCGCCGAGTTTGACGATGTCTTCGGTCTGCTTGACGCGGAAGTTGGCGAGTTCGCTGATGTGGACCAGGCCGTCGCGGCCGGGGAGGAATTCGACGAAGGCGCCGAATTCCTTGATGGTGACGACTTTACCGCGATAAATCTTGCCGAGCTCGGCTTCGGCGGTCATGCCGGTGATGGCGTCGCGGGCGATCTTCATGCCCTCCTCGGAGACGGAGTAGATGTTGACGGTGCCGTCGTCTTCGATATTGATTTCGCAGCCGGATTCTTCGACGAGTTTCTTGATGTTCTTGCCGCCCGGGCCGATGAGGGCGCCGATCTTTTCGGGATTGATCTTGATGGTTTCGATGCGCGGGGCGTATTTGCTGATTTCCTTGCGGGGTTCGGCGAGGGTCTTGGCCATTTCGGCGAGGATATGGAGGCGGGCGACGCGGGCTTTTTCGATGGCCTCGGTCATGAGGCTGTGGGGGATGCCGGGGAGCTTGAGGTCGAGCTGGAAGCCGGTGATGCCCTTATCGGTGCCGGCGATTTTGCAATCCATGTCGCAAAAGGCGTCTTCCCAGCCGATGATGTCGGTGAGGAGTTTGTAATTGGTGATTTTGTTTTGGGCGTCGTGCTCGGTGCAGAGGCCGATGCTGATGCCGCCGACGGGGCGGGTCAGGGGGACGCCGGCGTCCATGAGGGCGAGGGAGCCGCCGCAGACGGTGGCCATGGAGGTGGAGCCGTTGGACTCCATGATCTCGCTGGTGATGCGGATGGAGTAGGGATAGGTATCGACGGGGACCATGGGCTCGAGGGAGCGTTCGGCCAGGGCGCCATGCCCGATCTCGCGCCGGCCGGGACCGCTGATGCGGCCGGTTTCGCCGACGGAGAAGTTGGGGAAGTTGTAATGGAGGATGAATTTTTTCTCGCTGGCGCCGCCGGTATAGGCATCGAACTCCTGGGCGTCTTCACCGGTGCCTAGGGTGCAAAGGGTGAGGGCCTGGGTTTCGCCGCGCTGGAAGAGGGCAGAGCCGTGGGCGCGGGGGAGGACACCGGTTTCGCTGTAGATGGCGCGGACGGTCTCCAAATCCCGCCCGTCGAGGCGTTTGCCTTGCTTCATGATCAAGGCGCGAACGGATTCCTTTTGGATGTAATAGAAGGCGTCTTTGAGGACGAACTCGGTCACTTTCTCCTCGCCGAATTTGGCGACGAGTTTCTTGCCGATTTCTTCGGTGATGGAGCTGACGGCGGATTCGCGGTCCATTTTGCCAGGGGTCAGCAGGGCGGTGACGATGCGGTCGCCGGCGAGGGACTTGGCTTCGTTGAGGATTTCATCCGGAACGATGTTGAGGGTGATCTGGCGTTTGGGTTTCCCGGCGCGGGCGACGAGGTCTTTCTGGGCGGCAATGGTGGGCTGAATGGCTTCGTGGCCGAACTTGAGGGCGGCGTTGAAATCGGTTTCGGTAATTTCGTTGGCGGAGCCTTCATACATGACGAGGTCGGTCTCGTTGCCGACATAGACGAGGTCGAGGTCGCTGTCGGCCATTTGGGTATGGGTGGGGTTGGCGATGAACTGGCCGTTGACGCGGCCGACGCGGACGGCGCCGATGGGCCCGGCCCAGGGGATGTCACTGAGCATGAGGGCGGCGGAGGCGCCGACCAGGGCCAGCATGTCGGGATCGTTTTCGCCATCGGCGCTCAGGACGATGCCCTGGACCTGGACTTCGTTGTACCAGCCTTTGGGGAAAAGGGGCCGGATGGGGCGGTCGATGAGGCGGCAGGTGAGGATTTCTTTTTCGGTCGGGCGCCCTTCGCGTTTGAAGTAGCCGCCCGGGAACTTGCCGGCGGCGGCGGCCTTTTCGCGGTAATCGACGGTGAGGGGGAAGAAGTCCTGGCCTTGCTTGGCCTTGGCGGCGCCGACGGCGGCAATGATAACGATGGTTTCGCCAAGCTGGACGGTTACAGCGCCGTCAGCTTGTTTGGCGATTTTGCCGGTTTCAATAATGATCTGCTTGTCCCCAACGGGGGCGGTGGCTTTTTCTGACATAATGCTCTTTCCAATCCGCAGCCGCCGGGAAACTTCAGTGAATCCCGAATAATTTCGGGACTGAATGAAATCACCCAGTGCAACGGAGCCTTTGTTTGTGCGCGAGAGTTAACACAGCGAACTGAGCCGTTCGCGCTTGCCAGCTCAATACAATTGAAAATGGTTTGGAACGCGCCCGCCGACAGGCTAAAGCGCGGGGCGTTCGCCGGAAGTTACTTGCGCAGTTTGAGTTTTTTGGTAACTGCCTGATAGCGGCTGACATCGGTGATTTGCAGGTAATCCAGCAAACGCCGGCGCTGGCCGACCATCATGAGCAGCCCACGACGGGAACTGTGGTCTTTCTTGAACTTTTGGAGGTGGTCGGTCAGGTGATTGATGCGCTGGGTGAGCAACGCGATCTGCACATCTGCCGAACCGGTATCCTTCTCGTGGAGCTTAAAGTCGCCAATCGTTTTAGCTTTTTCTTGCATGTCTTCTGGTTAAACCAATCAATCTTCGTTAATACAATCGGTAAATAGTAGTTTTCCGGGCGATCCCTGTAAAGCTCTTTCGGAGGGGGAAAAATGGGGGGTGGGGGGAACCATGGGAGGACAGAATCATGGGAGGACAGAATCACAAAGCCGATGAAACCGGGGAGCCGGAGTGATGGGTGGGTGTTACTGAACGAACTCCAGTTCCTGCCGATGGGGGAGCAAGCCGCGCTCGAAGGCCTGACCCAGGAAACGGCGGATGGATTCGCGGCCTTTTTCGCCATAATCCAGGGTCCAATGGTTGACATACATGCCGACGAATTTATCGGCCAGGTCACGGCCCATATCGCGCGCGTATTGTAACGCGTGCTGGACGGCTTCGGGGCGGTGGGCGAGGCTGAACCGGATGCTGCTCGTAAGGATGTCTGAGATGTTCTTGCGCATAGGCGGTTCGAAGCGTTTGTGGATGACATTCCCCCCGAGGGGCAGGGGAAGGCCGTCATTTGCCCCGGCCCACCACGCGCCCAGATCGGCGCAGGCCTGCAAACCTTCATTTTGCCACGTCAATTGGCCTTCATGGATAATCAGGCCGACGTCCGCGTCGCCTGAGCGGACGGTTTTGAAGATCTGGTCGAAGGGGACAACGATGGAGTTGAACTCGACGGCCGGCCGGCCCAGCCAGAGCTGGAGGGCAAGGAAGGCGCTGGTCATCGTGCCCGGCACCGCGATCTTTTTACTGGCGATTTGGGCTTTGGAGAATTTCTCTTTGGCCACCAACATCGGGCCGTAACCATCGCCCATGCTGGCGCCGCTGGGCAGCAAGGCATATTTATCGCTCACGTAAGCGTAGGCATGGATGCTGATGGCCGAGATGTCCAGTTCGCCCCGGGTCGCGCGTTCGTTAAGGGTTTGAATGTCCTGAAGGATGTGCTGGAATTTGAACTCCGGTGTCGGAATCAGCCCCGTGGCCAGGCCATAAAACATGAAAGCATCGTCGGGATCGGGCGAGTGGCCAAGGGTGAGAGTGCGCGGCGGCATGGGGCCTAGGTTAAGGCGCGGCAAGGAGAAATGTCACGAGGCAAAGGAGGAAGCGGAAGAGAGGAGCCAAACGATTCGAGGAGGAGGAGGGGAACAGTAATCAGTAATCAGTAGTCAGTAATCAGGGTCAGTGGCCGCGGTCCAAAACAGAGGACGAGGAGGAGGAACTAAAAAAACGCGTGGGCACCACCAGCCACTCCATGGTGATGCCCACGCCCCAACTACGCTCGCCCTTTCGCCCTTACTCCGAAACGGTCAGAACAGAATTCTTCCCGCCAAAGGGGTTTTGGACGCTTTCCTTGGCGTTCGGGTCCGGCAGCCATTGGCCGTCCACTACAAAAAGGTATTCGTATTTGCCCGGGTTGACCGCCAAGTCGCCCACCCAGCGCCCATTGCCGAGGGGCATGAGCGGTGTCTGCTCCGGTTTCCAACCGTTGAACGAGCCGGCGACGCAAACCTTCTTTGCGCCGGGTTTCACCAGCTCCAGCGAGATGCGAGCGCCTTTGGACGTCGCGGGCTTGAGCTGCGCCGGTTGCACCGGCTGGGCTTTGATGGGAGCCACTGGCAGCGGCAAAATCTTGACGGGAGACGGCTCGACCGGCTCAGTTTTCACTGGCGGCAACGCAAGCGTCGGAGCGGGTTTCGCAGGCTCGGGTTTAACCGGCGGGTTTTTCAATTTTCGACTGGTGGTCTTAATCATAGTTACCATTAAAACAAACTTGTCCGCTGCAACGTTCAAAAAAACCTGTCAGACGGCAGAGGCCTAGCAGGGGTCGTGCCGGTTCGGAGATTTCTGCGTTCTCCTGATGAATTCCCGCGAAAAATGGCCGCAGTCGCCCTCTTTTTCCTTGGTGTCCTGCGCGAAGCGATGTCTGCTTTTGCACAAGCTGGAAAAAGATCTTCGGTCGAGCGCGATGGCAACGCCATTGGGGGCCAGTAAAGTGCAGTGTTTACATTTTTCGGCTGCAATGAGACGATGCGCTAGCCCGATGACTTCGAACCCGCCTGATTTTTGAGGCCGCTATGCAATCCCTGTGTTTCTCTCCTTTAAACCGCCGCCAGTTCCTGCGCCGCGCCGCGACTGCTGCGGCCCTGCCCATCGTCGTTCCGGGCTCGGTCCTCGGCCTGAACGGCGCCGTTGCGCCGAGCAACCGCATTGTGTTCGGTGGGATTGGCATCGGGAATCGCGCCCGGGCAATTCTGCCGAACTTTCTTTCGTTTAAAGAAATTCACTTTCGGGCCGTCAGCGATTGTCGTGAGGAGCGGCTGAAATCGGCCAAGGAGCTGGTGGACCGCCACTACGGCAACCCGGACTGCCTGGCGCAGCCGGATTTTCGAGAACTGCTGGCGCGGGCCGACGTGGACGCGGTATTGATCGCCACGGGGAATCGATGGCATGGCCTGGGCTCGATTTATGCCGCCCGCGCGGGCAAAGACATTTATTGCGAGAAACCAGTGAGCCTGACCATCGCCGAGGGGCGGAAGTTGGTCGAGACGTGCCGCCGTTACGGCACGATTTACCAGGCCGGCACGCAACGCCGGTCCACTGCCTCCTACCGGTTCGCCCGGGAAATGGTGCGCCAGGGAAAAATCGGGCGCCTGCGCACGGTCGAGATGCAGGTTTGGACCGGGCCAGCCATTCCCCAGGAAAAAGCGGTGGCCGTGCCTCCGGGCTGGAACTACGATATTTGGCTTGGCCAGACGCCCTGGCACCCCTTCGTGCCGGGGCGTGTCAACTCCTGGCAATATTTCTGGGATACCGCCGATGGGATCATTGCAGACATGGGCTGCCATTACACCGACCAGATGCAATGGGCCCTGGGCGCGGACGACACGGGTCCCGTGGAATTCGAGGCCCAGGGCGAATTTCCCGACCCGGCGAAGTTCTGCAGCGATGCTCCGCTTACGGGCGCCGGTCGTTGCGGCTACGCCAATGGCGTTGCCGGGGTGATGTATCAGCGCGGCGAATTCAAAGACCGCTATCTACGTTTCATCGGGGACGAGGGTTGGATCCAGGTCGATGATGAAACCGATGTGGTGACGGCCGAACCCAAATCCATTCTGAGTCTCAAGGACACCGGCGGGGCCGGTTGGGGCGATGCCTCCGGCCACGTCCGCAACCTGCTCCAGTGCATCCGTAGCCGGACGCCGGCGATGTGCCAGCCGGAAGTGGCGCATCGGGCGATGACCATTTGCCAGGCATGGAGCATCAGCCTCCGCCTGGGCCGGAAACTGCGTTGGGACCCGGTTACGGAACGGTTCGACAGCGAGGAGGCCAACCGAATGCTTTACCGAGAACCCCGGGCGCCCTGGCGAGCGTGATTAATTATGAAACCTAAACCACGCTTATTCGCCGCTTCTACAGCGGGCGCTCCTGGATGGAGCACAGAATCGTTGCCACGAGAAGGCGCAAAAAGAAATGAAAACAACTCTTTGTGCGTTTTCGTGCCTTTTGGTGGCAATCCTTTCTTCCGGTTCTGGAGTGCATCCTTTGGACTCTTGTGTGCATTGGGCGTGGCCAGTGCCGAGAGTTCAGCGGCCCCGGATGCCGGGCCCGCGGTAGTCGCTACGGTGTTTTCACAGGCCGCCGTTTGCCAATCGGGCCAAAGCTATCAGCCGTTTCGCTCGATTGAGGAGATGGTGCGGGAGTCGGCGTCAGAACCTGCGCTGCGGAACGATCTCGAAGCGGGCCTGGTGAAACTGCTTGCCCCCACCTCCACTTTCGAGGCAAGACGGTTTGCCTGCAAACAATTGGGCATCATCGGGACCAGGACGGCGCTGCCTGCCCTCGCGAACTTGTTGCCCGACGAGCAAACCGCCGGCATCGCGTGCCTGGCTCTGACGACTTACCCGCCCGGCAAGGCGGACGCCGTGCTCCGCGCGGCGCTGAGTTCCGCCCGGGGCACGGCGCGAGTTCAGATCCTCAACACAATCGGCGACCGACGTGATGAGAAGTCGGTCCTATTGCTGAAACGGTTGGCGGCCGGCACCGACCCTTCCGCAGCCAAAGCGGCGATTGCAGCGCTGGGCAAAATTGGCGATCGCGCAGCGTGGAGAACGATTTCGGCTATGCGCCACAGGAGTCATTCCGTTCCCGAAGCCGCGCTGGCTGAGGCGAGCCTCCGTTGCGCCGAACATCTGGCGAACTCAGCCGACCCAACGCTGGCGCGGGGAATCTATGAAGAACTGCTCGCAGGCTCTGAGCCGGCGTATATCCGCCGCGGTGCCTTTCAAGCAGTCCTTCGATTGGATAAAAATGAAGGCGAGCAGCGCATCCTAACTCTCCTACGCGGATCAGACGCCGTCCTTAAGCCGGTTGCGATCGCCGCGGTTCGTTCCGTGCAGTCCAAGGGTGCTTCGGAGGAATTCGCTGCCGAACTGAGCAACCTCGCCCCCGAAGAACAGGCCTGGATGATTGACAGCCTTGCCGCGCGCGGAGATGCGCCGGCGCGCGCCGCCATTGAGAACAGCCTTGCCTCGTCGCAACCGGTCGTTCGGGCGGCGGCCATCGCTGCTGTGGGACGCATCGGTCAGGGCTCGAACGTTGCTGCGTTGGCCCGCGCGCTGGCAGCTTCGAGCGGGCCTGAAGAACGCCACGCCATAGAGTCCGCGCTGGTTGAGCTGGGCGGCGGCAGCGAGACCGACCAAGCCATTCTCGTTGAGCTTAAAACACCCTCCGCTCCTGTGCGCGTGCATCTCATCGCTGCACTTGCCCGTCGCCAAGGCCCGGGCGCCAACGCGCTCCTGTTGGAAGAGGCTGACGATCACGACCCGGCGGTGGCCAAGGCCGCCTTTCGCGCGCTGGCAAAAGCCGGCGAAGAATCGGATGCGCTGGCGATCCTCGACAAACTCCTCCACTTGCAGGATGCCGAGGTGCGCACCGAGGCCGAAAGTGCGGCCGCGCAGGTCCTGGCTAGAATCGACGATTTATCGCGCCGCTCGATTTTGGTTCGTGAGGCGCTGGACTGGGCGCAGACAGTCGAAAGCCGCTGCTCACTGCTCACGTTGCTGCCCGCTTGCGGAGATGACCAGGCGTTGTCCGTGGTCGGAGCCGCCACCGCCGATTCCGAACCGCGGGTTCGCGAGGCCGCCATCCGCGCGCTGGCAGAGTGGCCCGAGCTCTCAGCCTGGGACGCGCTCGCCGGCGTCTATCTCGAGCCGGGAAATGATTCCGTGCGCGGCGTGGCTCTCCGCGGTCTGGTCCGGCTCGCCGGTGAGCAAAACGCGCATCCGGATGGCAAACTCGCGGCCCGGTACACGCAGTTGCTGGCGTCGGCGCGGGGCGACGCGGACCTCAAATTGATTCTTGGCACGCTGGCCGGTGCGGCCAATCCCGAAGCGTTGCAACTCGTCCTGCCGCTGCTCTCCAACTCCGCAGTCCGCGCGGAAGCCGAAGTGGCGGTGAAGAAGATCGCCGCGGGGATTAAGGTGAAGTATCCCCAGGCGGCTGAAGAGGCGCTGAAGAGAATACAGAAACCGTGACCGCATTTCAGAAACACCAAACTCCAAAAACCAAACACCAAGAAAGTTTCAAATCCCAAACTTCAAACTTCGCCGCATCTCTGTCGCTTGGAGTTCGATGCTTGAAGTTTTCCTGGTGTTTGGTTTTTGGTTTTTGGTGTTTAAATCTGCGGGTCATTCAAGTTACGCCCTTCTTGAGCTCCTTTAGTTTCTGAAACTCCGGTTTAGCGGTGTAGTACTTGTCCAGCGGATAGCAGCCGCTAATTAAGCCGTTGCGCGGCGCCGTCGTGCAATCGCTAAAGGTGCGGCAGAGTGATTTGGTGCTTAGGGTTCCGCTGGCGAGTGCATCCGCCAGCACCGTTGGATAGGCCAGCACCATGCGGCCAATCCCCACCAAATCCGTCCAACCCTCTCGCACCACGTATTGAGCCACCTGCGGCAGATACTCCTGTAAGTAACTGTAGGCGCTGCCCACCAGCGCCAGCCCTCTCGGCGCGCGCCTTTTGAGTTGCCGAACGACCTGGATTTGGCGCGCGACGCCCACCAGCGGGTCTTCAGGCGGCAAATAGCCATCGGAAGGAGGATAGGCCGCCGGCCGCTGAATGTGCGGGTTGTAATATGGCGAGCCGGCGCTCAGGTTGACAATCTTCACGCCCAGGCTCGCGCACAGCTCCAGGAATTGAAAGCTCTCGGTTAAATCGTAATCGACCGGGTTGTCAATCTTCACGCCAAACCCATAGCGATAGGGCAGGCAATGCGAGAAATCCTCGGGGATGCCCGGGCCGGGTTTGCCTGGCCGCGATAGCGCCGGGTCAGGTTTGAACGGAACGAAATCAAAAGCGCTGAGCCGCACGCCGATATCGATCTTGTTGCCGCTGGCGCGAACGCCGGCAATGATGTCGCGCAAGATGCGCGTGCGGTTCTCGAATGAGCCGCCGTATTTGCCGGGCCGGCTATACGCGCCAAGGAACTCGTGCAGGAGGTACCCGTGGCAATGTTTAATATCGACGAAATCGGCGCCGGCATCCCAGGCAGCCTGGGCGGCGCGAACATAATCCTGAATCAGGCTCTCGATTTCGCTGTCGGTCCACACCTGGCTATCGCTGGTTACTTTGAATTTTTGGTCGAGAATGGGATGGCGATATGCCACCCGCGGTTCGAGGCGGAATTTATCGGTTGGTTTGCAAAAACGGCCCGAGTGGGTGAGCTGAAAGCCGATGACCAGATCCTCCGTCGTCCCGTATCGTTCCTGATGCGCCGCCACCAGGGTGTCGCGCAGCTTCGCCAGGCCCGTTTTGTTCTCCTCGTTGATGATGACCTGATTCGGGTTGGCTCGTCCATCGGGTCGAACGGCCATCGCTTCGCCGCCACAAATGAGTTTGGCGCCGCTCTCGCCGAACCGGCGCCAGCGGCGGAGGACCTCCTCGGTGATGCCGCCGGTGGGGGTGCCGTCCCAGCCTTCCATCGGCTGAACGGCGTAGCGGTTGCCGATGCGTTTGCCATTAATCGAGACCCGTTCCAGCGCCTGAGCCAGCGGGGAGCTCGGGGCCATGGCGATCGTATCATCGCAAGGCAGTTCGATTCCCAGCCCCGCAACGTGGCGGCGGAATTCGGCAATGGTTCTTAAGGAAGGAATTCGGACCAGGTGCATTTTGAAGTTGGCTTCAGCGAGGCGAATCTTTTGCAAAGAAAGTGAGGTAGCTCTCATCGCGCGCCTCGCGCAAAAGAAGCAGTGCCAGTTCGCGCGCGTGATAGTCGCCCCACATCGAGCTTTCGCCGTTGGGCACCTTTTGACCGGGCGCGATGTAATCCCAGCCGTTGGGTCGATGATAAACCGAGTGAAGGAGCAGCCCCTGGTGCTTGGCCGTCGTCGAAAGGTACGGCTCTGCGAACAAGGTCTCGGCGATGGTTAGACCCGCCTGGCGATACCGGGTTCCGTTCCTTTCCTCACCCTTCGCGGTAACGTAGTTACCTAGGCGAATCAACCCCTGGGCAGCAACGACGGCGGCCGAGCTGTCCACCGGTTCCCACGAATTAAAAGGGTTGGCAGGTTTGTTTAGATAATCACCTAGCCGATGCAGGTTTGGTGCGCCGGTATCCCAGCTCGGGATGCCGTCGGTGCAGCAGTTGGCAAGATAGAAATCGGCCGTGGCTGCGGCAGCGCGCCGGAACACGGGAACGACCGACGACACTGCGCGCAAGGTCGGCCGTGCTGTCCCCAGCGCGTCGCGAGAGGCCTCGCGTTCCCCGGCAGGTGGCTCGCTGGAGACGCCTTCGACCTTCTCCCCGATTTTCGTATCCAAAAACTCCAGTTGCTCTGCGTAGCCCAGAATCGCCCAGGCCAGGCCGCGGGTCCAGGTGCTGAAGGGCGAGTAGCCCTGCTGGGAGTTGGCACAGCGATAGGTGCCATCCTTCGCGTTGAAAATGCTTTCGTGCGCGGTACGCCCAGGAGCATCGTAACTGTCGCGGCCTTCGCCGAGGTAGATATTATACTCGGCGGTGGTTTCGCCGTGCTCGATTAACCGTTGCAGGAGCGAAATTCGTTGATCCCGCTCCCCCATCAGCACATGGCCAAGCTGATGTGCTAGGGCCAATGAGCGTAGGGAGCGCATCGTATCGACGAACAATGAATGAGGCCCATTGAAGGAATAAATATAGCCTTTCCCATTCCGCAATGGAGTCCACCGCGCCGCCTGGACCGCGCCGGAGACTTTCAAGGCCAGTTCATAAAAATCCTTCGCGGGAGCGTTGAACGGAATTTTACCCTCGCGCATCAGCCGCCAAAGATTGCCGTAGGTGGAAATGTTGTTGAAGCCGTGGTCGTGGACGCCGATGTGCGAGACGTGCCTGGCCATGAGTTCGATCGTTTTGCGCCGGCCGATTTCCAGAAACCGTTTGTCGCCGGTGGCGTCGAACTGGAGCAGCGCCGAGCCGAACTGGAAACCCTGCGTCCATTCCGTCCAGCCGCGCGCGGTGTATCGGCCGCGCGCGGTGAAAACCGGGGTGCCCTTCATTGGGTTCCAGGACTTCTCGAGATTCACAATCTTGCCGGCGGACAGCGCGAAGAGCCGCTCGATTTTGGGGCGTAGTTTTTCGGCCGTCACTTGCTCGTTGATTTTAAGTGGCATGAGGTTCGGAAAGTTGTGCTTCGACCTGGCTTGCGATCGCGACGAGCCGCCCCAGGAGACGAAAATAGAGCGCCAATAGCATTTCGAGGTGGCTGGCGACTTCTTTGTGCGTCATCCGCACTGGGTCGGCCTCATACTCCTTGGCCCGGGCGTATTCCACCAGGGTGCTCGGCCCTTTGGCCTGTTCGAAAGGATAACCCGTCGAGCCTAGCTGTTCCTGGATTCGGGCCAGGAACCCGTTGGCGCGTGCGATTGAATCGGTCAAAACACCGTGCGCCGGCACCGGCCTCGCCCCGTCGGGAAGTCCAAACAAGGCCTCTTGGATGGCAAATTCTCCGCGTAATTCCAACAAGAGCGGAAAGACCACGTTCAGCTTGCCCGCCACGTGCAGCAGGTCGAGCGCTTCCTCCTGGAGTTGTTGCGTGTTCGAAAGCCCGAGTGCGACATCCGGTGTTCGGAGCAGGCTCAGCGCGGTCATCAGCCGCAAGCGGCCCGCGGCTTCGTAGGGTTGCAATTGACTGCCGATTTCTTCCTGCTGCTCCCGAAGGCCCCGGAGTAGCCCGGTCAGGTCGGCGGTATCGGCCCCGGGCAGTGAACACAATTCTTCGATGCGTTCCACACCGGCCTGCTGGAGCGCGTGCGCTTGCACCGCCCGGAGCCACCGGGCATCAAGATCTTTGAGCGCCTCGCGCGCTGCGAGGAGGTCGGCGCTTTGCAACAGTTGTTTGGCGTCGATGAGTTGCTGTAGCTTCGCGGACGCCGCCCCAATCGTCACGCGTGCGCCTGGTTCGGGCAGCAGGGGCCGAAGGAACAGGCCCAGGCCCGCAAAGTAACTTTTAATCGCTGCCTCCTCGGCAGCCGTCTCTGGCGCAGCGTGCGTCGGGGCTTGGACCGAAAAGAGGCGGTCGGGGGGTAGCGGGTGTCCAAATAGCATTTGATAGTGCGACCGGGTCATGCCGCGAGAAAGCTCGGCGAAGTTGCCGAAGAGCTCGGTCGCCGGGCGGCTATCCTGAATCAGGCCGGGCTCGTGCGCGCGCATCGCTCTGGCGGTCCGCTCCGCATCAGCCGGGTGACTGTCCAGCCAGCCTGTTTTGCGGGCGTTCGCGGTTTGAAACACTCTTCCTTGAGTCTGGCCGGCACATTGCGAGGCCAGCAGCGCGACATAGTTGCTCAGGTCGTCCGGCAGCTTTGGCGCGATGCGGTTTTTGAACTGGACCCGTGCCTGTTCGGTGCTGGCGCCCAGTACCAGCAATTTCCTGCCCAATGAAACAAAACCATCGGTTCCTGCCACACTGATGGCGCAAGCATCCGCGTGAAATTCCATCTGCCGGGACAAAAACGAGCTAAGCGCATGCCCGGCCAGCATTAGCAGCCACAGCAAGCCGCGTGTTAAACCGATGCCAAGCCGCGCAAAGGCGCAGATGACCAGGGTGACAGGGCTTTGATTGGTGGCCTCTTCCAGTACGTAATCCCAGGCATCCCGTTCGAAAACTACCCGGGCGAACCAGCGGTTGACCATGGTGATGATAAACCCGAAACGCATCGCCGTGCGCTGGGTAAAATGGCCGAGCTCATGGGCCAGCACCCCGGCAAATTCCCGGCAGGTCATTCCCGCCGCTAACGGCAGACCGAACGCCAGCTTGATGTCGTTGCCGAACAAGCTGCCAAACCCGGCCCGAAAACCTGCCGAGGCGTTCACGCTCAAATCGACATCCACCCGGCTTGGAATCGGAGCGCCAAGGGTCTGGCAGAGCTGGCCGATAAAACGGAATAATTCGGGATGCTGCAGGTGGCTTAAGGCCACCGGCGCCTCGCGCACCCGCCAGCGGGCAAAGATCGGCTTAATCATGAATACAACGAGGATCAGGCCCGCAAACAAAGGCACCGAATAGAGGACCATCAGTGAAAAATAAACACGCCGGGTCCCTCCAATGAGCGGGAAGAACATGTCGGCTCCCCGGGTAGCATAATTGTACAGACCCCAACAAAATAGAACGACCAAGCCCAGGTAAATCAATGGCAGCGTCAGCATCGCCACCGCGACGGCGATTAGGCCCAGCCGATAGCCGAGCGGCAGCGGCACGCGCGCTACCTGGCCGGAGAAATATTGCCTCACCGGCGGCGCTGCGTCCGGTGTGGCCTCGTTGATGGCAGCGGCAGTCTCCATGTGCCACACGTTTCAAAGCCGCCGAAGATGGAACCCGCCATCGACATTGATGACTTCTCCGGTGCTGAATGGCAGCAGGTCGCTGGCAATGGCGGCGGCAGCTTTCCCGACGTCCTCGGGCGTGCCCCAGCGTTTAATCGGAGTGAGCCCTTCCCTGATCAGCTTTTCGTATTTCTCCTCCACCGGTTTCGTCATGTCAGTGGCCACCACGCCGGGGCGGATTTCATACACATTGATCCCGTGCTCGGCCAGGCGCGCCGCGTAAAGCGCCGTGAGCATCGAGAGCGCCGCTTTGGCCAGGCAGTAATCGCCACGGTTGGTGGAAGCCGTGTAGGCGCTGACCGACGAGATCGTAATGATTTTGGGGTGACGCGGCTTAGCCGGGGTGCCTGTGCTCGCTTGTTCGATCATCCACTTCGCCGCTAGCTGCGTCAAAAAGTAGGGCCCTTTGACGTTGATCCTGATGAGACGGTCGAAACTCTCCTCGCTTGCCTCCAGAAGATCGGCCCGCACCGCCGGGGCGACACCGGCATTGTTCACCAGCAGGTCCAGGCGGCCGAATTTCGTGCGGGTAAATTCAATGAGCTTCCGGCGGTCTTCGGTTTTGCCGATATCTGCCGGGCAAAGCTCGGCGCGGATATTCTTCTGGGCGGCTTTTGCCTGGGAAAGGCAATCCCTGGCGGTTTGCTGCGCGGCCCCCAGATTGGTGGCGAAATTGATAACGAGATCATAGCCAAGTTTTGCCAACTCCAGGGCAATGCCGCGACCGATGCCGCGCGAGGCGCCGGTGATGAGGGCCACCTGATTCATGAAACGAAGCATAGTTCTCTGCCTGGGAAGCAAAAGAGAAAATTCATCAGGCATCCCAGTCAGCGCTGAGATCACGGCAACATCCAGCCCGCTCTGTAGGTACAGCGGGTCGGTGCGTTCAATAGCGGACGACCCTCAACCGCGGAACACGATCGAAGGCATCGTCCCGGCTTACAAGCCTGTGTCCCCATCCTCGCGCGGTTGCAGCAATCCAACTGTCATTCTCTCCGAGTCGGCCCCCGGTGGCTGCCAACTCTCGCTGAATCCGACTGGCTTCCCAGGCGATCTGCTGCGGCAGCATCAAAAGACGAATTCCATGCAAAAAATTCCCGAGGTCCTCGAACTTGGCAAAACCCTCAGCCAATTCGCCCCACGTCACAATAGAAACGTATAACTCAAAACCGCGATGCTTCGCGATAAAAACGCGGGCCGGCCCGCGCCGGTGCTCGTGGTGCTCTTCCAATAGGTCGATCCAAAACGTCGTGTCAGTCAGCACGATTGCCCTTTTGCCTTCGTCGGCGCACACGGTCCAAGGCCTCGTAATCGACAACCACCGGTCCCTCAAGGTTCTCCAGGTGCTTTTCCAAATCACCAAAGGTTCGGATAGGGCGTGGGACAAACCGCAGGATAATCTGGCTTAAACTTTCGCTCTTTCGGTGCTTGTGAGCGATCAGAGCTGCGTAGGCTTCATCGCTAAGGGTCGCTGGTTTGCTCATATACGTATAATATATATAGCCATGAATTCCTCCGGCGCAAGTCTAGTTGGGCGCAAAACTTTGACACCTTACGCCCAAACCTTATCCTCCGCTCGTGCGCATCGTCAACGTACCTCTCGGTGATCGCAGCTACGACATTAAGATCGGCACCGGCTTGCTGAACCGGTTGGGCAGAGAATGCGCTCGACTAAGATTGGGCACCCGCTGTGCCGTCATCTCCGACACCCATGTCGCGCCTCGTTACGGCAAGCAGGTCCAGAAGGCACTTGGGGCGGCTGGTTTTGCGCCCGTCCTGCTCACCGTGCCGGCAGGCGAAACTTCCAAGAGCCTTAAGTCCGTCCAGGCCTGCTACGACCGGCTCGCAGCGCAGCGGTTGGAGCGCAAATCCTTCATCGTGGCGCTCGGCGGCGGTGTCGTGGGTGATCTGGCCGGGTTTGTCGCCGCGACCTACCTGCGCGGCATCGCGTTTGTCCAGGTGCCGACGACGCTGCTGGCGCAGGTCGATAGCTCAGTCGGCGGTAAGGTCGGCGTGAATCTCAGGTCGGGAAAGAATCTGGTTGGATCTTTCTACCAGCCGCGGCTGGTGCTGTGCGACCTGGATACCCTCGAAACGCTACCGATGCGTGAGTATCGCGCGGGCCTGGCCGAAGTGATCAAATACGGCATCATCTATGACGCGACCCTCTTCAAGCAGCTCGAACGCGACCTCCCCAAGCTGCTGGCGCGCGAGCCTACTGCAGTGGCAGCGGTCGTGGCGCGCTGCTGTGAGATCAAGGCCGAGGTCGTGCGCCAGGATGAAACCGAGAGCGGCTTGCGGGCGATTCTGAATTTCGGCCATACCGTCGGCCATGCGCTGGAGGCCATCTCGCACTATGGAAAGTATTTGCACGGCGAAGCCATCTCGCTCGGGCAGGTGGCGGCCGCGAGAATTTCGACCCAGGTTCTCGGCTTGCCGGGACGGGACGCCGACCGCATTCGGGGTCTGTTCAGCCGCGCCGGTTTGCCAACCGAAGTCAATTTAAGCTCCACGCAACGGCTCAATCTTTTGGCGGCAATGAAACTCGACAAAAAAGTCAGCGCCGGCGAAATCAAATTCGTCCTCGCCCGGCGCATCGGCCGCGTCGAAATCGGCCAAAAAGTCCCCGCGGAACTGCTGGAAAGAATTCTTCATTCTTCACTCCCCACTCTCCACTAAGCATGGCCGCCGTCAGCGAAACCATCGTCCGTGAGTATTTCGAGCTGCACGAATTCCTGGTGCGACAGCATCGCAAATACATCGGGCAGGCCCGCCGCGAGGAGGACGACGACATCGATTTCTTTGTTCTCAATCCGCACCCACAACCCGCGGAAGCAACGCCTCCGTTCGTGCTGGCCTCGCCGGATCTGCCCTTTATCCAAAAGGCCATCGTGGTCGTCAAAGGCTGGCATACCGAAACCTTCAGCTCCGCCCGCCTGACCGCGTCGCCCGAAATCTTTCGGTTTGTCGAACCCAAGGTGTTTCAACAGGCCGCCCGCGCCTTCGGAAAAGATGGAGACCCGCTGAAAATCCTGGTTGTTCCCGCGTTGCCGCAGGAAGCCCGCTCTCGCGACGAGAGCATTGCCCTGCTTCGCTCCAAAGGGATTGATGCGGTCATCCCGTTCCGCACGATGCTCGCCGACCTGGTGAGCGAAACGGCGGTTAACCGCAACTATCAGAAATCTGACCTGCTCCAGATCATCCGCATCCTGAAGAACTACGATTTCTTCAAAGAGCCGCAGTTGGAGCTGTTCAAGGCTCGCCGGAAACGGCGGTAGGCCCGTGCCTGCCTATCGCCTTGCAGGCGGCGCGAGCAAAGGGATCAAATCACGACCATTGCGCCGATAAACGGAGAAATCAGTGCGATCCAGCGTGATCACACGGCAGTCGCGCGTCAATTCCGTCATCCGCACAATACAAGCATCGGCCAAGTCCATCTCTTGATCGCCATATTTTTTGAGCAATCTCAGCACTCCGCCAGTGTGCTCGGAAAGGTCGAACGCAAGGATGATTTCTCCGGAGTGGATCATTTCTACGATCGCATCCGGTTGGGCGGTCATAGCGGCTGCTTCGGCCACCGCCTCAGGGCAGGTGTAGAAAGGCGGGCCGAGGCGCTCCAACGCTTCACACGCCCAGCTATGGTGTTGGTCCTGGCTATTAATTGCCGCGATGAGTGGACCGGCATCCAGGATGTTCTTCATGCGCGCTTCCGGGTCCAGTTACGCCGATAAGCCTTATTAGTGCTTAGGTCGCTGGGTCCTCGCATCGTTCCAAAGTAGCGTTGCATGACTGCCAGCTTGCCCGACCGGCGCAATCGAGACTCCAGCGCCTGCCGCGCAATTTCCCCTTTGGCCACGCCCGTCTGGCGCGCTTCTTCGCTTAACGCGTGCGCCAACTTCTCCCCGAGACGTATGGTCAGGCTGTCATTCATATAAACAGTGTAATGCAACGGTGCCGGTAATGCAATACACAATTCATTTGCAACCTCAATGCGCCTCAGTACTCCGGCCCGGTCCAGCCCGCATTAGCCCCCATTTTATCGATTCCCAAATCCATCCCGTTGCGCTACGTTGCGCGAGCATGCTGCTGGTCATCGACAACTACGATTCGTTCACCTACAACCTGGTGCAATACCTGGGCGAGATGCGCGTGGAAATGCAGGTCCATCGTAATGACCAGATTTCCATGGATGAGATTCGCACCCTGGCTCCCGACCGCATCCTCATTTCGCCCGGCCCGTGCTCCCCGCGCGAGTCGGGCCTGTCGAATGAAATCATTCGCACCTTCAGCGCGCACATCCCGACTTTGGGTGTCTGCCTCGGCCATCAGTGCATCGGCCACGTTTTTGGCGGCAATGTTATCGTCAACTACCGCATGATGCATGGGAAGACCTCTCCCATTAAACATAATGGGAAGGATTTGTTCGCGGGGATGCCCAATCCGTTTGCGGCGACCAGGTATCATTCGCTGGTCATTCAGCGCGACTCACTGCCGGATTGCCTGGAAATCACCGCTGAAACTGACGAGGGAGAAATCATGGGGGTGAAACACAAGCAGTATCCGATTTGGGGCGTGCAATTTCATCCCGAGAGCATCCTGACGGAAAACGGGCGGCAGATATTGCAGAATTTCTTGAAGCTTAAGTGAGACGGCGAGTCGGAGAGCCCCTACCTTCCGGATTTCTCCCACGTCTCGCTGATTTTCACCGCCTCGCCGCCTTTTGCCTTGCTCGCGTCTGCGGCCTCCATAAACGCGAAAATCTCGGTCGTCTCTTCTGGAGGCACGGGCGCGATGCCCGTGCGAAAGAACTTCATAATCTCGGCCACCAGCGGCACATACCCGTCGAACGAGCCCGCAGTTGCTTCGCCCTTGTCGCCTCGTGCCAGGCCGTGGAAGCTCTTATCCTGGCGGAAAACCCCTTTGCGCCCGCCGGGCCAGTTTCCCACGACCTCGATTTTTCCATCCGCTGTCGTGACGCGCTGGACGCTTTCGCAACCGGTCCCCATGACCGTGTAAAGCGCTTCCACGCCGTGCACCCCGTACCAGAAGAGGTCGGGATGATGCGGTTCCCGTTCACAGGGACCATAGGTCTCCGCATAGCGGACCTGCCCGAGAGAACCCTGATTAACGGCCTGGGTATCCTTGGCGAAGCGCAGCGCCGACGAGCTGAACACCGGCACGCCCGCCGCTTTGGCCATTCGGAAAATCTCGCGAACATCGTGCAGCGAGCTGGCCATGGGTTTGTCGATGAACACCGATTTAGGTTTGCTGCGCAAGGACGAGCCGTGCAGCAGCAGCGCGGCGCCGTTGGCGGCCGGCGGAACCGTTTCGACCTGAAGCACCTGCTTCATTTGTTCGAGATGCGGCCGGCCATCGACGCTCTCCAGCAACACCACATCGACGTTTCGGCAAAGCGCTCCAATGCTTTCGTAAAACTGGACACCGTATTTCTCGCGGAGCACTTTTGAATATTGTTCCACCCGGTCCCGGCTCTGCGCCATATCCTGGCTGCCACCCTTAAAAGCTGCGACAACTTTGCCGCCCGGAATGTGTCCTTTGGCTTGCGGATTGTTCAAGGTCTCGGTAAAGGCTGTGACGTGCGACGTATCGCAACCGATAATCCCAATGCGCAGGTCAGCACCTGTCAGCAGAGAAGGGCAGAACAAACTGAGCGCCAGCAGCCCTCCCATCGCTCTCCGGCCCTGGTGCCGCCGGGTTGGAAGTCCAGCCTGTCGATTGCTTGTGCTCATTGCCCGCGAGGTTAGCCGAGGCCGCCCGAAATTACAAAATTGAATTCCGTTTGCCGCATTTGCCTTGAAGATGAGCCAATCGCTCGCTAAAGTACTCCGCACCGACAGCTCAAAAACTGACTCATGCAGGCCATTCTAAAACCCCGAAAGACGGCCCGTCATAAATCTGCCGCAGTCTCCCCACCCTCCATTCCACCGGGAGAAGTGGTCGCTGAACTGGAGAAGCATATCCTGGTGGATGGGTTCAAATTGGTTTTCGATCCTGAACGAAGCCGCGGCTCGACCTTCGTGGACGCCGCGACCGGTCGTGAGTTGATTGACCTGTACAGTTTCTACGCTTCGCAACCCGTGGGTTTCAATCATCCCTGGTTCGCTCGGCCAGAGGTCAAGGCCGAGCTTCTCAGGGCGGCCACCGTCAAAGTTGCTAACTCGGATATCTACAGCGTCCAGTACGCAACTTTTGTGAACACTTTCGCCCGGGTGATGGGTTCGCCGCCCTTGGACCGCTACTTCTTTATCGAAGGGGGCGCCCTCGCGGTCGAGAACGCCCTCAAAGCCGCGATGGATTGGAAAGTGCGCAAGAACCTCGGGGCTGGACAGGGCGAGCGCGGGACCGAAATCCTGCATTTCGACCGCGCCTTCCACGGTCGTAGCGGTTACACGCTCAGCCTGACCAACACCGAACCCCGCAAAATCGCTTATTTTCCGAAGTTCCCCTGGCCGCGCCTGGCCGCCCCGGCGCTGGATTTTTCTCTGCCGCCTCCCGAACGGCTCAGAACTATTCTCGCGCAGGAGAAATTGGCGGAGAAACAAATTCGTGATGTGCTGGCCCAAAAAAAGGCCGACATCGCCGCGATGATTATCGAGCCCATTCAGGGCGAAGGCGGCGATAACCATTTCCGCGGAGAATTTCTCCAGGCGCTCCGCCGCCTCTGTGACCAGAATGACGTGCTGCTCATCTTTGACGAGGTGCAATGCGGCATGGGCGTGACCGGCAAGAACTGGTGCTGCGATCATTTCGCCGTCCGCCCTGACCTGCTTGTCTTTGGCAAGAAAGCGCAGGTCTGCGGTGTGATGGCCGGGCCACGGCTCGACGAAGTCAAAGATAACTGTTTCCGGTTGCCTGGCCGCATCAGTTCCACCTGGGGCGGTAACTTCACTGATTACGTCCGCTCGACGCATTACCTGCGCATCATCGAAGCGGAACTGTTAGTCGATAACGCGCGAGTCCAGGGTGAGTATTTTCTGGCTGAACTGGAGGCCTTGGCTCGCAAATACCCGATTATCTCGGCGGTGCGGGGACGCGGCCTGTTGCTGGCCTTTGATCTGCCCACACCGGAATTGCGCGACGCGTTCTGGAAAGGCTCCTTTGAACTGGGTCTGCTGGTGGTGCGCTCCGGCGAGCGCGCGATTCGCCTGCGGCCAGTGCTCGATATCAAACCCGAGGTCATAGCGAAAGCTCTGCGCCTGATTGAGCAAAAGTGCCGCCGCCTTTCTTGACCATTCGGCGATGAAACGTAAAGCTGCTTCTCCGGCTACGCTGTTGAGGAACCTTGGCCTGAATCCCGTAAACCCGGGCGCCTTTGGCGGCGAATGGATTGGCAGTGGTCGTCCGCTCCAGAGCATCTCACCCATCGATGGCCGGGTGCTGGCTACGGTTCGCACCGCCACGCCCGAGGAGTACGAACGAGTCGTGTGTGCCGCCCAGGCCGCTTTCCAAAAATGGCAGGCCACTCCGGCCCCAAAACGCGGCGAGCTCATCCGGCAATTGGGCAACGCTTTGCGCGAAGCTAAACCGGACTTGGGCCGGCTCGTGACCCTCGAAGCCGGCAAGATCCTCGCCGAAGGCGAAGGCGAAGTGCAGGAGATGATCGATATCTGCGATTTCGCGGTCGGTCTTTCCCGGCAGCTTTATGGACTGACCATTGCCTCGGAACGGCCGCAGCACCGCATGCTGGAGCAATGGCATCCGCTGGGAGTTGCGGGAATCATTACTGCCTTCAATTTTCCGGTCGCCGTCTGGTCGTGGAACAGTGCGCTCGCCGCAGTGTGCGGCGATGCGACCGTCTGGAAGCCATCCAGCCAGACGCCGCTGACCGCCATCGCCACCATCAGGATCGCCGAGCGAATCTGCTGCGCTAATGGCGTGGATCCGGCCCTCTTCAGCCTGGTCATTGGGGACGGGGCGACCATCGGCGAGCGGTTGATCAACGACCGGCGCTTGCCGCTCATTTCAGCGACCGGCTCTACCAGAATGGGCCGGCACGTCGGGGAAGTCGTCGCGCGCCGCCTGGCCCGTTCGCTCCTCGAATTAGGCGGCAACAACGCCATCATTGTCGCTCCGAGCGCCGACTTGGACCTGGCCACCCGGGCAATTCTGTTCGGTGCGGTCGGCACCGCCGGCCAGCGCTGCACCACCACCCGGCGCATCCTGGTCCACGAAAGCCTGCGCCAAAAGGTGACCCGCCGTTTGCTCGAGTCTTACGAACAGGTCAAGATCGGCAGCCCGCTCGAGCGCGGTACCCTCATGGGACCGCTCATAAACACCCAGGCCGTCGCCGACATGCAGGCCGCTTTGGCGGTCATTCGCAAACAAGGCGGCGACATCCTCTATGGCGGGGAGCCGCTCGACGGCCCCAAGTTTCGCGGCGGTTGCTACGTGCGTCCATGCCTCGTGGCCGCGCCGCCCGGCCTGAAAATCGTTCACGAGGAAACCTTCGCCCCGATCCTCTATCTCACAGCCTATCGCACGCTGGACGAGGCGCTGGCATGGCACAATGAAGTCCCCCAGGGACTCAGTTCTGCCATTTTCACCAACGACCTGCGCGAAGCAGAGCAATTCCTTTCGAGCCGGGGCAGCGATTGCGGCATCGCCAACGTCAACATTGGCACCAGTGGCGCCGAGATTGGCGGTGCGTTCGGTGGAGAGAAGGAAACCGGGGGCGGCCGCGAAAGCGGCAGTGATTCGTGGAAAACTTACATGCGCCGCCAGACCGTCACCGTTAATTACTCTCGCGATCTGCCCTTGGCACAGGGAATCGTATTCGGATAACTCCGGGCTATCTCCTCTGAAAACGCTTGGCCCGCAGATCACGCAGATTGACTCCGATTCTTGACGGAGTGCAGTATGCCCGACGGGGTGCAGACCGGCAGCGCTTCGGGTTTCGCGACATACGCATTGAGCAGTTGGTTGTTCTTGCGTCTGCTGGGCTTGATCTATCTTGCGGCTTTTGTCTCCCTGGCAACGCAGATTAAAGGTCTGGCCGGCCGTCAGGGCGTTCTTCCCACGGCGGACTTTCTTAGATCCCGTCTCCATTTGGGCATTCATCGCTTCTACCTTTCGCCCACCCTCTGCTGGTTGAATTCAAGTGACCGGTTTCTCCTGTTTTTGAGTTGGGGGGGTGCCCTCCTGGCTCTGCTCCTGGTTCTTGGCTTTGCGCCGCTTCCCGTTCTGGTTTTGCTATGGGCATTTTATCTGTCGCTATTTGGAGCGTGCCGCCTGTTTCTCTCCTATCAATGGGATGTGCTGTTGCTCGAGACTGGCTTCCTGGCCATCTTCCTCGCGCCGCTTGAGCTCCGGCCGGCTTTCCCACCGGCAACCGCGCCTTCAATTCTCATCGTCTGGCTTTTCTGGTGGTTGCTATTCCGGCTCATGTTCTCCTCTGGGCTGGTGAAGCTGCGCAGCGGTGACCCCACCTGGCGAAATCTCACGGCCCTTTCCCGCCATTACGAGACGCAACCGTTGCCCACGCCGCTGGCCTGGGACGCCCACCAAATGCCAGTTCGCTTTCACCAGGCCTCCGCTGCCCTGATGTTCGCCATCGAATTGGGCACCCCTTTCCTGATTCCTTGCCCCGGCCTGCGCCGGCTCGCGGCCTGCGCTTTCATCCTGCTCATGGTGCTCATCGAACTCACCGGCAATTATTGTTTCTTCAACCTCCTCGGTATCGCTTTGAGCCTTCTGCTCCTGGACGACCAGGTTCTGCTGCCCGTGTTCCGGGAGCTCTGTCCTGCCCTCTCCCGCACCGTTTCTCTCGCCCCCGCCCCGGCTTCCTGCCATTGCCTCTGCTTTGTCGTCGCCCTCCTGGTTCTGGGTTTATCTCTGGAACCTGTCCTTCGGCTGTTCCGCCTGGAAATGGATTGGCCCCGGCCGGTAGCCAAGGTCTTGAGCCTGTTGGCTCCCTTGCAACTCGTGAACAGTTATGGGCTTTTTTCCCTCATGACCACCGAACGGCCCGAGATCATTATCGAAGGAAGCGAAGACGGCGTGAACTGGCGCCCCTATGAGTTTAAATGGAAACCCGGGGACGTGAAGCGGCCGCCGCGTTTTGTCGCGCCGCACCAGCCCCGCTTGGATTGGCAGATGTGGTTCGCCGCGCTGGATTGTTACGAGAAGCACCCGTGGCTTGCCTGCTTCCTCAACCGTCTGTTGGAAGGTTCGTCCGCAGTCCTGTCGTTGCTGCGCAAAAATCCTTTTCCCCAGGCGCCGCCGCGTTACATTCGTGGCGTTTTGTACGACTATCGTTTCACCACCCGGGTCGAGCGGCGTGCCACCGGCGCCTGCTGGCGGCGCGAGCGTCGTGGGTTTTATTCGCCGGCGTTCAATTTGGACGGTGCCACGAGGCCGCCGGATTCACGCCAGGGTTGAACGAATATGCGCCCTGGACCATCGGAGCTCTTGCCGCCGGGCGCCCGAACAGGCGCTGAAGCATGATACCCCTGCTCGAAAGTCTTGAGCACGCTTCGCGGCGGTCGTTGGTTTTGGCCGGCTTGGCCGCGCTGGCCTTGATTGGCCTGGTTGATTACCTCACCGGGTTCGAAATCATGTTCTCCGTCTTTTACCTCCTGGAGGTCGGACTCGCAGCCTGGTTTCTCGGCAAAGGCTTTGGTTTGTTGATGGCCGTCCTGAGCGTGATCGTCTGGATTGGGGGCGACATCAAAGCAGGCGCCCTGGCTCATTATTCCAGCCCGTTGATCCCAATTTGGAACGCGCTAATCCTGCTCGTCCTCTACGTCATCATTGTCTGGCTGCTGACCAGCCTGCGCTCCCTCCACCGGGACCTCGAGGCCCGCGTCCAACAGAGAACCCAGGCCCTCCAGCAGGAGATGGCCCAACGCCAACGCCTGGAAGAGGAAATTCTCCAAATCAGCGAGCGCGAACAGCGCCGCATTGGCCACGACCTCCATGACAGTCTCTGCCAGCACCTGACGGCGACTGCCCTGGCGGGGCAGGTGCTGGCCGAGCGATTGGCCGCCAAGCTTCTGCCGGAAGCCGCCGACGCCGGCAACGTGGTCCGGTTGGTTGAAGAAGGCATGACTTTGGCCCGCAGCCTCGCTCGCGGACTCTACCCGGTGGAAATGGACGCCGAGGGTCTGATGGCGGCGTTCCAGGAACTGGCCAATAACATTACCAAGGGCGCCAAGGTGCGTTGCGTCTTCGAATGCGATTCCCCGGTGCTGATTCACAACGATGCGGCTGCCACGCACCTGTATCGGATCGCTCAGGAAGCAGTTCGCAATGCCATCCGCCACGGCAAGCCCAAACGCATCGGTATTAATCTGGCCGAACGAGACGGCCGGATTCTACTCACGGTCGAAGATGACGGCGTGGGTCTGCCGGAGACCGAGGACGAAGCCCAGGGGCTGGGCATAAGGATCATGGCGCACCGGGCAGCGATGATCGGCGGCTCGTTCGCGATCGAACCTGCGCCCGCTGGCGGGACTATCGTGACCTGCGCCTTCCCCCCAATTCCCGCTCCCGCGCCCGCAACTCGTCCATGACTTCGGAAATCAGAAAAAGAACCGTTTTCCTCGTCGATGACCACCCGCTCGTGCGAGAGTGGCTGGCCAACCTTATCCACCAGCAGCCGGACCTCACCGTGTGCGGCGAAGCCGAAAGCGGCCCCCAGGCCCTCGAGAGCATCATCGCTCGCAAGCCCGATATCGCCATCGTCGATATCTCGTTGAAGGATTCCTCCGGCATCGAGTTGATCAAGAATCTTAAGCAATGCTGCCCGGCCTTGGCGGTGCTGGTCCTTTCGATGCACGAGGAATCCCATTATGCCGAGCGCGCGCTCCGGGCCGGTGCCAAAGGCTACATCATGAAGCGCGAAACCACCAGCAAGGTCATCACCGCCATCCGCCAGGTCCTGGAAGGCAAACTTTGGATCAGTGACGGCATCGCTGCAGCGATGGCCGCCCAATTCGTCGAAGGAAAAACCCTCGCCACCCAATCGCCGACCCAGTTGCTCAGCGACCGTGAACTGGAGGTTTTCGAACTGCTGGGGCAGGGACGCGGCACGCGTCAGATCGCCGAAGCGCTCCACGTCAGCGTCAAGACCGTCCAGGCCTATTGTGCGCGCATCAAGGAGAAGCTGAATCTGGCCAGCGCCACCGAGTTGCTCCGCGAAGCGGTCCGCTGGTACGAAAGCGCGCACAAGAGCTGATTTTCACCCTCGGTGGATTCATCCGCCGATGAGAGGGCCATGTCCCTTTGGAGAAGCTTCGTGTACGATATTGCCCTACATAAGAAGTAGGGCGTGCCTCACAGACAATTGCGAACAGCTTGGTACCCTGAAAGCTCTAATTTCTGAGTTCATGGACCGTTTTTTCAATGGGATAAGGTGTCGAAACGGCGTGTGGCTGGTTTTGTCTCTGGCCAGCCTCTTGCCGATGGCGGCGCCAGCCGCTGCCAATACCTCCGCTGGTGCCGAGTTTCCCTACCCGGCCTTGCAGCACCTCTCGCTCGCCCAGGCACAACACCTGGCTCTTCAGGGGAACTGGGACCTCCTGGCCGCCGCCGCCGGCGTCGATGCCGCCACCGCCCAAAAAATTGTCGCTCACGAATTTCCCAATCCGACGCTCTCGCTCTCCACTCTGAAAATCAATGTTGATAATCAACCGAATTCAACCCTCGCCGGCAACGGGCTTTGGGACCGCAGTTACGACACGATATTCGCGGTGAACCAACTCTTCGAGATCGGCGGCAAACGCCGCAACCGCCGGCTTTCCGCCCAGGCCGGGTTTGAAGCCGCCAAGGCGCAGTTTTTTGACGCCAAACGAACCCTGGACCTGGGCGTGGCCAGGGCCTACCTCGCCGCTGCGCTCGCCGACGAAAATGTCTCCGTCCTGCGCCAGTCCGCCGGTACTTTACGCGAAGAAGCCCGGCTGGCCGAGGTGCGTCTCAGGGCCGGCGAGATTTCCGCCGCCGACAAAAACCAGATCGAAATCAGCGCCGAACGCTTCGCTCTGGATGCCCGCGCCGCCGAATCCGCCGCCGCCCAGGCTCGCGTTGCCCTTGAAGTCTTGCTGGGCGTGCCCCAGCCAAAAGCCGATTGCGTCCTGGACGACCATTTGGAAAGCTTGCTGGCCTCAACGGTTCTGCCTCCCACTAACTCCACCGGCCTGTGGCGTCCGGATGTTCAGGCGGCGGAAGCAGCTTGGCGCAAAGCCGAAGCCGATCTGCGCTTCCAGAAAGCCGAGCGCATTCCCGATCCCACCGTGCTCGCGCAATACGAACACCAGCCCCCCGACACCCCAAATACAGTCGGCTTCGGGGTCAGCTTTCCGCTGCCGATTTGGAACCGGAACCGGGGCAACATTCTGGTGGCTCAAGCCGTGCGCGAACAGGCCCGCCTGGCTTATGAAAAGGTCAGGGCCCAGGCCGTAGCGGACATCGCGACCGCCCTCCTGGCATACGACGATGCCGCCAGGCGATGGCAGAGCTATCGCGACACTATCCGGCCCAAGTCCGATGAGGTCCGCAAGACCAAAGCCTACGCCTATCAAAAAGGCAGCGCCTCGCTGTTGGATATGCTCGTCGCTGAGCGCGACGACAACGATGTGCGCCTGGCCGCCATGCAGGCCGCCAGTGATACAGCGGTGGCGATGGCCACGCTCAAAGCCGCTACGACAGAGATTCAACCCGCCGAGGTGAAAAAATGAAAGTGCTACGCATCTGTATTAATTGTATCGGTCCTATCAGTCCTGTTCTCCTGCTGCTGGGGTGCAGCCCGGCGGCCAAACCGGCGGCGTCCACAGAGCCCAAAGTCTCCGGCGACACCCTCACCATTCCGGCCAATTCCCCCCAGTGCGCCGCCCTCACGGTGGAGCCAGTCGGGACCGAGCAACCCGCTTTGGTTCCGCTCACCGGCCGCCTGGTCTGGAACGAAGATGAGACTGTGCGCGTGTTTACTCCCTTTGCCGGGATCGTGCGCAATTTGCCCGTCGCCCTCAACCAGCCAGTCACCAAAGGCGCGCCACTGGCTGAAATTCAGTCGGCCGATTTCGGCCAGGCCCAGGCCGACGCCCGCAAGGCCGAAAGCGAGTTCCGCCGCGCCGATCGCAACCTCAACCGTCTGCGCGACCTGTTCGAGCACGGCGCGGCTCCCCGCAAAGATGTCGAGTCCGCTGAAGCCGATTTCGCCGGCGCGCAAGCCGAGAAAGACCGCTCCGAAAGGCGCCTGGCCATTTACGGCTCCTCCTCAACTTCCACCAATCAGGATTTTCTCCTGCCTAGCCCTCTCGATGGAATATTAGTTGAGCGCAACGTCACCCCCGGCCAGGAGGTCCGCCCCGACCAGATGTTGGCTAACGTGCCCCAGTTCACCGCACCGCTGTTTACCGTCACCGACCCCACAAAACTCTGGGTCTGGCTCGACGTGACCGAAATGCACCTGCCCCTGGTCCACCAGGGACAGGAATTGCTAATCCACTCAAAGGCCTTTCCAAACCAGGTCTTCAAAGGGCAGTTGGAACTCATCGGCGATTCGCTCGATCCGACCACCCGCACCGTCAGAGCGCGCGGCACCGTCGAAAACGCGTCCAAGCTCCTCAAGGCCGAGCTTTACGTCACCGTCGAAATCCCCGATGCCGTGCCGATGAGCCTCCAGGTCCCTTCCAAAGCGGTCTTTCTTCGCGAGAATGAATACTATGTCTTCCTCGAAATGGCCGCTGGCCAATTCCAGCGTCAACCGGTCAAACTAGGTTCCGAGCGCAATGGCAAGGTTGCGATCCTTGAAGGGCTCAAGACAGGCCAGCGGCTCGTCACGGAAGGGTGCCTGCTCCTCCAGTCTTTGATGGAGAATGCCCCGAAATCATGATCGGCCGCTTTACGTCCTACACGTTGCGGCACCGGGCGATCGTCGTCGTGCTGCTGCTCTTGTTCGTTTTTGCGGGAATGAACGCTTTCCAGCGCTTGCCAGTGGAAGCTTTCCCGGACGTGTCCAACATGTCCGTCCAGGTCATCACCCTGTTTCCCGGCCACGCCGCCGAAGAGGTCGAGCGCCTCGTAACCATCCCCATCGAAAGCCAGATGAACAGCGTCCCCAAGCTGGTCTCCCTCCGTTCAATCAGTTTGTTCGGTTTGTCCCAGGTCACGCTGGTTTTCGAGGATGGCGCCGAACCCGACTACGTCCGCAACCAGGTGTTCCAATTTCTCTCCAGCGTTGCTCTGCCCACCGGCGCGCAAGCCAGTCTCTCCCCCAACGCCACCCCCATCGGCGAAATCTACCGCTACACCCTCAAAGCCCCCAAGGGCTACCCCGCCGTCGAACTAAAAGCCCTCGAAGACTGGGTGGTCGAACGCAAATTGCGCACCATCCCGGGCGTAGTTGATGTCGTCGGGTTCGGCGGACCCACCAAGCAGTACCAGGTCCAGGTCGATCCCGCCAAACTCAAGTCCTATAACCTTTCGCTCCAGCAAGTCTTCACCGCGTTGGCCAACGGCAACCGCAACGCCGGCGGCTCCTATGTCGAGCACGGCTCGGAAATGTACGTCGTCCGCGGTCTGGGCTTTGTGCGCGACCCGGCCGACATCGGCGCCATCGCCGTCGATAGCCGCAACGGCACCCCCATCCACATCCGCGACATCGGCACCGTTACCATCGGCAACGCCATCCGCTTGGGCCGCGTCGGCATGCTGTTCAAAACTCCCAATGGCATCAGCGACGATGATGACGCGGTTCAGGGCATCGTTATCATGCGCCGTGGTGAAAACCCGCGCGATGTCCTCGAGGGCATTCACGCCAAAGTGCAGGAGATCAACCGGCATTACCTTCCCCCCGGTATCCGGATGTTGCCGCACTACGATCGCACTGAACTGATCCATCGAACGTTGCACACTGTCCGCAAGAATATGCTCGAGGGCATTGCCTTGGTAATCCTCGTGCTGCTCTTGTTCCTGGGGTTGGGCAACTACCGGACCGCCCTGGTGGTGGCCCTGGCTGTCCCAGTATCGCTGCTGGGAGCTTATCTCATTCTGGACCTGCGCGGCATCCCCGCCAACCTCATCTCGATGGGCGCCATCGACTTCGGCATCATCGTCGATTCCGCCGTCGTCATCGCCGAAAATCTCATCCGCATCCTCCACGAACGAAAGGAAAAGTCCCCGTCTCTTCCCGGCGCCATCATCGAATCCGTCCGCGAGATGGGCCGCCCCATCCTCTTCTCGAAAGCCATTTTGCTCACCGCCTTCATCCCCGTCTTTACTTTGCAGCGTGTCGAAGGCCGCATCTTCCGCCCCATGGCCCTGACGCTGACCTACGCCCTCGTCACCGGCACCATCTTCGCCGTCTTTATTGTGCCCGCCCTTCTCAGCCTCGTTCTGCGCCGCGGCCCGCACCAGGAGGACTCCTGGATTGTCCGCCGGTTGCTCCAGCTCTATCGCCCCATGCTCAATTTCGCTCTGGGCCGGCGGAAGCTCATCTTCGGCGCCGCGGCGTTTGTGCTATTGAGCGGCGGCCTCGCCTACTATTGGATCGGCTCTGAATTCCTGCCCAAACTCGATGAAGGCGCCCTTTGGGTCCGCATCTTCATGCCTAAATCCATCTCCCCTTCCGAAGCCACCAAGATTGTCGATAACGTCCGCCATCGCCTGGCCTCTTTCCCCGAGACCGAAAATGTCCTTAGCCAACTCGGCCGCCCCGATGACGGCACCGACATCAACGGCTTCGATGTCTGCGAATTCAATGTGAACCTCAAGCCGCGTACGGAATGGAAAACCGCCCCGAACCGCGAGGGTCTGGTCGATGCGATGGCTAAAAAACTTGCCGAAATCCCCGGCCTCGACTCCCAATTCAGCCAATATATCGAGGACAACGTCAATGAAGCCGTCTCCGGCATCAAGAGTGAGTTGGCCATTAAACTCTACGGCGAGGAACCCGAGAAACTCCAGGAATACGCCGACAAAATTGCCGATGCCATCAGCACCGTCCCCGGGGCCAAAGATGTCGGCACTGATCGATTCACCGGCCAGCCCCAAATCCAAATTACTGTGGATCGCGGGGCCATCGCCCGCCATGGCGTCAGCGTCTCCGACATCCAATCGGTTATCGAGACCGCCCTGGGCGGGTCGGCGGCCACCCAGGTGCTTGAAGGCGAGCGAAGCTTCGACCTGGTCGTCAAGCTCACGCCCAAAGCCGTTTCCGATCTCGATTCCATCCGCAACATCCCCGTCTTCGGCGCCAATGGCGAGCGTCTCACTCTCGGCGCCCTGACCTCGGTCGAAGTCCGCTCCGGGTTGGCCAAGATCATGCGTGAGGGCAACGAACGACGTATAGCCATCAAGCTCTCCGTGCGCGGCCGCGACCTGGGCTCCCTGGTCCGCGAGGCCGAGGAGAAAGCCTATGCCGCCGTCAAACTGCCGCCGGGTTATCACATGGTCTGGACCGGTGCGTTCGAAAACGAGCAGCGTGCCGTCCGCCGTCTGGCGGTGGTGGTCCCGATCACTATCGTCGCTATCTTCTTTTTGCTGTTTACCGCTTTCGATTCCGGCAAGTTCGCCTCACTCATTCTCCTCAACGTCCCCTTCGCCGCGGTCGGCGGGCTGCTGGCGCTTCTTCTTGTCGGTCTGGACCTTTCCGTCTCCGCCATGGTCGGCTTCATCGCCTTGTTCGGCGTTTCCATCCAGAGCGGCGTGCTCCTGGTTGAACGCATCCGGGATTTGCGCCGCCTGGGCAGGCCGGTTCGCGATGCCGTTATCGAGGGCTCCGTTTCACGTGTCCGCCCCGTCATGATGACTTCCCTCATGGCCGCTCTGGGCTTGCTCCCGGCGGCCATCTCGACCGGCGTCGGGGCCGAAACCGCCCGTCCCTTCGCGGTCGTCATCATCGGCGGCCTGGTCACCGCCACGTTGCTGACTCTCTTGCTCCTGCCGGTTCTTTATCCCACCTTCGAATCCGAGAAGACTCAATAGTGACTATGCGGCCATCACGTTTCCCCTTCGCTTTACGTTTTACGTTTCACGTTTTACTCCTCCCGTTTCACGCCCCTGATGACCTGACGCGTCCCCCCACACTCCCATGAAATACCTCCTCGCCATCATCCCGCCCGACGTCCTGCACCGCGTCAAAGACGCCCTCGTTGGCAAACACATCCACGGCCTGACCGTCTCTGAAGCCCGCGGCTTCGGCCAGGAGCACGACGTCGCCCACCCGGACTATCGCGAACTCCCAGGCGCGGAACTCACCAAAAAAATGCGTCTGGAAATTGTCTGCCATGATGAGGAGGTGGACCGCATTCTGGAAGCATTCTATTCGGCCGCCCACACCGGCCATCCCGGCGACGGCAAAGTCTTTGTCCTGCCTGTTCTGGACGCGATGCGCTTGAAGACCGGCGAGCGTGGTCCGAGCGCTCTTGGCCCGCCTTTCCAATCGTAAGATTTAATCGATTGTCCGCGCCGCCGAGGTGGCATTCGCATCCACGTCCGGCTCAGACCTTGCCCTACAGCAAGATTAGGCCTCACGCGATAGACAGCTAAACGGAGGCAGCCTTATTTTGCCACCATCCTAAGATGCCAGTCACGGTAACTATGTTGTGCCGAAGCGAAGGGAACGCGCTTATGAAGGCTAAGGCTGATAAGGCCAAGCGGACGGTGCTGCTCGTGGACGACCACCCCCTGGTAAGAGAATGGCTTACCAAACTGATCAACCAGCAACCAGACTTGACCGTCTGCAGCGAGTCCGATGACTTCCTCGGGGCGATGCGGGCGTTTCAGTCTTCCCCGCCGGACGTTGCCGTGGTGGACATCTCGCTGCAAGACTGCTCCGGTTTTCAACTGATCAAAGATTTCAAACAAATCCATCCGGAGGTGGTTGTGTTGGTTCTGTCGATGCATGACGAATCCCATTTTGCCGCCCGCGCCCTCGCCGCCGGGGCTTCCGGCTATGTCGTCAAAAGAGAAGCCACCGGCAAGATCATTGAGGCCATCCGCGGAGTCCTCGAGGGCCGCACTTATCTCAGCGAGAGTGTCGCGGACGCCGCCTTCCGCCGAACGCACGAACGCCAGCCGGGCGCAGGCGCCCCCAGCGTCGAGTTACTCACCAACCGGGAATTGGAAGTGTTCGAATTGTTGGGCCGCGGATTGGGGACACGCCAAATCGCCCGGACCCTCGCGATCAGCCTCAACACGGTCCAAACCCACTGCGCCGCCATCAAAGATAAACTCCATCTCACCAGCGCGCGCGAACTGGTGCGCGACGCCGTGCGCTGGAACGAAGCCCGGCATCCGGAATGAGACCTGCCACGGGCAGGCTTCCCCTTCGCCGCCGGTGGAGATCACCGCGCCCAACCAACCTGCTCACGATGAAAAATCCATTGCCGCTTCGCCGGAAAGCAGCCGCACTCGTGGTCGCCGTTGCGGCAATCGCCGTCGCAACTGCGCTCCTGAAATCCGGGTCCGGCCAGCCTGCGCACCGCAACCCGCCCCAGGGCTCAGGCTCAGCTTCCAACGCCCCCGCCGCCGAGGCGACTGTGGATTTGGAGCCGGGCCAGCTCAATGGGATCAAAATCGAGCCGGTCGGAACTTACCCTTTCCCCGTTGAGAAAACGGCGGTCGGCAGCATCACTTTTGTTGACGACCTTTCAGTTCAGGTCTTCCCGCCCAACCAGGGAAAAATCATCAAGACCTTCGTCGAACTGGGTGACGAAGTCCAAAAGGGACAGCCCCTCTATACGATTGACAGTCCGGACCTCATCCAGGCTGAGTCCACCCTGATCGGCGCTGCGGGAACCTTTGAACTGACCAGCAAGGAACTGGCGCGCGCCAAAGACCTTTACGGAACCAACGGCGTTTCTGAACGCGAACTCGAACAGGCCACCTCCGAACAGCAGGCGGCGGAAGGGGCCCTCAAAGCGGCGCGCGACGCCGTCCGTGTCTTCGGCAAGACGGAAACCGAGATCGATCAGCTCGTCGCCACCCGCAAGATTGACCCCGCTCTGGTCGTGCGCAGTCCGGTCACCGGTGAGGTGACCTCCTACAACGCTCCGCCCGGCCTGCTGGTCCAGCCTGGGACCCCGCCGGCCCCTTTCTCGGTCGCCGACGTCTCGCTCAAATGGATGCTGGCGAATGTCGCCGAAAGCGATAGCCCCATGTTTCGGCCAGGGCAGCCTGTCCAAGCCAGGGTGATGGCCTTTCCGGGGCGGGTGTTTACCGGCAGCATTTCCAAGATATATGCCGCGGTGGATCCCAATACCCATCGCGCAACGGTCCGCTCTGAAATCGCTGACCCCAAACATGAGCTCCGTCCGGGTATGCTCGCCAGTTTTGTGATTCGCGTTCAGGACCCGGTCGAGTCCGTCGCCATTCCGATGACGGGCGTGGTTCGAAATGGCGACGGCACGATGGCTGCCTGGGTGACCGCTGATCGCCATCGGTTTTTGCAAAGAATCATCAAGGTCGGCCTGCAGACCGACGGCCGCTATCAGGTCCTCGAAGGTTTGCACCAGGGTGAACTGGCTGCAACCGACGGGGCCATCTTCCTGAGCAACATGCTCCAGGCGCCGCCCACAGATTAGACCTCGACCAATGCTTAAGTCCGTCCTTGCCTTCTGCCTCAGCCGCCGCCCGATTGTGATGTTCGGCTTGCTGGCGTTTGCCGCCGCTGGATTCTTCGCCTTTCAGAAGCTCAACATCGAGGCCTATCCGAACCCAACGCCAGTCATTTTGGAAATCACCGCCCAGGCCCCGGGCCTCTCTGCCGAGGAAATGGAGCGTTACTACACGACTCCCATCGAGATTGGCCTCTACACTACCCCAGGCATCGACGTCATCCGTTCCACTTCCTTCTATGGTTTGTCCTTTGTCCGGGTCGTTTTCAAGTATGGGGTTGATTTTCACTTTGCCTACAGCCAGGCGGCGACCGCACTGCAACAAAATGTCAACCTTCCGGGTGGTCAGGTTCCTACGATCCAACAGAACAGCACGACCGGAGAAATCTATCGTTACCAGGTCATCGGGCCCCCCCATTTCGGGCTGACCAACCTCCGCACCGTTCAGGATTGGATCGTCCGCCGCCGCCTGTTGACCATCCCCGGCATCGTGCAAGTCAACAGTTGGGGCGGCACCACCAAGGAATTCCAGGTCGAGGTGGACCCTCTCAAACTCGAAACCTACAACGTCACGGTGCCTCAGGTGCTGGCTGCCCTCGGCAACGCCAACATCAACGTCGGCGGACGTGAAATCCGTATCGGCCAGCAATCCATTAACATCCGCGGCGTCGGCCTGATTGACGACGGCGGCGAAGACGATTTGACCCAGGGTTTCAAGGTTGATGACATCGAGAACATTGTCCTGTCCCAATCCGGCAGCGTTCCGTTGCTGGTCAAAGACGTCGCCAAGGTGAAGGTAGGCTTTGTGCCAAGGCTGGGCATTTGCGGCCGCGACGAGGAGGACAATGTCGTGGCGGCCATTGTCGTGATGAGCCGCACTGAGCAAGCGGCGAACATGCTGCCCAAGGTCAAGGCTGAACTCGAAAAGATGAACCAGGACGGCTCCCTGCCGCCAGGCGTCAGGCTGGTTCCAACTTATAATCGCGGCTCGCTGATCGCGGTCACCACCCACACCGTTCTGCACAATCTCATTTTCGGATGCCTCCTGGTCTTCCTGATCCAATGGGTTTTCCTCGGCGACCTCCGCAGCGCCGTCATCGTCGGTGTCAACATTCCCGTCGCGCTCTTTTTTGCCATCATGCTCCTCGTCCTCCAGGGTGAAAGCGCCAACTTGCTCTCCGTCGGCGCAGTCGATTTCGGCATCATTGTCGATTCAGCCGTGATCCTCGTCGAGAATATCTTCCGCAATATCCAGCGTCCCGCGGAAGAAAGCTCGGGCCTCTTGCGCCGGCTCGCCGGCGGCTTTTTCGGGCCGGACCCGACGCAGACTCCCCATTCTTCGCCCGGCCACGGATGGACCGACCGCCTGCGGCTGATTCTGATCAGCGCGCTGCAGGTGGACAAAGCCGTCTTCTTCTCGGCCCTCATCACCGTCGCTGGTTTCATGCCGCTGTTCACCATGCAGGGAGTCGAGGGTCAGATTTTCGGCCCCATGGCCCGCACCTACGGTTATGCGCTTGCGGGGGCCTTGCTCGCCACCTTTACGTTCACGCCCGTGCTCGCCTCCGTCCTCCTTCCCCAGCAGGCGAAAGAAGCCGAGACGATTGTCGTCCGCCTCTTGCACCGTCTCTACAATCCCGCGCTGCGTTTCGCGCTCGCCCACCGCGCCCTCGCCGTCGGCAGCGGCATCGTCTTTCTCGCCGTCTCGGTGTTCCTGGGACTGCGGCTCGGCAGCGAGTTTCTGCCGCACCTCGAAGAAGGCAATTTTTGGATTCGCGCCTCCATGCCCATGACGCTCTCTCTGCCGGACGGCGAGGCGGCCACGAGGAAGATGCGCCTCATCCTGCTCCGGCATCCGGAAGTGATCACCGTAATTTCCCAGCATGGCCGGCCCGACGACGGCAGCGACGCTTCGCCGTTCTCGAATGTGGAACTCTTCGTGCCGCTCAAGCCCTACGACCAATGGCCGAAAGGCCTGACCAAGGACAAACTGACCGCGCATATCCAGGCCGAGTTCCAGAGCGAATTGCCCGGCGTCATCTTTAACTTCTCTCAATACATCCAGGATAACATTGAGGAGGGAATCTCGGGCGTCAAAGGCGCCAATTCCGTCAAGATCGTCGGGCCTAATCTCCAAACCCTGGAGAAACTTGCGGCGCAAGTCAGGGACGAGATGGGCCAGGTCCGCGGCGTCGCCGACCTCGGTATCTTCCCCGTCCTGGGACAGCCCAACCTCAATATCAAGGTCGAGCGCGCCCGGGCGGCCCGCTACGGCCTCAATTCTGGCGATGTCAATTCCGTTATCCAGGCCGCCATGGGCGGCGCCGTCGCCACTACCGTCCTCGAGGGAAACCGCCAGTTCGACCTCGCCGTGCGTTTTGCCCCCGACTACCGCGACAGTGTTGAAGCAATTCGCAACCTCAAGGTGGCTTATTCGATTGCCAGCGGCGCCAATGCTTACATCCCCTTAAGCGAACTGGCCTCGATCAGCCTGGAT
>Ga0210408_10000770_pt1 | contig 36770 bp, 35 predicted proteins | sample IncBWH4MmetaG_FD_155471 | JGI IMG/M metagenome (GOLD analysis project Ga0210408, IMG submission 155471) | Forest soil microbial communities from Barre Woods Harvard Forest LTER site, Petersham, Massachusetts, United States - Inc-BW-H-4-M | ecosystem: Environmental > Terrestrial > Soil >... | reverse complement strand
CAAATTGCTTCTGGCGCTCGGGTCGAAAACCCGAAAGTTGCCAAGCAGCTTCAGGTCTGCATGTTCCGTGGCGCTAATCCGCGAGGACTTGCACGGCTACTCGTAGCCGCTGCGGCTGACCTAGCTGCCCCAGCAGACTGGACGCGCCGGGGCCATCCCGTCGAATGGCGAGCGTAGACTCGGAGCGTGTCCGGAGATCGCAATGACGATGAGTTGAAGCGGCTGAGCCACGATGTCTACTGGCGGCTACGGCAGGTCTTGGTCCTCTCAACGTTTCTCGACGGACTACGTCGCAACGGGCAGCAGCGGATGCACGATCCGTTTGACGCGGCAGCGCTCGAAGCGTTCGCAATCAACGCGCGTGCGCTGTTGGACTTCATCTGGCGCACTCGCACGCCAGATGCGTGGCCGAAAGCACGTCCAGACGACGTGTTCGCCGTCGATTGGTTCGACGGCGGCGACTGGAAGCCGTATGAGCCACCGCCGCACCTCGCATCGCTCAAGAAGAAGGTTGGCAAAGACATAGCCCACATCACGCTCGGTGCCGACGCGCCCAGCGGTTGGCAGCCTCGCTATGAAGCCAGCGGCCTTGCGTCGGCGCTTGCGTACTTTGCCGAACGTGTCTCAGCCAGCCGCGTCGGTCTCAACTTCAAGAGCGCCGTGCCAGACGCTGTCGCTGAATGGCGCATCGAGATCGGAGCCGATGATGAGATGTTCGGCCTGATTGCCGCCGACCCGCTGCTACCCCAGCAAACCTGACAATGCGCGAGCTACGCGAAAGCAGCAAGACGACACATCTCGACGTTGAGGCATGGCGAGACCGGAAGGCCGCAAACGATCTGTGTCTGTAGCCGTCGCAGCCGCTGGCGTAGTCGTGGTCTGGAATCAAGCGTGCCTCACGTGCGAGATAGGATGAACTCGCTATGGTCGTAAACGCTGTCGCCGACGCAGAAACGATCGAGCGCGCGGGGCGCGCGTTGATCGAGGCGACGACAGCTCCGGTGAAGGTGATCGTGTTCGGATCGCGCGCTCGCGGTGACGCTGACGATCGAAGCGACTTCGACTTCCTAGTGATTGAGGAGGAGGTTGACGATCGCTTTGGGGAGATGGTGCGCCTGGGACGGCTTCTTGGTCGGCTCCTGATTCCGGCTGACGTTGTGGTCGTCAGCGAGCAGCACGCGCGGAAGTGGGCGGCGGTCCAGGGCACGATGATCCACGATGCGATGAGTGAGGGTCGGGTAGTTGCCGAGTCCTGACGAGCGCGAGCTGGCGTCGCTGCTGGTGCGCAAGGCCGAGGGCGACGAGGCGATTCTCGACAGGCTGCTGGACGATCCCGACGTACCCGATGACGTGCTTGGCTTTCACGCTCAGCAGGCCATCGAGAAGCGTCTGAAGGCGGTGCTCGCCTTCCGTGGAATCGACTTCGAGCGAACCCACAGCATCGGCTATCTGACCTCCCTCTTGGAGCATCACGGGATCGATCTCCCCAACCGCGAGCAGATCGAGGAGCTGACGCCGTGGGCTGTCGCTGCACGCTACGAAGACAGGATCGATGAAGTCTTGGATCGTGGCACTGCCCGAGAGCTGGTCTCGATCCTGCGCGACTGGTCTGGGCCTATCTTGGCTGGCGAGGGGTAGTAGGAATAGCTTGCCCAGCCGTAGCGCGGTTGTGCCAATCGTCTTTCCAATACGAGCGGATCGGGGCCGCAACAGGAGCACCGAAACCCAGCAAAACCGGGCCTCCAGGACCCACCTAGCCCGGTCTGTTCGATCTCATAACCCGAAGGTCGCAGGTTCGAATCCTGCCCCCACTATTCGGAAAAGCCCTGCAAATCAGCGGGTTTCGGTAGGCGTTCAGTGGGTTGGTGGGGATAGCTGGGGTATGTCGAATGTGGTCGTGTGGAGTGGGGTTGAGGCGGAAGCGATCTATGGCGCTGGGCGTGAGGCGGTCGTTGAGGTGGTTTTGCGGATGGATGCCCAGGTCTAGGTGTTGACCGCGCGGGTCGCGTGCTGGGACGAGTGGATCGCCCAGCTTGAGTGTTGGGCTGTACTGCAGCTCGCGTAACTCTTCTATTCCCTTGAGCGTCGATCCGCCCGCTAGCACGCGGAAGCGTGGCAAGGATCCATCAGGTCGCAAACGGGGCGCTCAGCCCGGTCACGAGGGCAGGGGCCGGCCGCTTTTGCTGGCATGGGCGGTGGATCGGTGGTCGAGTATTGGTCGAGCGCTGTCGCTGCGGGCACGTCTTTGCGCGGAACGAGCGCTTGGAAGTAGGCGAGCCGGTGCGCTGGCAGGTTGAGGAGCTGCCCGTGATCCAAGTCGGGCTTACCGAGTACCAGTGTCACCGAGTATGTTGTCCGGGCTGTGGTGAGTGCCCGCGCGGCGAGTTGCCGGGCAGAGGTCTCGCCCAGGGCACGTTTGGCCTCCGTTTTCAGGCGGCCGTCGCGACGCTCTCGGTAGGCAACCGTATCTCCCGGCGTGACGTGGTGGAGCTATGCGAGCCCACGCCGAGCGCGCGCTCCGCTCAGCCGTCATCTACCGCAAGCTCAGCCTCGGCAGCCAATCCCCCGGGCAGCGAACGACGAATCGAGCGGCACCTCCCCGCGCACACCACCCGCCGACTACAGCGACGCTCCCTCTCCGCCTACCTCACCGACACGCTCACCACCCACGCCCGCAGCAACCCCATCCCCACCCTCACCTAAACACCCCAACCCACTGAACGCCTACAGGATCGTTCTCGTTTGCCCTGCCTTCAGTCGTTCATCCAAGGGCGAGCCCGGCTCGGCTACTTTGATTTCGAAGACGACCTTGGTGCCGTCGATGAGTTCTTCCCCGGTTTCGATCGTTGTCTTGTCGGTCATGGTCTGTCTTCGTTCTGGAAATGGCCTTCATCGAGTGTCATAGGTGCCTTGCGTGTCGGAGTGCTACACTAGTCGCAGACCAGACGAGAGTAGATGTCCTATGAGCACGCCAGTCCTGCGCTTCCCAACCAAGGACAAGATCAAGCGACCGCCGAGGGCTCGCACCGTTCGCAGCGGCCAGGCCGAGCGCGTGGCGTCGGAGTTGCTGGTCTTCTATGGATCGCTTGCGCGGCTGGCGAGTGCTTTGGGTACCACGCGCGATACGGTTCGGAGCTGGCGCATTGGCCCAGCTCCCGCGCGTCCTCGGGTTGAGCTGCTGGAGAGAGCCGAGCTCTTGCGCATGCTTTGCAACGCGGCGCGTCGGTATATGGCCGCTGATCGCCAGGTCGGCGAGTGGACGCTCGCGCCGAGCCCGCCTTTGCGTGGGCACTCACCGGCGCAGGTGTTGGCTAGTCATGGTCGAGAAGGGCTCCAGATCCTGCTGGCTGAGCTGGCAACGGTCGCTCCACCGCGCTCGGCTGGGCCTGTCGAAATGCCCTCGCTGGAGCAGCTCCGCGCGTCACTTGCCAACGGCGTGGGTCCCGAGGCGCTCGAGCGGATCGGGCGGATCGCCGCGGCCGAGCCGATCGAGATCGGCGATGCGGAGCTCGACGAGCAGTTGCGTGAGGCCATACAGCAGGACGAGTAGCGTCCATGCTCCTCGCGCGCCACGCGCGGAGTCAGAAGGTCCGTTCGCCCAGCCACGCTCCCTTCGTCCAGCGGCCGCGGCGGGCCGCGGCGGGTGGCGGCTGGTGTCTGACGAAGCGAAACGACAGAGCACACCGGAGGTTCTCTCTTCGGAAGCGGGCGCGCTCGCGATGTGGCGGGTATGCGAGAGCCACCTGGGACCAGCGAAGCCGACTTCGCCACTCGGGCGCTACCGGCGCATCGTGATGAGCAGCTGCTTGGAGCAGCGCATCGGGCCAACTTGCGCACCGCCTCGGTCGAACCAGATCGCTGGTGCTATGCAGCCTTTCTCGTCAGGCTCAGTCGTACCGCCGCATCCACTGAGTTCATTGCACTGGCTCCTGACGTGATGAGACGCAAGGACTTTGGCTTCGCGAGGGGGTCATTCGTATACTCCTCGCCGCGTTCCGCGCGGATCTGGCGCAGTTGGAGCGCCGCTTCGGCGACTCGCTCACGCAGAAGAACGATCGTGTGAGAACATCCTTCGTGCGATCGGGGATTTGCTCGGCCAGCGGGACGGTACGACTACCATTGTCGTTCGACAGGACGCCTTCGGCGTCGAGGGAGAGCATTGCTCGCTCGGCGGCCGAGCGACCGACTACAAGGAGGCGATTCGCGCTGCGCTGCTGCCCTTCCCGTCCGCGGCGCTGTACGAGCAGCACCTCGAGGTGGTCCGCCAGCTGCGCAAGCCCAAGCTGTCCGACGAGCTCGACCCCCAACTACAAGAGCTCGCTGCAGCAATCGGCGCGGATGGTTGCGCTGTACACGAGGAAGCTCTCTTGGATGTCCTGCTGGACGATCTCCGTGTGAATGGGTCAGATGTCGCGATCTGAACGTCAGCACGAGGTGGATCGGGTGTACCTGGATGTGCCATTCCAGGAGCAGGACGAGGTGAACCCTCCTTACAAGCCCCAGCTTGGGTGCCCGACGCGGGTGGGTGGTGTGGTTCGTTGTACCTCTACATGGCTGGTCTCGGGTCTCATGCACCTTGCTGCGGGCCCTGCGAGTAGCGAAGCGAGCCGGGCGTGGTGAGCGTCTCACCGGTCTCCAGCAGCGTCTTCAAGCCGGAGAGGATCATCGGCCAGCCGCCGTACAGTTCGTTGTTGGCGCCCTCCCGCAGTTGATCATGGGTGACGGTCAGCCGGCAGGAGTCCTCGACCTGCTCGATCTCCCAGGTCACCCGCGAGGTTCCCTCCGTCTTGACCGCCTCCCCCCACAGGGCGGTGAAGCTCTGCACGAGCTTGCGTGGCGGATCGACCTCGAGGTTCTCGCCCTCGAGGAGCGCGCCGGGGGCTAGCGGATGAATGCCCTCATAGTGCGAGCCCGGCGTCCAGTCGGTGTCGACGCCCACCCCGAAGTTGTACTTGCGCCGCATCTCGCTATCGGTGATCGCCTCCCAGAGGCGCTCGGGGGTCGTCTTGATGTAGATCTCGAAAACCTTCTCCATGGCTCTGCTCTCCAATCTGTGCTTGAGGTCCCCCAGGGCCGCGGCCCAGGGCTCGGCGTACTTGCTCACCCACCGGTCGTGGACGAGCCGGATGGGGACGGGGTTCAGGAAGTGCAGCTTCTCGCGTCCGCGCTTGCGAGTGCTCACGAGGCCCGCCTCCTCGAGTACCCGCAGGTGCTTCATCACGCCGAAGCGCGTCATCGGAAGACGCTGCTCCAGCGCACCGAGCGTCTGGCCGTCTTCCCTGAAGAGCTCGTCGAGCAGGCCGCGGCGGGTCGGGTCGGCCAGCGCTCTGAACACTGCGTCCATTGGCCCCATTATAGGTGACTATATGGTCACCTGTCAAGGTGCGGCAGTGCACCCGGCAAAAGAACACGAGCGCGGTGGATCGCCTCTGGAAGGACTACCGTGGCCCGCCCGCAGCCTGGCCCACGGGGTCTGGCAGGACCTGGGTGAGGGTGAGCAGCGGGGCGAACAGATCACCGTGGCGCTCGATGCGCTCCAGCGACGCCTCTGGCTCGACGCTCAGCTCCGGCTCGCGGCGGCGGCGGGATGCCCGCTCGACCTCCTCCCAGGTGAGCGGCGTGGAGATCGTGGGGCGCTCGCGGGCGCGTAGGGAGTACACGCAGACGGTCGTCTTGTGTGGGTCGTTCTGGCTCCAGTCGACCAGCACCTTGCCGGGGCGCAGGCTCTTGCTCATCCGCGAGAGCGCCAGCTTGGGGTGCTGCTTCTCGAGCAGTTCGGCGACGGCGCGGGCGAACGGCTTGGTCTGCGCGTATGTGACCGGTGTGTTGAGGGGCACATAGACCTGCAGGCCCTTGGCGCCCGAGGTCTTCACGAGCGTCTGAATCGCGAAGGTCTCGAACAGCTCCCTGATCAACAGCGCCACCTGGCAGCAGGCGCGCAGGCCGGCGGGTGCCCCGGGGTCCAGGTCGAACACGAGCGAGGTCGGGACGTCCACGTCGCGCGCACGGTGGAGGCTGGGGTGCAGCTCGATGCCGGCGAGGTTCGCCGCCCAGATCAGCGTCGGCAGGTCCTCGACCAGGCAGTAGTCGATCGCTTCCTTCAAGCTCTCGCTCCACACCGCCGCGGTCTTGACCCACCCGGGTCGGTGGGCGGGGCAGCGCTTCTCGTAGAAGTGCTCGCCGTCGACCCCGTCGGGATAGCGCTTGAGCGTCAGCGGACGCCCCGCCAGATGCCCCAGCAGCACGGGGGCGATCGCGGCGTAGTGGTCCACCATCTGACCCTTCGTGAACCCCGCGCGGGGGTAGAGCACCTTCTCGCGGTTCGACAGTCGCAGCGTGCGGCCGTCGACCTCGATCTCGGTGTGGCGCTTGGTCTCATGCAGCACCCTGTACGGCTGGCCTGCCGCGGCGCGCTCGGTCTCGGGGAGAACCTGCCGTGCGGGCCTCCCCTGGGGGCCCTTGCCTCGGCGCGCGGTGCTCTGCGCGGGCGAGCTTTCCAGCTCGACTTCCGCCGCGGGCTTATCCGGGCGCAATCCTTTGTAGGAGGAGTGGCGCAGGATGCGATCACGGGTCAAGTGCGAGAACTCGATCTCGGCCACCAGCTCGGGCTCGACGAAGTGGGCGCCGCGCGGGGGCTGGGTCCCGCGCGGGGCGAACGGACTGGAGTGGCGTCCACGGCGGGCCAGCTCACCCGCCAGGCGCTCGAGCTCGCGCTCGTCGAATCCCGTGCCCACCCGACCGGCGTATCTCAGGGCGCGTCCGTCGCGCTCGCCCTCGTGGTAGCCGACCAGCAGCGCCCCCAGGCTTCCCGCGCGGCGGCCCTTGCCGTCCAGCCATCCGCCGATCACGAACTCCTGCCTGTTCACGTTCTTGACCTTCAGCCAATCTCCGCTGCGCTCCCCCGGCCGGTAGGGAGCGTCGAGGCGCTTGGCGAGCACCCCCTCGAGGCCATGTTCGGCGCTGACATTCAGGAGGTCCCGTCCATCGCCCGCGTGGCAGGCCGGCGTGCGCCAGGCCGGGCCGTCCAGCTTCAACCCCTCGAGCAGCTCGCGGCGCTCGCGGTAGGGGAGCCGCAGGGTCTGGCGGCCATCGAGATAGAGCAGGTCGAAGATCGCGTATGTCACCGGCGTCTCGTCCGCGAGGCGCCGGATGACGCTCTCCGAGGAGACGTGCATCCGTCTCTGCAGGCGCTCGAAGCTGGGTCGCCCCTGCGCGTCGAGCGCGACGACCTCTCCGTCGAGTACGGCCTCGCGCGCCCCGAGCTGGCGCCCCAGGGCGCGCAGCTCGGGATAGCGAACGGTGATGTCTTTGCGGTTGCGACTCTCCAAGCGCAACCGTCCGGGGCGCCAGTAGGCGATGGCGCGCACTCCATCCCACTTGATCTCAAACGCCCAGCCGTCCCGCGCCCGCGGCAGCTCGCCGGCGCTGGCGAGCATGGGGGCCAGATGCTCGGGCATCGCCTCGCGCTCGCGCTCGGGGGGATCCATGCGGTGGATCATCCAGTCCCGCTCCTCGCCGGCGCGAAACAACGCATAGCGCCCCCGCAGGCGCCGACCATGGAAGACCACCACGAGCTTGCCGTCCTCGAGCTTCTCGCAGTCGTAGTGCCCCTGGTCCCACACCAGGATCCGGCCCGCGCCGTAGTTGCCCTCCGGGATCTCGCCCTCGAAGTCGAGGTAGGAGAGCGGGTGGTCCTCGACGTGGATCGCCTTGCGGTTCTCCTTCGGATCCTGGGGGATGCCGTTGGGCACCGCCCAGGACATCAGCGCCCCGTCGCGCTCCAGGCGTAGATCCCAGTGCAGCCGGCGGGCGTGGTGCTCGTGCACGACGAAGCGCGCGCCCCCCACCGAGGGTTCGGGGCTGCCCACCCGGGCGGACTTTCCGCGCGAGCTCCGGCCGGCGGGCTCGGGGGTGCGGCGGAAATCGCGTCTGGCGCGGTACTCCCCCAGCTTGCCGGTGCGCTCCTCGGCGGCCATCTCATCACGCGAGCCGTGGGGGGCGTCTGAGACCCGGACTCGCCCTCCTTGCAACCAGCTCGTTCTCCATCTGTTGAGCGTACAGACACACACAATCCTTCATCTGGTCTTCTTCAGGAAGACAACGCCGCATGCGGCGTTGTCCCGACCGGTACATGTACCGGTCGGCCGGACCGTGCATGCACGGTCCGGTTCGAGGCCGCACATGTGCGGCCTCGCCGATCGGCGCATGCGCCGATCGGTCTGTGGGAAAACGGGATGGAGGGCTGCTACCCCTTGGGTGGCAGGGATCGCGCGTCGGCCACGCCGCGTGCGACCCAGCGCTCGAGTTGGCGCTTGCCGCGCAGGCCCTCGGGGTCGACCCGCAGCCATCTGTCCATCACCCGACCGCGCATCTCGTGTGCGGATTATGGGCCTACGCGGACTGCGCGCCGCCTGCGTGGACGGTTGCGAGCTCGGGCTCGTTCGCGGGTGAGATGGGCTCCGAGCCGTACAGCGCGCGTGTCAACAGCCGCCACAGGGTGGCGCGTTCGGGCGCGTCGAGCGCGGCGAGCACCTCGTCCTCGATGCTTTCCTGGGCGCGCTCCGCCCTGCGCAGCGCCCGGCGGCCGGCCGCGGTGAGCTCGACGAGGTGGCGCCTGCGATCGGTGGGGTCGCGGCGGCGGGCCACGTGTCGGCGGTCCTCCAGCTCGTTGAGCAGCAGCACCACGTTGTTGGCGTCCATGCACAGCGCCTCCGCGAGCTCCTGCTGGGGCGAGCCGTCGTGGTCGCGCAGGTAGCTGAGCGCCATCAGATGCCTCAGGTGCATCCCCAGCAGCTCCTCGTCGCTGCTCCGGTAGACCTGCTTGGCCAGGCGCGTGAGCAGCACCATCGACCCCGGCGTGTATGAGCGCTCATCGTCCAAAACGTGTCGATTATATCACGATTTACCCATCATCACCTAAGATGGATCGTACTTGCAACAATGACGATCCATGCTATGGTGTGCTCTGCGCAGAGATCCCGAGAACAGCAGATGAACCCAAGCAGCAGACCACCCACCCGCACGCCCCACACCGCCTGACACCGGAGGTTGCCCCATGAGCCATACCACATCCCTCGACTCCGCAAGTGCCGCCGACCGCGAGCTTGCGCGCCAAGTCGAGCGCCGCCGCTGGGCGGCGCTCGCCGTGCTGTGCCTCGGCCAGTTGATGATGGTGCTCGACGCGACCATCGTCAACGTCGCGCTGCCCTCGATCCAGCGCGAACTGCACTTCACCCAGGGCAACCTCACGTGGGTGATGAATGGCTACCTCATCACCTTCGGCGGCTTCCTGCTGCTGGCCGGCCGGCTCGGCGACCTGGTCGGCCGCAAGAAAGTCTTCCTCGCGGGGCTCGTGCTGTTCACGGCCGCCTCGGTGCTGTGCGGCTTCGCCGACAGCCAGGCGATGCTGATCGCCGCCCGCCTCTTGCAGGGGATCGGGGGGGCGGTGGCGTCGAGCGTGATCCTCGCGATCATCGTCACCGAGTTCACCGACGCCGCCGAGCAGGCGAAGGCGATGGGCGTGTACGCGTTCGTGTCCGCCGGCGGGGGCTCGATCGGGCTGCTCGCCGGGGGAGCACTCACGCAGTCGCTTGACTGGCACTGGATCTTCTTCGTCAACGTGCCAATCGGGGTGCTCGCGCTGCTGCTCGGCTCGGCGCTGATCGAGGAGAACGAGGGCATCGGCCTCGCGGGCGGGGTCGACGTGCTGGGGTCGATCCTGATCACGCTCGCCACGATGCTGGGCGCCTTCGCGATCGTGAAGTCGAGCGAATACGGCCTCTTCTCCGCGCGCACCCTGGGTATCGGTGGCGCCTCGCTGGGGCTGCTGGGCGCATTCTTCGCGCTGGAGGCGCGCCTCTCCAACCCGATCATGCCGCTGCGGATCCTGCGCCTGCGCACGCTGATGGGGTCGAGCCTCGTGCGCGGCCTGCTCGTCACCGGGATGTTCTCCGCGTTCTTCCTCGGCTCGCTCTACCTCGAGCGCGTGCTTGGGTACGACGCGATCGAAACCGGACTCGCGTTCCTGCCGCTGACCGTGGCGATCGGCGTCCTCTCGATGGGCCTCGCGGCCCGGGCGATGGCCCGCTTCGGCCCGCTGCCGGTTCTCATCGCCGGTCTGATCGGGATCATCGCAGGCCTGCTGCTGCTCGCCGGCCAGGGCGTCGGCGCCAGCTACTTCCCCGGTCTGTTCTTCGCGTTCCTCCTGCTCGGGCTCGGCGCTGGCGCGTCGTTCCTGCCGCTGTTGACGATGGGCATGGCCGACGCCCCGCGGCGCGACGCGGGCTTGGCCTCGGGGATCGTCAACGTGTCGGTGCAGTTGTTCGGCGCCATCGGCCTGGCGACGCTCGGCACGATCGCGACCGACCACGCGAAGACGCTGACCGCGGAGGGCCACTCGCTCGCCAGCGCGCTCACCGGCGGCTATCACCTGGCCTATCTGGTCGGCGCGGTGGCTGTCGCGATCGGCATCCTCGCCGCGCTGCTGTTGCTGCGCTCGCCCACGAGCACCGCGCCCCAGGAGGTGCGCGCAGAGCCTGAGGTGGCGGGCGTGCCGGCACCCTCAGCGCAGCCCGCTTGATGGGGGTTCGTCCGCTATGGACTCTGCTGCAAGGCGCCACGGGATGCCACCATGAGCAGCGTGGCGGTCGATCGGCAAGGTGGAGTGGGCATCCTCACCGGTGACCTTGGGATACCCGAGGAGCTGAGCCGGCGAAAACTGCGCACCCGGCTGCTGCTCTTGGCGGGCCTGGTGCTCGCCGTCGTGGCGATCGTGACACTGCTTCCGGGGCTCGCGGGGTTGCGCACCCGCCTGTCGCATGCCAAGCCTATATGGCTGCTGCTTGGCGTGGGGCTGAAGGTGCTCTCCGGCCTGGGGTATGTCGCGGTCTTTCGCATGGTCTTCTGCAGGCGCATGACATGGCGCGTCAGCTATCAGATCGGCATGTCCGAGCTCGGTGCGAACGCACTCTTCCCGACCGGCGGAGCCGGGGGCCTCGCGCTTGGAGCTTGGGCTCTGAAACGAGGCGGGATGCCGGCGACTGAAATCGCGCGGCGCACCGTCGCCTTCTTCTTGCTGACCAGCGTGGCAAACGTAGTCGGCGTGATCGTCGTCGGGGTCGGTCTTGCGGTCCGGGTGCTTCCGGGGGAGACGAGCCTGGCGTTGACCCTCGTCCCCGCCGTCATCGCCGCCATGTCAATCGCGGGTGCACTGCTGGCTGGGCGCGCCGCCGCGGGCCTGCACCTGCGCCTGGAACGCAGCGAAGAAGGCGACTCCTCCCGCCGCTCGAGGGTGGCGTTGAAGACCCTGGTCGCGGTTGCGGATGGCGTCAACGAAGCGGTCGCGCTGCTGCGCGAGGGCAACGCTTGGCTGATCGGCGGGATCGTCGCCTACCTGGTCTTCGACGTGATGATCCTGTGGGCGACGTTTCGCGCCTTCGGCTCCGCGCCGCCCTTGGCGATCGTGTGGATCGCCTACCTGATCGGCGAGTTGGGTGGACTGGTCCCGGTCCCCGGGGGGATCGGCGGCGTTGACGCCGGGTTGGTGGGGACCTTCGCCCTCTACAACGTGCCGCTCACCGCCGCGGCGTCCGCCGTGCTCGCCTATCGCGCGATCGCGCTGTGGGTCCCCGCGATCCTCGGCTCCGCCGCCTTCGTCTCCCTGCGCCGAACGCTGCGCCACGAGTCCGCCGAGATCGCCGTCTGTGCCCCCCAGACCGAGATGGACGTCATTGGGCTCGGCCGCGTCCTCATCGCCCCGCCGACCACGACACAGCCGTAGGAAGGTTTCATCTGCTCCCCCGGTCTTGCGGCTCCGATTCGTTGTTAGAACAGGCCCCGGGTGGGGTAGACCATGTGAGACGGGGATGTGAGCGATCCCCCCGCCCGGAGGCGCCCCAGGATGTGCCTGGCGATTCCAGGACAGGTGGTTGGGATGGTGGACGAGGAGCACCGGCTTGCCACCGTCGAAGTCGCAGGTGTGCGGCGCACGGTGAACATCGGCCTCCTCGACGTGGATGGGACGTCCGCCGGACCCGGTGACTGGGTGCTCATCCACGTCGGCTTCGCCCTCTCGAAGATCGATGGGGACGAGGCGCACGCGACGCTGAAGCTCCTCCGGGAGATGGGCGTGGAGTATGAGCGGGAGCTCGAGGAGCTCAGGGCGAGCGTGATCGAATGATCGAGTGCGTCGCCGCCCACGGGTGCATCACGTGCGGCGACGAGGCGATCCCGATGCGGGTCATCGGAGTTGACCCCGCACGGATCCTCGCGCTCTGCTCTGGTCCCGACGGCGAGCGCTGCAGCGTGGAGATCGCGCTTGTGGAGCCCGTGGTGCCCGGCGAGGTGCTGCTTGTCCACGCCGGCACCGCGCTTGCTCGCGCTGTCGAAGGTGTGGGCTGCGTCCACCCCGGCACCGCGCTCGCTCGCGCCGCTGAAGGTGCGGGCTCGATGGTCCTCGACGCCGCCGAGCGGGAGGAGGTGCCAATTTGAAGTTCGTCGACGAGTTCCGAGACGCGGAGCTTGGCCGGGCGCTCGCCGGAGAGATCCTGGCGGTGGTCGAGCCCAGCCGGCACTACAAGATCATGGAGGTGTGCGGGGGGCACACGCACGCGATCTACAAGTACGGGGTCGACGACCTGCTGCCCGCCAACGTCGAGCTCGTCCACGGACCGGGCTGCCCGGTGTGCGTGATCCCCATGGGCCGCGTCGACGACGGCATCTCCCTCGCGCACGAGCCGGGGGTGATCTTCACCTGCTTCGGCGACATGGTGCGGGTACCCGGATCGAGCCAGACCCTGCTCGACGCCAGGGCCGAGGGGGCCGACGTGCGGATCGTCTACTCGCCCCTGGACGCGCTGCGCATCGCCAAGCAGAACCCCGACCGCGAAGTCGTGTTCTTCGCGATCGGCTTCGAGACCACCGCCCCCTCGACCGCGTTGACCCTGCGCCGCGCCAAGGCTGAGAACGTCGGGAACTTCTCGGTCATGTGCTCGCACGTGACGATCGTCCCGCCGCTGCGTGCGCTGCTGGAATCGCCCGACCTGCGGCTCGACGGCTTCATCGGCCCGGGCCACGTCGCCACGATCGTCGGCGCCCGGCCCTTTCAGTTCCTGCCCGACCAGTACGGCAAGCCGGTGGCGATCTCCGGCTTCGAGCCGCTCGATCTCCTGCAGTCGGTGCTGATGGTGCTGCGCCAGCTCGCCGAGGGCCGCGCCGAGGTCGAGAACCAGTACGCGCGGGTCGTGCCGTGGGAGGGCAACCTCAGGGCGCTGGAGATCATGAGCGAGGTCTTCGCGCTGCGGGCGCACTTCGAGTGGCGCGGCCTCGGATTCATCTCCCAGAGCGCGCTGCGACTCTCAGACGCCTATGCGGAGTGGGACGCCGAGGAGCGCTTCTCGGTGCCCGGCGTGCGCGTTGCCGACCCGAAGGCGTGCCAGTGCGGCGAGGTCCTCAAGGGCGTCATCAAGCCCTGGGAGTGCAAGGTGTTTGGCACCGCCTGCACGCCGGAGCGGCCGATCGGGACCTGCATGGTCTCCCCCGAGGGGGCCTGCGCGGCGTACTACAACTACGGGCGCTTCGCCCGCGAGCGCGAGGTCGCGTGATGCCGGAGACGGTCTCAGAGCGCGAGTCGAAGATCCTCTCGATCATCGAGACCGCGCGGGCCAAGCGCCCGAAGTTCCGCGACTCGCATATCACGATGTCCCACGGAGCGGGGGGCAAGGCGACGACGTCGCTGATCGAGGGGCTGTTCGTGCCCGCCTTCGCCTCGCCCACCCTGGAAGCCCTCGCCGACGCAGGCGCGGTCCGCATCGATTGGCTCGAGCTTGCGCTCACCACGGACTCGTTCGTCGTCAAGCCGCTGCGCTTCCCCGGCGGCTCGATTGGCGAGCTCGCAGTCAACGGGACGGTCAACGACCTCGCGATGGCCGGCGCCCGTCCGCTCGCGCTGACGCTCTCGCTCGTGCTCGAGGAGGGCCTGTCCGCGGAGACGCTCCGCGGCGAGGTGCGGGTGATCGCCCGCGCCGCCCGCGAGGCCAACGTCCAGATCGTCGCGGGAGACACCAAGGTGGTCGAGCGTGGCCACGCCGACGGGATGTACGTCTGCACGACGGGCCTGGGCCGCCGCGACCCCCGTGCCCGCCTCGCTCCCGATCGCCTGCAGCCGGGCGACCGGATCCTCGTCTCGGGCACGATCGGCGAGCACGGGACCGCGATCATGCTCGCTCGCGGCGAGCTCGGGCTCGACGCCGACATCGAGTCTGACACCTGCTCGCTGTGGCCCACCGTCGATGGCCTGCTCGACGCCGCCGGCGCGGGCCTGCACTGCCTCCGGGATGCCACCCGTGGCGGCGTGGCCTCCGTGCTCAACGAGCTCGCGCGCGCCTCCGGCGTGGCGATGATCGTCCGCGAGGCGGCCGTGCCGGTCCAGCCCGCGGTTGCCGGCGCGGCGGAGATCCTCGGGATCGACCCGATGTACGTGGCCAACGAGGGCAAGCTCGTCGCCTTCGTCGGCTCCGAGCACGCCGCGCGGGCCCTTGCGGCGCTGCGGGCGATCCCGGGAGGCGAGGACGCCGCCGAGATCGGCGAGGTCAAGACCGACCCGCCCGGCATGGTGCTCGTCGAGACCGCATTCGGCGGCCGGCGCGTGATGGACCAGCTCGTGGGCGACCCCCTGCCGAGGATCTGCTGATGCACGAGCTCTCGATCGCGCAGGCCATCGTGGAGGTCGCGACCCGGCACGCGGCGGGACGCCGCGTGGTCAGGGTGGAGGTGAAGGTGGGCCACCTGCGCCAGGTGGTCCCCGACGCGCTGCACTTCGCCTTCGGGCTGGTGGCCCAGGGCACGGCGCTCGACGGCGCCGAACTGGCCATTGAGCAAGTCCCGGCGGTAGGCCGCTGCCGGGAGTGCGGCGTGGAGAGCGCGATGGAGGACTTCCCGCTGTGCTGTGCGCGGTGCGGAGGCTTGGAGATGGAGGTGCTGGCGGGCGAGGAGTTGCTGGTCGATGCGCTCGAGCTCGAGGAGGAATTGGCGGCGAACGAAAGGATCGGTCATGGCAGCCACGTTTGAAGCGAAACCATCCGGCGTCGAGGAGGTCCACATCCTGTGGATCTCCGAGGGCATGAGCTGCGACGGGGACTCGGTCTCGATCACCGCTGCCGGCCAGCCGTCGATCGAGGACGTGCTGCTCGGCGCGATCCCCGGGCTGCCCAGGGTCCACCTGCACAACAAAGTCCTATCCCCCACGATGGGCGGCGAGGAGTTCCTGCTCCCCTTCCGCCAGGCCGTGCGCGGTGAGCTCGACGCGCCATTCGTGCTGGTCATCGAGGGCTCGATCCCCAACGAGAACATCAACGGCGAGGGGTACTGGACCTCGTTCGGCAACGACGAGGCGACCGGTGAGCCCCTGAATCTCAACTACTGGCTCGACCGCCTCGCGCCCAAAGCATGGGGGGTGGTCGCGATCGGCACGTGCGCCGCGTACGGCGGCATCCATGCGATGGCCGGCAACCCCACTGGGTGTATGGGCCTTGCCGACTACCTCGGGTGGGACTTCCGTTCGGCGGGCGGTTTGCCGATCGTGAACGTCCCCGGCTGCCCGGTGCAGCCGGAGAACTTCATGGAGACGCTCACCTGGCTGCTCTACCAGGCCGCGGGTCTCGCGCCGACGATTCCGCTGGACGAGGCGCTGCGCCCGCAGTGGATCTTCGGCAAGACCGTCCACGAGGGCTGCGACCGCGCTGGCTACTACGAGCAGGGCGACTTCGCCAAGGACTACAACTCGCCGAAGTGCCAGGTGAAGATCGGCTGCTGGGGGCCGGTCGTCAACTGCAATGTGCCCAAGCGCGGATGGATGAACGGCGTCGGCGGCTGCCCGAACGTGGGGGGCATCTGCATCGGCTGCACGATGCCGGGCTTCCCCGACAAGTTCATGCCGTTCATGGACGCGCCCCCCGGCGGAGGCATCTCCGCGGGCATCGGCAGCGTCTACGGACCCGTGATGCGCAGGCTGCGCGGGATCACGAACAGGACCATGAACAAGGAGACCAGGTGGCGGCACAACAGGCCTGAGCTGACCACCGGCTACCGCCCCCGGTGGGGCAACAACACAACCGTGCAGAGAGGAGACTGAGATGGCCGTTACGCGTGAGCGCGTCAAGCCGGAGGCCGGCAAGCTCGTCGATATGTCCTGGGACCCGATCACCCGCATCGTCGGGAACCTCGGGATCTACACGAAGATCGACTTCGAGAACCGCCAGGTCGCGAGCTGCAAATCCACCTCCTCGATGTTCCGGGGCTACTCGGTGTTCATGAGGGGCAAGGACCCGCGGGATGCCCACTTCATCACGAGCCGCATCTGTGGCATCTGCGGCGACAACCACGCCGTCTGCTCGTGCTACGCGCAGCAGATGGCCTATGGGGTCAAGCCGCCCCCGCTGGGGGAGTGGATCGTCAACCTCGGCGAGGCCGCGGAGTACATCTTCGACCACATCATCTTCCAGGACAACCTGGTGTTCGTGGACTTCTGCGAGCAGATGGTCCGCAGCACGAATCCCCAGGTGTGGGCGAAGGCCGAGCAGACGGCGGCCCCGGGGGCCAACGTCCACGGCCACCGCACGATTGGCGACATCATGAGGTCCTACAACCCGTTCACCGGGGACACGTACAAGCAGGCGCTGCACATGAGCCGCGTCGGCCGGGAGATGATCTGCCTGATGGAGGGGCGCCACGTGCACCCCTCGACCATCTACCCCGGTGGGGTCGGCACGGTCGCCACCCCCACGCTGTTCACCGACTACCTGTCGCGGCTGCTGCGGTGCTTGGACTTCATCAAGGCGGCCGTCGCCATGAACGACGACGTGTTCAACTTCTTCTACGAAGCCCTGCCGGGCTACGAGGAGGTCGGGCGGCGGCGCATCCTACTCGGGTGCTGGGGTGCGTGGAACAACCCCGACTACGTGGACTACGACTACCGCCACATGGACAACTGGGGCAACGAGATGTTCGTCACCCCCGGGGTGGTGGTCGACGGCGAGCTCGTGACCACGAACCTCGTCGACATCAACCTCGGGATCCGCATCCTGCTCGGCTCCTCCTACTACGAGGACTGGACGGGCGAGGAGACGTTCGTGGCAAAGGACCCGCTCGGCAACCCGGTGGACAAGCGCCACCCGTGGAACCAGACAACGATCCCCAAGCCCCAGAAACGTGATCTCGAGGGCGGCAACTACTCGTGGGTGATGAGCCCGCGGTGGTTCGACCGGCGTACGGGCGAGCACCTCGCGCTCGACACCGGCGGCGGCGCCCTGGCGCGGCTCTGGGTCACGGCGCTGGCGAGGAAGGTCAAAACGCCGTATGTCAAGGCGACCGGCAGCAGCGTGCTGATCAACCTGCCCAGGACGCCCAACACCCCTGAGCAGACGCTCGAGTGGAGGGTGCCGCAGTGGTCCAACGCGATCGAGCGCGACCGGGCGCGGATCTACTTCGTGGCCTACGCGGCGGCGATGGCGATGCACTTCCTCGAACGGGCCATGACCGAGCTGCGCTCCGGTCGCACGAAGGTCTTCGAGGACTTCGCGGTCCCCGAGGAGGCGATCGGCTGCGGGTTCCACGAGGCGGTGCGCGGGGTGCTCTCGCACCACCTGGTCATCCGCGAGGGCAAGATCGCCAACTACCACCCCTACCCGCCGACGCCGTGGAACGGCTCCCCGAGGGACTCCTACGGGACGCCGGGGCCATACGAGGACGCGGTGACGGGTCAGCCGATCTTCGAGGAGAGCTCCCAGGAGGACTTCCGCGGGATCGACATCATGCGAGCGGTCCGCTCGTTCGACCCCTGCCTGCCCTGCGGCGTGCACATGTACCTGGGCAACGGCAAGACGCTCCGGCAGGTGCACTCGCCCATGTTCGGCGTGCAGCACGGCTGAAGGGGGCTGGAGTGAGTCACGACACGGCACATATGACGGCCACGGCTGGAGTGGGCGATACGGCACGCGGGGACGGCAGGGTTGCAATGGGCGATACGGCACGCGGGGACGGCAGGGCTGCAATGGGCGATACGGCACGGGAACAGGTCGCGCGGGTGGAGGACCTCCTGGAGCGGTTGGAGAGCCTCCCCGACCCCGCGGCGCGCGAGACCGCCACCGAAGTCGCCCAGGCGCTGCTCGACCTGTACGGGGAGGGGCTCGGGCGGATCGTCGACGTTCTCGCCGAGCGCGACGACGGCACGCTCGCCCAGGCGCTGGGCGACGACGAGCTCGTCGCCCACCTGCTGCTGCTGCACGGGCTGCACCCCGTTCCCGTCGAGGAGCGGGTGCGCGGGGCGCTGCAGGGTGTGCTTCCTTACCTCGAATCGCACGGGGGCAGCGTCGAGCTGCTCGGCGTCGAGGAGGGTGTCGTGTGCCTGCGCCTGGAGGGAAGCTGCTCGGGCTGCCCGTCCTCGTCGGCGACGCTCAAGCTCGCCATCGAGGACGCCATCTTCAAGGTGGCGCCCGACGTGGAGGAGGTCAGGGCCGAGGGGGCGACGGGCCCCATGGCGCCCCTACCCGCGGCGTTGCTCCAGCTCGAGTGCATCAAGCCCGGGGTGGCTTGACGCGATGGCCGCTGCGACCGGAACCCTCGCTGGCTCGCGTCTGAGACGGCTCGCCCAGGGCGCGGGGGCCGGCGCTGGTGTGGCCGCGGAGTCCGAGGAGCGCTGCGAGCTCTGCAACGCGCCGATCCCGAGCACGCACCGCCATCTGCTCGAGCTCTCCTCACGGGAGCTGGTGTGTGCGTGCCGGCCCTGCTCGCTGCTGTTCGATCGCGAGGGCTCGGGCAGTGGGCGCTACAAGCTGGTGCCCGAGCGCCGGCTGCGCCTCGAGGACTTCGCGATGAGCGAGGAGGCCTGGGAGGAGCTGCGCATCCCGGTCGACATGGCTTTCTTCTTTCATTCAAGCGCCGAGGAGCGCGTCGTCGCCTACTACCCCGGGCCGATGGGGCCGACGGAGTCCCAGCTGCGGTTGAGCTCATGGCGGGAGCTCGAGCGGGCAAACCCGATCCTCGCCGAGCTCGAGGTGGACGTGGAGGCGCTGCTGGTGAACCGCGTCCGGGGAGCGCGCAGGCAATGGCTCGTGCCCCTGGACGAGTGCTACAGCCTGGTTGGACTGATCCGCACTCGGTGGCGGGGCCTGACCGGCGGCGCCGAGGTCTGGCGCGAGATCGACCGCTTCTTCGAGGAACTCGATCGTCGCGCCCGACGCGCGACAGAAGGGAGATGACCGTGACCAACGTGAAGAGTGGTGCGGAGCACGCTTGTGTGGACGCGTCCACACACGTCAAGGGCATCAAAGAGGGAAACGCCCTGGGCAACTACGAGAAAATGGCGGGCCACAAGCCGGACGGAACCTCCACCGCGGCGCGCTCGACGGGCGTCACCGCGACCGAACCGATCGATCCGGGCATGCCGAACCTCTCTCCCGCATAGGCTCGAGATGCCGGTCTCGCAGCCCATCGGTGCGCCCCCGGGAGCGGTGCCGCAGCTCTCCTTCCGGGTCGAGGACGCCGCCGCCGAGCGCTACTCGGCCGCCCCCATCCTGAACTTCGCGTTGCGCGTCGAGCGCGCCGGCGGTGGTCTCGTGCGGTCGATCCTGCTCGACACCCAGATCCAGATCGCGGCGCGACGCCGATCCTACGAAGCGATCGAGCAGGCGTGGCTGGCCGAGCTGTTCGGCACGCCGGACCGCTGGAGCACGACCCTGCGGACGCTGCTGTGGACGCGGACCACGCTCGTGGTGCCGCCCTTCGCCGATTCCACCGAGGTCACACTGCCGGTGGCGTGCTCGTATGACCTCGAGGCAGGCGCCGCGAGCTACCTGTCCGGGCTGCGGGACGGCGAGGTGCCGCTCGAGTTCCTGTTCTCGGGCTCGGTGTTCTACGCGGGCCCGGGTGGAATGCTCCAGACCGCGCGCATCGCCTGGGACCGCGAGGCGGAGTACCGGTTGCCCGTGCGGGTGTGGCGCGAGGCGATGGACCGCCACTTCCCGGGCGCCGCCTGGCTGCGGCTCGGTCGCCCCGTGTTCGACCGCCTCCGGGCTTACAAAGCCGAGCACGGCCTGAGGACACTGGAGGACGCCGTGGAGCGCCTGATGGGGGAGGGGTCAAGTGGCGGCTGACGTCGTCGTCCGTCGGATCGCCGACGCCGTGCTGTACGAGGGCTACCTGCTCTGGCCCTACCGCAAGACGGCGCTGAAGAACCAGCAGCGCTTCACGTTCGGGGGCGTGTACCCGCCGGCCTGGGAAGATCGGTCCTGCATCCAGGTCCAGGTGCTGCTCGAGGGGGGCGAGGACGCGGAGGTCGAGATCCATGTGCGCTTCCTCCACGTGGTCAAGCGCCAGGTGCTCAAGCGCGACGCGCCCCCTGCCAACAACGTGCCTCCTACCAGCGACGCGCTTTCTGCCAACAGCGTGCCTCCTGCCAGCGGCGTGCCCCCTGCCAGCGCGCTTTCCGCCAACAGCGTGCCTCCTACCAGCGGCGTGCCTCCTGCCAACGCCGAGCCTGTCGAGGAGCTCGAGGTCGGCGGCGAGCGCTGGGTCTCGTGGGACGAGGCTGTGGAGCGGGAGGTCGCGCCCGGCCCGGTCCGCGTGCCGGCGGGCGAGCAGCTGAAGGAGATATCCGGCGGCGCGATTCTACGCTCGTGGCGCGCGCTGGACGGGGAGGTGTCGGTCGCACGGGAGATTGTGCGTCCGGGCCTCTCGCGCCTCACCGTGCGCGTCACCAACACCACCCCATGGGCAGGCGCCACCCGCGAGGACGCCCTGCGCCAGACGTTCTGCTCCACCCACGCCGTCCTGCGCGCGCCCGCCGGCGCGTGGGTCTCGCCGACGGACCCACCCGAGGCGCTGCGCGCCGAGGCGGAGGCCTGTGAGTGCTCCGGCGTCTGGCCGGTGCTCGTCGGCGAGGCGGGGGACCGGAGCACGATGCTCGCCTCGCCGATCATCCTCTGCGACCACCCCGAGATCGCGCCGGAGAGCCCCGGGAATCTGTTCGACTCCGGGGAGATCGACCAGATGCTGGTGCTGAACATCCTGGCGATGACCGACGAGGAGCGCCGCGAGATGCGCGATTGTGATCCCCGCGCCCGGGAGATCCTCGAGCGCACGGAGGCGTTGAGCAACGAGGAGATCATGCGCCTGCACGGCGCCGTCCGCGAGCTCGGGCTGGTGCGCGCACGATGATCCACGACCGCCCACCGTGGGAGGAGCTCGAACGCCGCGGGCCGGACTTCGTGGACGTCGAGGGCGTGGTCGTGCGCGCGGGCAGCGTGGTCCGCCTGGCCCCCCGCCAGACCGGCAGCGACATCTTCGAGGTTGCGCTGGCGGGGCGCACCGCGATCGTGCACGAGGTCGTGGAGGACTACGAGGGCCGGATCCAGCTCGCGGTCATCGTCGCGGACGACCCGGGGCAGGACCTGGGGGCCCTGCGCCGCCCTGGCCACCGCTTCTTCTTCGACCCCGACGAGGTCGAGCCGCTGGATCCGGCTGCCGCAGCCGACAGGGCCCCACCCCGGCGCGTGCTCGTGGCCGGCATCGGCAACGTCTTCCTGGGCGACGACGGCTGGGGCGTCGCGTTGGCCGGGCGCCTGGCCGCCCGCGCGCTGCCGCGCGGCGTCGACGTCGTGGACTTCGGGATCCGGGGGATGGATCTCGCCTACGCGATGCAGGACAACTACGCCGCGGTCGTCTTCCTCGACGCCACTCCCCGCGGCGAGGCGCCGGGAACCCTGTACGTGATCGAGCCCGAGCTCGACGACATCGAGACGACCGTCGACGCCCATGGGATGGACCCCGTCAAGGTGCTGGCGCTCGCGCGCACCCTCGGCGCCGAGTCGCTGCCACGCACGCTGATCGTCGGTTGCGAGCCGCGGACCCGGATGAGCACCGCGGACGAGCAGATCGTCGCCGAGCTGACCGAGCCCGTGCGCGCCTCGCTGGAGGAGGCGGTCGCGCTCGTCGAGGACCTGCTGGCAGACCTGACAAGAGAGCCCCGGAGACAGACCTGACAAAAGCGATAGGAAGGAAGGAAGGGATCGCCATGATGAGCGACATCACCATCAGCCGCCCGGCGCAGGCGGGACTGCTGCTGGCCATCGTCGCCGCGATCGCGGCGCTCGTGGCCACGCAGCTGCCCGAGATCCAGCGGTACCTCAAGATCCGGTCGATGTAGCGATGCACCGGGTCAGGATCAGGGTCGTCGAAGACGCGCTCGACGCCAACAACACGATCGCGCGGGCCAACCGCGAGGACTTCGACCGCGCGGGGGTGACGGTCGTCAACCTCATGAGCGCTCCCGGCGCGGGCAAGACCGCGCTGCTCGAGCGGGCGCTCGCCGACACGGGCGACGTCCGGGTCGGCGTGCTCGAGGGCGACGTCGAGGGCTCGCTCGACGCCGAGCGCCTCGCCTCGCTGCACATCCCCGTGGTCCAGCTCAACACGAGCGCCGGCTTCGGGGGGGAGTGCCACCTCGACGCGAACATGGTCCGCTCGGCGCTGGGCTCGCTTGCGCTGGGAGACATCGACCTGCTGATCATCGAGAACGTCGGCAACCTCGTCTGCCCGGCCGAGTTCCGGGTCGGGGAGGACGTGCGGGCGATGGTCTGCTCGGTCGCCGAGGGCGAGGACAAGCCGCTGAAGTACCCGCTCATGTTCCGCGCCTGCGAGCTCGCCGTGGTCAACAAGATCGACCTCCTCGAGCACGTCGACGTCGATCTCGACACGCTGCTGGGCAACCTCGAGGCCGTGCACCCCGGGATGGAGTGCCTGTTGACGAGCGCGCGGACGGGGCAGGGGGTGGATGCGTTCCGGGACTGGTTGGTGAGCAAGGTCCCACCCGCCCGCCTGCAGGCTCGCGCGGTGGCGTGATGCCGGCTGTCGCGCTCGCCGCCGCCGAGCGTCGCCGGGTGGCCGGCGAGGAGTTCTTCGCCCGCGAGGCCGAGCGCATCGCGCGGCTGTGCCATCGCATGGCCGAGCGCTTCGCGCGCGGGGGACGGCTCGTGGCCTTCGGCGACGGACCCCTCGCGCGCTCGGACGCGCGCCACGTCGCGGTGGAGTTCGTCCATCCGGTGATCGTGGGCAAGCGCGCGCTGCCCGCGCTCGCGCTCACCGCCGAGGGCGGCCCGGTGGACGGGCAGGTGCAACTGCTCGTCGAGCCGCAGGACATCGCGCTGGCCTTCGGGGAGCACCCCAAGACGGTGGCGGCGCTGCGCATCGCGCGCGAGCGCGGTTGCCTCACGCTCGCCGTTGCGCACGTGGGCGCGGAGTGGGAGCTCGTGCCCGAGGAGGACGATCCGTTCGTTGCCCAGGAGCTCGTCGAGACCCTCTACCACGTGCTGTGGGAGCTCGTGCACGTGTTCTTCGAGCACCGCGGGCTGCTCGAGGGGCGCACCGAGCGCACGGTGCACGACACCGGCGCCTCCAGCTTCCTCTACCCCTTCCTCGCGCAGCGGGAGGACGACCTCGACGCGGTGGTCGCCGACGTGCGCGCCTCCGTGCTCGCCAAGGCCGCGGAGGTGGCCGCGCTGCGCGCGCAGACGCTCGGCGAGGGAGAGCTGCCGCTGCGCGACGCCGCGCGTGCGATGCGGGCACGGCTCGACGCCGGGGGACGCGTGCTGGCGCTGGGCAACGGAGGGTCGGCCACCGACGCGATGGACGCCGTGGCCGATCTGCGGGCACCGCCCGCCGGGTGGCCCGCACGCGCGGCGATCGATCTCACCGAGGACCCCGGCATCCTCACGGCGATCGCCAACGACGTCGGAGAGGAGTCGATCTTCTCCCGGCAGATCATCGCCCACGGGCGCGCGCAGGACACGCTGCTGGCGTTCTCCACCAGCGGCGGCTCGCGCAACGTGCTCGCGGCCCTCGTCGAGGCGCGGCGGCGGGGGATGCTCACCATCGCGCTGGTCGGCTACGACGGCGGGCGCATCGCCGCCGAGGGGCTGGCCGACCATGTGATCGTCACCCGCTCAGAGCACATCCCGCGCATCCAGGAGGCGCAGGCGAGCGCCTGGCACGTGCTGCGGGAGCTGGTTGAGCTAGGCGCCCAGGGCCCCCCGGCTCCCGCCGCTGATCACCCCCCGGCTCCCGCCGCTGATCACCCCCTCTACGGCATGGTGCTCTCGGAGATCAGGCAGCGCCGGCGCGAGTGAGCCGATGGCAGCAACGGCCAGCAGGCGCAGGATCCGCCTGCGCGTCATCGGGACGGTGCAGGGCGTCGGCTTTCGGCCCTTCGTATACCGCCTGGCCGCTGAGCTCGCGCTGGTGGGCTGGGTACGCAACGACGAGCGCGGAGTGGAGGTCGAGGTCGAGGGCACGACGGAAGCGGTCGAGGCGTTCCTGGCTCGCCTGCCGCTCGAGGCTCCGCCGCTGGCCCGTGTCGAGCACGTCCGGGCCGAGCCACGGCCGGTGCGGGGAGAGCGGAGCTTTCTGATCGCGCCGAGCGCGCGTGCGGGCGAGCCCGATGCGCTCGTCGCCCCCGACGCCGCGACGTGTCAGGAGTGCCTGGCCGAGCTGCTGGACCCGGGCGACCGCCGCTTCCGCTACCCGTTCATCAACTGCACCAACTGCGGGCCGCGGTTCACGATCGTTCGCGGCGTGCCCTACGACCGGCCGCTGACGACGATGGCCGGCTTTGCGATGTGCGCAGCGTGCCGCGCGGAGTACGAGGACCCGGCCAACCGGCGCTTCCACGCCCAGCCCAACGCGTGCCCGGTATGCGGGCCGCGAGCGCGGCTGCTCGCAACCGGGGCCGAGGTTCGCGACGGCGGCGCCCGGCTCCTCGCAAACGAGGTCGAGGTGCGCGATGCGCTCGTCGGCGCCGCCCGGCTCCTCGCAACCGGGGCTGAGGTTCGGGATGCGCTCGCCGGCGCCGCCCGGCTCCTCGCGGAGGGGGCCGTCCTCGCCGTGAAGGGCCTCGGCGGCTATCACCTGGCGTGCCGCGCCGAGGACGAGGCGGCGGTGGTGACGCTGCGCGCACGCAAGCAGCGCGAGGACCGGCCCTTCGCGCTGATGGTTGGGGACCTCGCCGCGGCGCGTCGGCTCGTCTTCTTGCGGGACGAGGAAGCGGCCCTACTGCAGGGGCCCGCGCGGCCGATTGTCCTCGCCCCCCGTCGAACAGGGGTGCCGGTGGCGCACGCAGTCGCCCCCGGCGCCCCCGAGCTCGGTCTGATGCTGCCCTATACCCCGCTGCACCACCTCCTGCTCGCCGACGTGGAGGCGCTGGGAGGGAGCGCCCTGGTCATGACGAGTGGCAACGTCTGCGACGAGCCGATCGCCTACGAGGACGAGGATGCGCTCGCTCGCCTCGCTCCGCTCGCCGACGCCTTCCTGCTTCATGACCGGCCGATCCACATGCGCACCGATGACTCGGTGGTCCGGGCCGTGCGTGTCGGTGGGCGCCGGCGCCCGCTGCCTCTACGGCGCTCACGCGGGTACGTGCCGGCCAGCCTGCGCCTGCCGCTGGGGGCCCGGCGCCCGCTGCTGGCCTGCGGGGCCGAGCTCAAGAGCACGTTCTGTGTGGCGCGCGGTGAGCGGGCATGGGTTTCTCACCACATCGGCGACCTGCGCAACTGGGAGACGCTGCGCTCGTTCCGCGAGGGGATCGCGCACTTCGAGGAGCTCTTCGCGGTAGCTCCCAAGATCGTGGTCCACGACCTGCACCCCGACTACCTCTCGACGGCCTACGCCATCGACAGGGAGCAGCAGGAGCCGGGGGACCGTGAGCACCGCACTGGCTCACGCTCCCCCCGGAACCCTGCGATCGAGCGGCCGGGCATCGAGCTGCTTGCTGTGCAGCACCACCACGCGCACCTCGCCGCGGTGCTCGCCGAGCACGGCGAGACCGGGCCCGCGGTGGGGGCGATCTACGACGGCGCGGGCTACGGGACCGACGGCTCGGTGTGGGGCGGCGAGCTGCTCGTCGGCGGCCTGGCGGGCTTCGAGCGCGCGGGACACCTGCGCCCCGTGCGCCTGCCCGGCGGAGACCGAGCGGCGCGGGAGCCGTGGCGGATGGCCTGCGCGTGGATCGCGGAGGCGACGGAAGATCGGACCCCGCCGATCCCGCCGGCCCTCTCCGGCCGCGTTGACCCCGGCCGGTGGGGCGCCGTAGCGCGGATCGCCCAGGAGGGCGTGGCGGCCCCGATCACCACCAGCGCGGGGCGCCTGTGCGACGCGGTCGCCGCGCTGTGCGGCCTACGCGCCGAGGTGACCTACGAGGGCCAGGCGGCGATCGAGCTCGAGGCCGTGGCCGACCTGGACGAGCGCAGCGCGTATGCGATCCCGTGGGAGGACGGGCAGCTCGACCCGCGTCCGGCGATCGCCGGCGCGATGTCCGATTTCGCAGCTGGGGCCGTTCCAGCAACGATCTCAGCCCGATTTCACAACGCGCTGGCCGCCGCAACGGTGCATGCTTGCGTGGAGATCGCCGGGGCGGCCGGCCTCTCGCGTGTCGTCCTCGCGGGCGGTGTCTTTCAGAATCGGCTCCTGCTCGAGCGGGTGGCCGCCGGTGTGCGGGACGCTGGTCTGGACGTTCTCACCCCCGAGCGCCTACCTCCCAACGACGGTGCGATCTCCTACGGTCAGGCGGCGATCGCCGCCGCGGGTATGGACGGTCGCTCGTTCGGGTGAGTGCTCCTGTGCTCATGCGCTCGCCGACGGCGCCCTCCGGAGGCTCCCTGTCCACTTCTCCTCGATCCGACCGAAGTGCCAGATGGCCAAGGCGACTCCCCAGGTGAGGACGAACAGGCCGACGATCACGTAGCCGATGATGTTCAGGTCGAGGTTCGAGACGAGGCCCCAGATTCCGCCGCTCAGCGAGAGCCTGTCGGCCAGCACCGAAAGCAGCTCGATGGCGCCGATCAGCAGGGCGACGGCGACGGAGAGCCCGGTGATCGTCATGTTGTAGTAGATCTTGCGGATCGGCTTGGAAAAGGCCCAGCCGTAGGCGAAGTTCATGAACGCGCCGTCGATCGTGTCGAACAACGACATTCCGGCGGCGAACAGGATCGGCAGGCAGAGGATCGCGTAGAAGGGCAGGCCGCTCGCGGCGCCCGCACCTGCGAGCACGAGGAGCGCGACCTCCGTAGCGGTGTCGAAGCCCAGGCCGAACAGCCCACCCACCGGGTACATCTGCCAGGGCTTGTTGACCGCGCGCGTCGCCCGTCCGTAGAGCCGATTCATGAAGCCACGCCTGTCCAGTTGCTCCTCGAGCTCGGCCTCGTCGAAGGCGCCGTGGCGCATCCGCCGGAAGATCCGCAAGAGGTTCACGAGGATGCAGAGATTGAGGATTCCGATGGTGAACAGGAACGAGCCCGAGATCACCGGTCCGACGAGTCCGGTCGCCTGGTGCAGGGTGGAGGAGTTGCTCGTGAGAGCTCCGCTCAGCCCCTTGACCCCGACGACTACGAGTGCGCCGAGCGCGAAAACGATCGTCGAATGCCCGAGGGAGAAGAAGAACCCGACGCTGAGCGGTCGCTGCCCTTGGTGCATCAGCTTGCGGGTGGTGTTGTCGATCGCCCCGATGTGGTCGGCGTCGAACGCGTGGCGCAGTCCGAGCGTGTAGGCGGTGACCCCGAGGCCCACGCCGAACACGCCGCTCGCGCCCACGTGGTAGCGGTGCGGTGCGACGACCGCGACAAGGATGAAGAAGCCCACCGCGTGGAGCCCCAAGACCACCGCGGCGAGCAGGGCCGCCCGCCGCCACTCCTCGGGGGTCAAGGCGCTCCGGAGGCGTGTCCACCGGGACGCTTGGCTGATCGAGACGGGTACCGCGCTCACAAGGTCGCTTTCTCCACCGTGTCGAGTAACGCAGTCTAAACCCCATGTGTCGTTGTTGCAAGTCCACCTGTCAGAAGGCACCGCGAGATGCTCCCACAACCTCCCGGCAGGATCCGGCTGCAGCCAGCCCGATCGCCCGCCGGACATGACGGTGCCTCGGCGGAGTAGGCCGGTACCTCGAGTTGTCCAGTCAGGACAGTTGCCCGTGTGTGAAGGTGAGACTAGACTCGCCCTGGATGATCTCCAACGAAGGTACGGCGATCGATGTGCTGAACTCGCATCCTTCGCTGGCTGGATCTGGGTCGACCGACGTGGCTGTCCGCCTGGTGGAGATACGCAAGACCTATGGCGAAGTGGTGGCCGTGGAGCGACTATCGCTGGAGGTGCTCGCCGGAGAGTTCTTCACGATGCTGGGGCCCTCCGGCTCGGGCAAGACCACGACCCTTCGCGTGATTGCCGGCTTCGAGCTCGCCGACGCCGGGCGGATCGACCTCCACGGTGTGGATGTGACGCGCAGTCCACCCTATGAGCGTCCGGTGAACACGGTCTTCCAGGATTACGCGCTGTTCCCGCACATGAGCGTCCTCGAGAATGTCGCCTATGGCTTGCGGGTCCAGGGGGTGGCCAAGCGGGAGCGCGCCGAACGGGCGGCCGAGGCGTTGCGGATGGTGCGTCTGCCGGGCGTCGAGGGCCGCCGGCCGATCCAGCTTTCGGGCGGTCAGCGACAGCGCGTGGCGCTTGCGCGTGCGATCGTCAACCAGCCGCGGGTGCTGTTGCTCGACGAGCCACTGGGCGCCCTGGACCTCAAGCTGCGCCAGGAGATGCAGCTCGAGCTCAAGGCCATCCAGCGCGAGCTGAGCGAGCGCATAACGTTCCTCTACGTCACCCACGACCAGGATGAGGCGCTGACGATGAGCGACCGCATCGCGGTCTTCTCCGACGGTCGGATGGAGCAGGTGGGCACGCCGGGGGAGATCTACGAGCGTCCGGCCAACGAGTTCGTGGCGGGCTTCGTGGGCACCTCGAACACCGTCGTGCGCGACGGGCGCAGGTACATGGTTCGTCCCGAGAAGATCCGCCTGCTCAAGGACGGCGAGGAGGATGCCGCGGCGGTACGAGGAGTGGTGCGCGAGGTGGTCTATCTGGGCTCTGTGACGCGCTACATTGTAGAGACCAACCACGGAGAAACGCTAGTGGTGTTGCAACAGAACCTCGACATGTCTGCCAAGAAGGCCCTGGCGGAGAAGGGTCGTGCGGTTCGGCTTGCCTGGCGGGCGCGGGACATGTCGGTGCTTGACACGAAACCATATGAGAAGGAAGTGGAGTCATGAGACTCGCAAAGATGGACTGGGCATTGGGAGCCCTCCTAGCGGTGATGCTTATTGGCGTGAGCGCCTGTGGCAGCTCCTCCAGCGGCCCCGTCTCGGGCAGCCTGCCGACGACGATCGGCAAAGGGGAGGGTCAGTTGAACCTGGTGGCGTGGGAGGGATATGCCCAGCCAGAATGGGTAAAGCCATTCGAACAGCAGACCGGCTGCCAGGTGCACGCCAAGTACGCGGGCTCATCCGACGAAATGGTGACGCTGATGCGCCAGGGCGGCGGCAACCAGTACGACATGGTGTCCGCCTCCGGCGACGCGAGCCTGCGACTGATCCGCGGCGGGGATGTGCAGCCGATGAACGTGAACCTCGTGCCGGAATGGAAGAACTTCATACCGCAGTTGCAGTCGCCACCCCACAACACGGTTGATGGCAAGCACTACGGCATTTCGTTGCAGTGGGGGCCGAACACCCTCCTCTACAACACGCGCTCCGTCAAACCGGCCCCCACCAGTTGGGCGGCGATCTACAGTCCGCAGTACCGAGGCGCAATCACTGTTCCGAGCAACCCGATCCAGATCGCCGACGCCGCGCTGTATCTGTCCAAGAGCGATCCCAGCCTTGGCATAGCCGACCCGTACGAGCTCACCGAAGCTCAGCTGAATGCCGCGGTGAACCTGCTCAAACAGCAGCGCCCGCTGATCAAGAAGTACTGGGCGCTCGCCTCGGACGAGATCGAACTGTTCAAGAACGGCGACGTGGTGATCGGCGCATCGTGGCCCTACCAGACCAACACGCTCGTGGCGGACAAAGTACCCGTCAAAGACCTGATTCCCGTCCAGGGGGCGACCGGCTGGGCCGATACGTGGATGCTCTCGGCTCATGCCCAGCACCCCAACTGCGCCTACAAATGGGTCAACTGGGTGTCCACTCCCAAGGTGCAGGCCCAGCAGGCGATCTCCTTCGGGGAGACGCCGGCCAACACCAAGGCGTGTTCCTACATGGAAGAAATCAAAAAAGGCTCATGCACGCAGTACCACGCGAACGCGCCGAGTGCTTACTTCGACAGCATCAAGTTCTGGAAGACACCCGTGACGCAGTGCGGCGACGGCAAGGACAACTGCATGGACTACAGCGCCTGGCAGCAGAAGTGGACAGAAATCACCGGGTAGTTCGCGGCGGGCGGCGGACTTGACCTCGGGCTTCGCTGTCAACAGGTCAGCCCGCATCCGCGTGTCGGCGTCGCTCTTTCGCCGACCGTGGTTGCGGGCCGTCCTGCTGCTCTCCGCACCGGGAGCGTGGTTTGTGCTGATCTACATCGCGGCGCTCGTGCTGCTGTTCATCTCGGCGCTGTGGCGGGTGGACTCCTTCACCGGCAACCTCGTCCACAGCTGGACGCTCGAGAACTTCAAGACGCTCTTCACGGTGCCCGCCTACCGGACGATCGCGCTGCGCACGATCGGGATCGCCGCGGCCGTGACAGTGACCGACGCGATCCTGGCGGTGCCATTCGCGTTCTTCGCCGCACGGATGGCCCCCAAGCGGCTGCGGGACGCCCTCTTCGTGGCGGTGCTGATCCCCCTCTGGTCGAGCTACCTCGTGCGCGTGTACGCGTGGCGGTTGATCCTCGCCAAAGACGGGATCGTCAACTGGGTGCTCGGGAACGTGGGCCTCGGCTCGGTGAACATCGGCTACTCCAACTGGGCGATGTGGATCGTGTTCAGCTACATCTGGTTGCCGTTCATGATCCTGCCGGTGTGGTCGGCGATCGAACGCGTGCCCGACTCCTACATCGAGGCCTCCGCCGATCTCGGGGCCCGTGGTTGGCGGACGTTTCGCACGATCCTCATGCCGCTGATCCTGCCGGGCCTCGCGGCGGGCTCGATCTTCACCTTCTCGCTGACGCTCGGGGACTTCATCACCCCCACGCTGGTCGGCGGAGCGGGCTCGGACTTCATCGGCAACGTGGTCTACCAGAGCGTGGGCATCGCCAACAACGTGCCATTTGCCGCGGCGTTCGCCACGGTGCCGGTGGTGATCATGGGCCTCTACCTGCTGCTCGCGCGGCGCCTGGGAGCGTTCGAAGCGCTGTGATCGGAACCGGGCGCTTCAGTCGCGTGGCGTTCGCCGTGTGGGCGGCGCTGATCATGCTGTTCCTGTTTTTTCCGATCGCGATCATCCTCGTTTACGCGTTCAACCCGTCGAACATCCAGAGCTGGCCGCTGCACGGCCTGTCCACGAAGTGGTTCTCCTCGACCTGGCACAACGCCGAAATGCGCCAGGCGCTGTGGCTGTCGGTGCGGGCGGGACTGCTTTCCACCGGGATCGCCGTGATGCTCGGGTCGATGGCGGCATTCGCGGTCCACCGCTTCCGCTTTTTCGGCCGGGAGGCGATCTCGTTCATGCTCGTCCTGCCGATCGCGCTGCCGGGGATCATCACGGGCATGGCGCTCAACTCGTTCATCAGCTTCAACGGGGTGAGCTTCTCGCTCACCACCATCATCATCGGACACGCGACCTTCTGCATCGTGGTCGTCTACAACAACGTGCTGGCGCGCCTGCGGCGCTCCCAGTCCTCGCTTGTGGAGGCATCCATGGACCTCGGCGCCGACGGCTGGCAGACCTTCCGCTTCGTCACCCTGCCGATGATCGCCACCGCGCTTGTGGCCGGCGGGCTGCTCGCGTTCGCGCTGTCATTCGACGAGGTGGTCGTGACCACGTTCACCGCCGGAGCGCAGAACACACTGCCGCTGTGGATCTTTGGCAACATCCGCCTCGGCCAGCAGCTGCCGCAGGTGAACGTAGTCGTGCTGTTCGTGATCGCCATAACGATCGTTCCCGTGACGCTCGCGCAGCGGCTCACAAGGGACACAGGCGTGCTGCGCCGCCCTGCAGCGCCCGCGGGAACCGCGCCCGTGGGCGCCACCACCACGTGAGGTGGGCACCGCACGCCGGGAGCCAGCGCTGGAACGAGCGGCGTCGCCAGCTCAGCGTTTCTTCGCATCACTGACTGTCTCCTTCCGATTTATTGCCGGGCGAGGACTCCAAGCCGGAGGTCCTCCCGGGTTTGACGACGATCTTGACGATGGTACGCGACGCACGTCGACTCCTGGCGTGCCGGCTACCGCGGTCTGCTCGCGGACGAGTTGCTCGCACGGGGTTGAACGCGAACGCGAAAAGGGCGATGACCGCGTTCGCCATAAACGCTGTGATGAGCCAGATGATCTGTGCGATCAAGAACGCGATCAGCGGTGGCACCCCGGAGACGTCCACGCTGCTGAACACGTGGACGCTGATCCCGGGGAAGTACTGGTCGAGCGGGTAGTCGGCGAGCGGGTAGCGGCCGACCAACCCTCCGGCTGGTAGCTGCGGTGCGGGGCCGATGTTGCTGTAAACGTGATTCCCCCCGGCGGGTGGGCCAGCGAGCAACACAAGCCCGTCCGTCGACGCGAGTAGGAGTGCGAGCCGGCGTCGCCGGGTGCGGGTGAGAGAACGCAGGGTGTGGAGAATGGCGGGCTTCATGCCTCGCTCCTTCCGGTCTGGTTGGGGGGTGTGGTCGCAAGCGTTTTCAGGTCCATATCTGTTAATGCAAGGACGCTGGCTTGGGAGACAACAAATTGCCGGCTCGACCTCGGTGGACCGCGACACGGGAGGCGTTAAGCGACTGCGCCCGCCGGTGACGGCGGGCGCAGGGCGGGGAGTGATCCAAGTGGGCTATCTCTGAACGGTCACTCGTACCGGTTTGCTGTGCGTGCTCAGGTATGGGTATACGCCGTCTGGGACTGTCGCGGCTCTGAATAGGTACGACGTGCCAGCGCCGAGGGTGAATACGTACTTGTAGGTCCACCGACCCTTGCTCGTGGTCGGCAGTACTTCGATCGTGCGCCACCGGCCGCCGTAGAAAATCTCCACCTGCACCGACTCGCCAGAAGGGGGCACGTATCCGCCGAGCAGCTGGCCGGTAAAGATGACTGCGCGGCCAAGCCGTGCCCGGTGAGGCGCGTGCATGGACACGGCGCCTTGCACGCTCTCGTGAACGTCGAGCGTGGCGGCGGGAATCGTATCGAGGGTGTGCGAGTAGTAGGCGACCTGCAGCAGCCGCGATGGCCCGTTCGCCGCCTTGATCTTCCATGCCCCTGTGGAGCTGGTCGTGGTGCTGGCGGCGAGGGTCGTCGCCGCGGAGCCGACAATCTGCTGGAGGAGCTTGATTTGCGCGTCCTTGATCGGGGCGCCGGTCGGGGTCGTGAGGCGTCCGGTGAGCGTGAGCGCGGAATGACCGAGAGCGCGCGTTACTGATTTAGGCTCGTTCATGGCGAGGCTGAGCTTTGCTGCGTCGTCGCACGGGCTCCCATTGCACGAGCCTCTTTCCGGTGGCCCGGGCGCCGTCGATGTCGCGGGTGCCACGGGTGCGCTCGTCGCGCCGGGGTGGTTCTGGAACGCGATGGTCTTGTCGAACACGACAGACCTGTTGCCGGCGGCATCTTCGATGGCGACTTCGACCAGATGCGGACCGTCGCCGAAGGAGGTCGTCGGGAGTTCGATGCGGACCGGTACTTCCTGCGGGCACGGCTGCGCGTTGTGGAAAGTCAGCGCGCCTTCGTAGGTGCCGTGAGCGACGCATTGGCCGTATTCAGTGTTCGGGGTCGCTGCCCATGCTTCCTCGCCGTTGATGTCGGCTGTGACCCGGTAGACGCCGGGGCCGTTGGTCTCGTGCGCCGTGAAAGTGACGTTTGCGGTCCCGCTCACGGGGCTTTCCGTGAGGCTGCCGGTGAGACCCGTTGCTTCGGGGGTCGCTTTGCTGTGCAGCAGGATCGTCGCGGTGGTGATGCTGAGTTCGGCGTTCACGCCGCTGGTCGAGCATTTGGCCTGGCCAGATTCGGCCTTGCAGACGGTCTTTGCGAACATCAACCACCACTCGGTGTCCGGGATCGAGACCGTGGTGCTATGCCCTTCGGTACAGGACTGTTGTTTGCAGCTCGTTCCGGTGCAGGACTGTTGTTCGCAGCTCGCAAGGACTTCCCGCCCCGTTTTCTGGCGTTCCACCGAAAAGTCGGCTTTTCCCCCAGGGCTCGTCATCGATAGTTCTATGACACCACCCGCAATCAGCGACCCAGGCGGCGCCTGATAGACGTAGGAGGGACCGCTTTCCGGTTCGGAGTCGTGGGCGCCTTCGTCGCGTAAGGTCAGCGAGCCGCCGGGCTCTTCGCACGTGTCGAGGTGCCCGAACGTCATCGGGTAGCTCAGAGCGTCAATTGCCAGCCAGTATTCGGCACCCACGGGTTCTGTGCCGTGCGAGCAGACCGCTTGCGCGAAATACCCGGGACTCGGTGACGGCGGCGGCGCGGCTGGCGCTTGGGCAGCAGCCGTGGACACGCCGAGAGTGTCCAGAGGCGCGGGACCAGATGCTGACAGGGCGAGCGCCGCAATGGCAAGCGCCACGGCGACGAACGCTCGGCCAGGGGTCGCGGTGGGGATCATCGTTCGGATTCCTTTCCAATGGTGTTGGCTTGTGCTCACCGGCCGAGGTAGTCGAGGCTCGTGCCTCCACCGCTATGTGACGGCGGCGATTCTTCGCTGGACCCGGAGGTCCGGGTCCTCGCTGTGACTGCTACAGGAGGTCGTGGCTGAGAGTGGGTTTCCCCAGCGCTCCCGCCGAGCGCGAGATATCCGAGGTCGTGGCTCGGCGGCCGTGACGGCCGGCTGTGTGGGCGTGCAGCCGGACTCGTGGTCGAGGCGTGCGGGAGGGTCTGGGGGCGGGCAGAGATCAACGCGCCCGCGACCGCTATCGGCTGGATGGTCGCTCCCGTCGCGCTGGCCGACACGTGCCGCGATGCTCGGTGGTGGTGGTGGACAGGCGCAGGCGCTTCGAGTGAGTGGACGACTTTCGCGCCGACGCCCGCTCCGGCGATCACGATGGCGGAGGTGGCGGCGGCGGCCTTGACCAGCCCGCCGCCACCGAGCAACCCTGCGGTGCGCTCGGCTGTCGCGGACCCGCTCGGCGCGCGGCCCGTCGAGAGGAATGTCGTCAGTCGCTCGACCCACCGGCCATGCAGCTCGACGGCGAGCATCGGTGGCGGCAGGAACGCCGCGCTCGCGGCCCGCTGGAACTCACGGTCGGTCATCTCCCGCAGAAGGGTGGTGTAGGAGGATCGGCAGCCGGCGCACGCGGCGAGGTGCGCCCTGGCGACCTTCTCTTGCTCGGCGTGCGCGGTTCCGTGCGCGTGCGCGTGGATTGCCTGCTCGCGGTAGTCGCACATACGCCCAGCGGCGGTGATCGCTGCGACCTGATCGAGCTTGCGCTCCGCGCTGCGCGACGCGGCGAGCACGGTCTTGATCGGCTCGCCCAAAGCCTTCGCGGCGCGCTTGACGCCGAGGTTGTGGGTAGCCATCACGGCGACCACTCGCTGCTCGAACGGGTCGAGCTGCGCCACGAGGTCGGCCGCGGTGGCGATCCGCTCACGAGCGGCGAGGAGATCGAACGGTTCGCTGTGATCCGCAAGCACTTCGGCAACGGGCTCGAAGTCAACGCGGCGGCGGGAGCCGACGTGCAGGTCACGGCGACCGGAGCGGTACTCGGCCAGCAGGTAGCCGATCGAGGTCCAGAACGCGCCCTGGAGGTGCTCCTCGCCGCGGATCGGCTTGCTGGACATCACGACGAGTCCGATCGCCTCGTCCACGATCTCATCCCGCGTATGGGCGGGCATACCGGTCACGTCCCGCCGCCAGTCAAGTGAGCGGCGTAGCTCGGCGCGCCTCGCCTTCAGGGCGTGCGCGGCCTCCTCGGGCGATAGCGCTCCCTGTCGGCCCGGAGCTCGCACGAGCCAGCGTGCGTGGCCGCGCCGCACCAGCGGCAGGCCCGGCCGGGGTATCGCGGCGGATTGAGCAGAAGGTGCCATCACCCCGTTAATGCAGGCTGGTGCCTCCGCGCGACAACTAATTTCATCCAGGGGCAGTGATGCCGCGACCGACGGCGGCTCCAAACCGGAGCGACGGCTGTTCCAGCGCATACGCGATCACGTCCTCTTTCTAGCACGATTCGGCGGGCCGGACTCGTACCGTAAGGCGCGCAACCATTCCGTCAGCGGATCTACGGGCTATACCGAGCGCTAGGGCCGTGCCTCGAGCACGATGTTGAAGGGGGTTTCGGCGGCGCGGCTCACCCGGCTGAAGCCCCCCTCGTTGAGCACCTCGGTGAGACGCTTCTCGCCGGCCTGGGCACCGAGTGCCAAACCGACCTCCTGGCTCAGCGAGGCGGGCGTGCAGAGCATCGTCGAGCCTCCGTAGAAGATCCGCCCCACGGGGTTGAGGTTCTCCTCGATCGCGTCGCCCGCCTGGGGCTCGACGACCATCCATGTGCCGTCGGCGGCGAGCTGCTCGCGCACGTGGCGTGCGGCGCCGGCCGGGTCGCCCATGTCGTGCAGGGCGTCGAACACGCACACCAGGTCGAACGGACCTCCGCCGAAGTCCTTGGCGGAGGCCACCTCGAAGCTCACGCGATCCGCGACCTCGGCGCGCTCGGCGGCGGCGCGGGCGGCCTCGATGGAGCCCTCGTGGTAGTCCGATCCGACGAACTGCGAGGACGGGAACGCCTTGGCCATCAGGATCGTCGAGGCGCCGTGTCCGCAGCCGATGTCCGCGACCCGGGCGCCC
>Ga0210408_10000769_pt1 | contig 36871 bp, 26 predicted proteins | sample IncBWH4MmetaG_FD_155471 | JGI IMG/M metagenome (GOLD analysis project Ga0210408, IMG submission 155471) | Forest soil microbial communities from Barre Woods Harvard Forest LTER site, Petersham, Massachusetts, United States - Inc-BW-H-4-M | ecosystem: Environmental > Terrestrial > Soil >... | reverse complement strand
CCCTGGATCTCGCGCACCGTCATGCCGCGGGCATACAGGCTCAGGATCTTGTCGTCGAAGCCGTCGAACCGCGTTTGGCCCTTGGCGATGAGCTGCGGCTCGAAACTGCCGGCACGGTCACGCGGAACCGCAATCTCGATCTCGCCGTCCTCCGTCAGGATCGTCTTGCTGCTGCTCCCGTTGCGGCTATTGCCCGTTCCGCGGCCGGCCGGATCGCCCTTCTCGTAGCCGAGATGTTCGCTCAGCTCAGCGCCGAGCGCACGCTCGATCAAGGCCTTCTTCAGCTGTTTGAACAGCCCGTTGTCCCCGGTCAGGTCCTCCGGCTTCTCATAGTTAGCAAGTAGTTGATCAAGCAGTTCAGTTGTTATCGTCGTCATGTGAGTCTCCTCAGTAGGGTAAACTCACAGAAACCTGCTTACACATCCTTTCTGACACCCTCTCTGCTAAGCTACGATCAGACCAGTTCTCCTTGCGGTCGGCGTTGAGAAACGCGCCGCCGATGACCACCGCGTTCTACAAATTCAGACTGATAAGACTGGCAAAGTGTCATCACTCTGCCGGTTGCGACGCGCAGGCGTTGAGCGCGGCCGCGCTAACGAAGCCGCGCACACGACAAAACCATGGATAGAGGGCGGGGAGCACCAGCAAAGTAAGGAACGTCGCGCTGATCAGACCTCCGATGACGACGGTCGCGAGCGGGCGCTGCACTTCGGCGCCGGAGTTCGTCGAAGCCGCCATCGGCAGAAAGCCGAGGCTGGCCACAGTCGCCGTCATCAGCACCGGGCGTAGCCGCGTCATTGCCGCCTGCCAGGCCGCCGCAGCAGCCGGAAGTCCTTCTTTGCGCCGCTCCTCCATGTAGCTCACCATCACGACGCCGTTCAGAATCGCGATGCCGAACAAGGCGATGAAGCCGATCGCGGCCGAAATGCTGAAAGGCATGCCGCGGAGCGCGAGAGCGAAGATTCCGCCCACCGCCGCAAACGGAACGTTGAAAAAGATCAGCGTCGCAAGCCGTGCGTCGCCGAACATCAGATACAGCAACACGAAGATGACGGCGAGCGCCACGGGCACGACAACGGACAGCCGCGCCATGCCCTGCTGCAGATCCTGGAAGCTCCCACCCCAGGAGATCGTATAACCCGGCGGCAGATGCACTTGGGCCGCGACCGCCTGCTGCGCGTCGGCCACGAAGCTGGCGAGCGGCCGCGCGCGCACATTGGCCTGCACCGTGATGACGCGCCTGCCTTCCTCGCGCTCGATCTGGGCTGGGCCGGGCTCCCAGCGGAGGTCGGCCAGATCGCCGAGAGCAGCCGAAACGCCGGTGCCGTTGTTCACGCGCAGCGCCCGGATATGGTCGATGCTGTCGCGGTCCTGCGGAGCGAGCCGGACGCGGATATTATACCGCTCGTCGCCGTCCTTCATGGTGCCGACGGTGCGTCCGCCCAGCGCTTCGACGAGGTCGAGCACCTGGGTCGCATTGAACCCGCGTCGCGCGATTTCACCACGATCGACGATGACGCGGAGATACGGCTGACCAACCGTCTGTTTTGCCTGCACGTCGGCCGCCCCGGGAACGGCCGAGACCACGCGCGCAACCTGGTCGGCGAGATCGTGGAGTGTTGCCGTGTCGGTCCCGTGGATGACGATGGCAAGGTCGGCCATCACACCCTGCAAGAGGTCGTCCATGCGCATTTCGATCGGTTGCGCCCAGCTTTGCGTAATGCCGGGCACACGCTGATCCAGTGCCTCGTTGTAGGCTTCGATCAGCCCGGCCTCGGTCTGCGCGGTGCGCCATTCCGATTTTGGCTTGAGAATGATGAAGGTGTCGCTTTGCTCGACCCCCATCGGGTCGGTCGGGATCTCCGAACTGCCACCGAGCGTGGTCACGCTCTGCACCTCGGGGAACTTCTTCAGCGTCTTCTCCACCATGGTCTGGGTGGCGATCGCCGATTCGAGCGAGATGCCGGGCAGCTTGGTGGTGGTGACAGTGAGCGCGCCTTCCTCCAAACGCGGCAGAAACTCCGCGCCGAGACGTGAGCCGATCACGAGCGCCCCGCCCAGCAGCACGGTCGCCACGAGGATGGTGATTCCGGGATGGCGCATCGTTCTCGCGAGCACTGGCGCGTAAACGCTCCGGGCCACACCGATGATGCGGCTGTCCCGCTCGGCGACCGGCTTGCGCAGGAAGAACGAAGCGAGCACCGGCATCAGCGTGAGCGTCAGCGCCAGCGAAGCGGCCAGCGCGAACATCACGGTGAGCGCCATCGGGCGGAACATCTTGCCCTCGACGCCCTGCAGGCTGAGGATCGGCAGATAGATTAGGGTGATGATCGCGACCGCAAAGGCGACCGGGCGCGCCACGTCGTGCGCGGCCTCCCGCACCACCTGCTCGGCCGGAAGAGATGGCGCCTCTGCGCGACGGCGCACGATGTTCTCGATCATCACCACCGCGCCGTCGACCAGGAGGCCGAAATCGATGGCGCCGAGGCTCATTAAGTTGCCGGAGAGGCCGGTGAAATACATGACCGTGACCGCGGCTAGCATCGACAGCGGAATGGCGAACGCGACGATGATGGCAGCGCGGAAATTGCCCAGCAACAACAACAGAACAATAATGACCAGGAATGCGCCTTCAGCCAGGTTATGGGCCACCGTCTGCAGGACGCGGTCGATCAGGTCGGCGCGATTGTAGTAGGGAACGATGCTGACACCAGGCGGCAGCGTCTTGTTGATCTGCTGCATGGCGGCGGTCAGCCGCTGGGCAACCACACGCGTGTTCTCGCCCAGCGTCATCAGTGCGACGCCAACCACCGCTTGGCCGTCGCCTTGGCTCGTCACCGCACCGAGCCGCGGCATCGGCGCTTCGACCACCTCGGCGACGTCCTTGACGTAGAGCGGCGCCCCGCCGGCTGCGGTGCGCAGCACGATGTTGCCGATGTCTCCGATCGATTGCAGCAGTCCTTCGCCGCGGACCACGGCCTGCTCACCGTTGCGGGCGAGCGTCGCACCGCCAATGGCGCGGTTGTTCTGCGCCACCGCGTTGTAGATGTCCTCGATCGAGAAGCCAAAGTGCATCAACGCGCTCTCGGACACTCGGACCTCGTAGGTCTTGAGTTCGCCACCGTTGACGTTGACCTCAGTGATGCCCGGGACCAGCTTGAGCTGCGGCGCGACCTGCCAATCCAGGATCGAACGCAACTGCATGAGCGGGTAGTTCTTGCCCTCGACCCTGAACTGGTAGATCTCGGAGAGGCCGTCGGAGAGCGGCCCGAGCCTGGGCGTTCCTGCCTCTGCTGGCAGCGCTGTCTGGCTCAGCCGCTGCGCAACCAGCGTGCGGTCGGTCAGGATGTCGCCGCCGTCGGCGAATTTCACATAGATGACGGACAGCCCATAGCGCGAGATCGAGCGGTAGCTCGTCATTCCCGGCAGACCCTGCAAGGCCAGCTCGATTGGCAAGGTGATCGAACGCTCCACGTCCGGCGGGGCCAAACCCGGTGCCTGGGTCGTCACCAGCACCTGCAGCGGCGAGATGTCCGGGTCGGCGTCAAACGGCAGGCGTTGCATGCTCAAAAGACCGGCTGCGACAAGCCCGGTGATGAGGATGAGGACGAGCATACGGTTGCCGAGGGCGGCATCGACGATCCTGTTAATCACGGCGATGTCTCCTTTAGCCCTGGTCCGGAATGGTGGACTGCATCAGAGCCGCCTTCAGCCAATAGCTGCCCTCGGCAACGACCGGTGTCCCGGCTTCAAGCCCGCTCGTGATCTGGGTCTTTCCATTCGCGACCAGACCGGTATGAACCGCGCGCCACGCGAACTGGCGATCTCCTGTTGGACTGAACACGACGTTCTGCCCATTGACCTCCTGCAGGCTCTCGCTCGGCACCATCACGGCGTCGCCGTCCTGCGATGAGAGAATGGTGACGGTGGCGAACATGTTGACGCGCAGCCCGCCGTCCGGGTTGGGGATCTCGCAGCGCACTTTGGCCATCCCCGTCGTTGTCTCGATCTGGCCGGGGATGAAGGTGACGCGACCGGCAAAAACGCGGCCTGGAAAGGCGCTTACTCTGACCTCGACTGCGTCGCCCACCTTGACTGCGCCGAGATCCCTCTCCGCCACGTCGGCTTGGACCCAAACGGTCGAGAGATCCGACACGGTCAATATCGTGGTCGCCGGATCGATGATCTCTCCTTTCGCAACGGAGACCGAATCAACTACGCCGGCGAATGGCGTGACAATGGCGCCCCGCGAGTCGAGCGTTGGCTGATCGCTGGACGGGTTCGTACCCGCGGCGGCGGCGCGCATCGGCAAGAGCCGCGCCTCTTCAGCCTGGTACTGCTGCAGCTCGGCCTGCTTGGTGCGGAGATCGGCCTCCATGGTGGCGACGGTGGCGCGCCGAGCCTCGACTTCGGCCTGCGTCACGAGGTCGTTGCGAATAAGGTTTGTCGCGCGGTCGTAAGCAGCATCTGCTGCTCTGAGTTGCGCTTGCGCCTGACTGAGCGCCGCTTCGGCGCTCAGAGTCCTGCTATGGGCGGCACTGAGGTCGAAATTGTCGAGGACCGCCAACCGCTGGCCTGCTACGACCCGGTCGCCGGCGTTTACATCGAGCGCTTCGATCCGGCCGCGCGCCACGGGCCTGATGCGGGCAAGATGGAGCTGATTGTAGCCGACGCTACCCGTCGCCGACACGGCACGAACCAGCGGACCGGACTTCGCCTGCCCGATCTGCAATTGCAGGTTCGCCAGCTTCGGTTCGGAGAGAGTAATTGTGGCCGGCAACTCCGGAGTGGCAGCAACTGCCGCCGGGGCGCTTACGGGCGCCGTGATCGAGGCGGACGGCAACGAGCGGCCCGCCGCAAATCCGGCAGCTACAGCGATAGCGACCGCCGCAACGCTGTGGAGCAATCGCCGCCTCGCAAGCGGCAATGCCCCACGAAGGAGCGATGGGCCATGGCTAGACTCTGCCCCATCAATCGCGAAAACGTGGGCCGTTTGTAACAGGCGTGTATGCATCATTTTCCCGCTCCGACGAAAACCGTTGGTCGGCATCGTTAGCGGGCTTTTCTGACGCGGGCCTGAAGCGCATTTGCGATGGCGTTCAGGCTGGCTTCAGCTTTCTCCCAACGCGCTTTTGCGGAGACGGCATGCAGCACGAACTGCGCTGCCGGCAACTGGTAGGATCGAACCAAGTCGGTCGCCGTAATTCACGACAGACTCGCGTCGAGTTGAGCTGCCGTTACGCGGATGCTCATCGCAATGCTCCAGAACAGTCGCGATCTGCGGATTTGTGCTGGGCGCTAAATCTTGAATGGAGAATGAGATGTTGCGAAAGGCAATGATCGCGTTGGCTGTTGCAGCTGTTGGCCAGGCCGCGCCGACCATGGCGGTGGCATGTGGTGGTGGTGGTGGAGGCGTACGCGTACGCTGATACGTTTGACGTACGACCGTTGGCGTTGGCGCGGTTCCGCGCGCGCTAAGGCGCTTCATGCCTCTAGGAGGGAGACATCTTCCGGCTGCGCGACACCTCGCGACACTTGAGGAGCGGGCTCCTCCCAACTAGCCGTTGAACGGTGGAATAACGATCCCGTGAACGGCGCCGTAGGCTTTCACGTTGGCAGGATCGGTCTTGGCGGAGTGCGCCATAGTCGCGAAGATGGCGACAACCACGGCCAACATTCCGAACCAGGTCAAAACAATGCCCTTCATGGCAGGTACTCCTATTCTTTGCCGAGAAGGTGTTACGGAAGGGATTGTTAGCGGGCTTTTCTGACGCGGGCCTGAAGCGTATTTCCAATGACGTTCAGGTTGGCTTCAGCTTTTTCCTGCACCTACATTTGATGACGACGGGTGGACCCATGCGAGTCTTGCTGGTCGAAGACGAACCGCACCTTGGTTCGGCCGTGCAGGAGCACGTTCGAGCGGCGGGACACGCCGTGGACTGGTTCGAACGGCTGGAGCCGGCGGAGCACGCGGTGCTGACCGTATCGTATGATGCGCTGCTGCTTGATCTGCACCTGCCCGACGGGCGGGGTCTTGATTTCCTGCGCAAACTTCGCCGCCGCGGTGATGCGCTGCCGGTCGTTATCCTCACCGCGCGCGACTTGGTGAGCGACCGGATCGAGGGACTGAAAGCCGGAGCCGACGACTACATCGTCAAGCCATTCGATCTCGACGAAGTGAATGCGCGATTAGAGGCTGTCAGCCGCCGGTATTTCGGCAAGGCCGTACCGGTGCTTCACGTTGGCCCGGTTGAACTGGAGTGGGAAGCGAAAGTCGCACGATTGGAGGGGAGGCCAGTTGAATTGAGCGCTCGAGAGTGGGCGGTGATTGAAGTTCTAGGGCGACGGCGGCAATCGACGGTATCGAAGGAACAGATCGAGGATGCGCTGTACGCTTTCGGCGAAGAAATCGAGAGCAATACCATCGAAGTCTATGTCAGCCGCATTCGCCGCAAGCTCGGGCGGGACTTCATCCGCACGATACGCGGCCTCGGTTACCGCTTGGGGGATTAGGACGTGGCAAGCAGGAGTCTGGTGTCGCGGCTGATCTGGCTGTTGACCTCGTCGATGGCGGGGCTGTGGCTATTGGGCAGCGTCGCCGCTGGCCTGCTGACGGTATTCGAGATCAATGAGCGGCTCGACAATGCAATCGAGGAGGTAGCGCAGCGGCTGCTGCCCGCCACCTATGGTGCTGTCCAACAGCCGCAGGCGATGCAGCAGATGGCCCGGCAACTCGTCGCGACGTTGGATCCCAAGGCTCTGGCCTATCAGATCATCGGCCCCTCCGGCGAAGTCGCCATGCGGTCCGAGAATGCGCCTGAGAAGCCGTTTCCGGTCCCTCGTCAGGTGGGATTTCACGATACCCCGCAGTATCGGGTCTATGCTCAGCCCGCGGCTGCCGACGGCTATTTCATCGAGGTTGCCGAGCCCGCCATGCACCGCTCCGAGGCCCTCGGAAGGGCGGTTGCGCTGACGGTCGGACCGCCATTGCTGTTTTTGCCATTGTCCTGGTTTTTGATCCGCTGGGCGGTGTTCCGGAGCATGCGCTCGTTGGACCATTTGCGAGGCGAGATCGGTCGTCGTGATGGCTCCAATCTGGCGCAAATTCCTGACATGGGCCTGCCAACCGAGCTTGCTCCAATCCAGACGGCAGTGAACCGGCTGTTGGAGCGTCTGGAGCGTACCCTGGCCACGGAACGCCAGTTCGCAGCGAACAGTGCGCACGAGTTGCGGACTCCCATCGCAGCCGTTTTGGCGCAGATGCAATTGTTGTCGGCGCAGCTCGCAGGCACCCAACACGCAGAGCGCGCAACCCGCATCGTCAACCAGATAAAAGGGCTCAGCAGCCTTGCCGAGAAGCTGTTGCAACTCTCACGCACCGGCGCCGGGGTCGGGATGCAACGGGAGCGCATTGACATCCTCACCGTCCTGCAAGTCCTGGTCGACGAGTTTCGTCGACGCGAGGACGTCGGAGACAGGTTGGTGGTCACTGCGGAATGTCCGGACGAGTTCATCGTGCAGGGGGAATTGGATGTTCTCGGCATCACGCTGCGCAACCTGATCGAGAATGCCGTCCGCTATGGCGCTCCCGACGAGCTTATTGAAATCGTCGTCGAGCGCGGCCGACAGATTCGGCTCCTGAATGGCGGTGCGGTCATTCCATCCGAGACCCTCGAAACTCTGAAGAAGCCCTTCGTTCGTGGATGCTCGATCGGCGGGGGCGGTGGTCTCGGGCTCGCCATCGTTGACAGTGTCATGAAGCAGATTGGCGGCAGCCTGACGCTCATTTCCCCCGTCAAGGGCCGCGGAGGAGGCTTCGAGGCGCGTCTGGTCTTCCCAGAACCGACCTGAACCAATCCTCCAGGGTCGCGGCCGCGATTTGCTGGAAGGCGCGACGACCAGCTCATCCCGACAAGCGGCACGATGTCGTCGCCCCGCGACAGTACCAGGCGATCGCGATCTGCGCCGGCGTGAGGCCCTTCGCGGCCGCTAGCGCGCCAACATGCCAAGCACTCACGCCACCATACTAAGGACAAACAGCGGTTCGTCGTGTCGGTGGTTGCGTATGAGTCGCTCCCTCGTCGCACATCACGCGCTGCCACTGCTCCGCAGTATCGAAGACAACGCGGAGCTGCAAAGCCGGATCGCGGCGCGGTCGAATCCCACGGGACCGCTGCGCTCTATCGACTCAATCGAAACGATGGCGAGCAAAGATGTAACATTCCAATGAAAGCGCGGTACCATGCTCCTCGATGACATTCGAGAGTGCGCGGCGAGGTTAGCTTCCCCTCATTTACCGCGAGCCAGAATTGGATCAGCATAGGACTGCTGGAGGACGAGAAGCCACGCAGCGCTGGCCAAAGGATCCGAGGCCACATCAAAATCCACGTTCCGACGGCGCAGATCGGCAGTGAAGATCGCCATAACGCGATCAAGATCCAGATTGTCGTTTTTTCAACTCCCGATCCCGAACCTCCGCCTTCCAGACCAAGGACAGGCGAACGGCACGGTCAGGATAAGTCGCTCGGAGTTCTCCGTTCTCCACGATCTCCCAAGTGCCGTCGCCGGCCGGCTGAATTTGCGCCGAGGCCGAAATGCACGGCGGTATCGCATCGGGATTCCCAATGGGACCAATGCGGTGGTACATCCGGTCATTATCTGCCATCACGGCAACATTGCCGAATGGAGCGCACTCGCTCAGCATCGGGCCATCAAGCCCTTCCGGCCAGTAGTCGAAGTTGCCACCCGTGCCTTCATAAAACCACGCGACTGCTCCTGCCTGGATCACGCGCCATTTTTCGAACAGGCCGGAGCTTCCCATCAGTCGCAGAAACGGCAAAGGATATTGCTTGCGCGTTGCGCCGTGAAAGGCAGGGATGTCAACATGGGTAATGCCGGCAGACATCGGCGCGTTGACATTGACCACTACAAATTCTGGAAACACAAGCGGCGTTCCGAAGAGGGTCATCGCCGCCCGAAGAAACTGCTTGTTGTGCAGGATCGCTTCGGCGCCCTCGACGAGAGGTTCGCCGCCCGCCGCCCAGTTCCCTCGGAACCAGGGTTGAACGAACTGTTCCGCTTCCGGTTTCGTGGCGTCGTCCGCAACCGCGTCGGGTATGTAGGCTCCGATCGCACGATAGGGAGCATGTCGCGCAAACATCGCGCGGATTGCCTCGCGATCCTCAAATGCGGGCTCGATCCGAATAACAGGATTTCATCGTTTCCTCCCTGCGACCAAGGTCTTTGGTAGCAAGCGGCGAGCAGTTGCCCGCGAGCGGGCTGGTTCATCGGCTTCGGTGATGCCGCATATCCGCAAAGCCGCGATGATGACATTTTTCAAACAACCCACCCAGCATCGCTGGTGGCTGACGGATCGCGACCAGCATTGGAACTGACGTCCGCCTTTCGCGGCAGGAGCAAAGCCAGAAGAGCGGACAAGAGGAATGACACACCGGCAACAGCGAGGCCGGCGGACAGGCTGCCCGTCTTTCCCTGAATCGAGCCAACGACATATGGTCCGACGAACCCACCCAGGTTGGCGACAGAGGTCACAAGCGCAATACCCGCAGCCGCCGGGAAACCAGACAGGAATTCGCCGGGCACTGAAAAGCAGACCGGCAAGAAGCTGTAGCTTCCGATCGCCACCACCGAAAAAAGGCACACGGAAAGAAACGGTGACGGGGACGCTTCCAGCAACAGCAGACCAATTCCGGCCAACGCTCCTGCCGCTGCCATGTGATACCTGCGTTCCAACGTGCGGTCGCAGTGACGCGCGACGATGATCATCGCGATCAACCCAACCAGATTGGGTACTACGAGGAGCAACCCGATGACGCTACTTGATGCGCCCGCCAAGACGGACTTCATCATCTGTGGAAGCCAAAACAAGAATGTGTAAGCCCCAAAGCCGAGAGCAAAGCCGATACACGCCAGGTGCCAGATCCGCGGATGGATCAGAGTCCGTGTCACAGAAATCGATTGCCAACCGGGCTTCTGCCGCTCTTCATGCTCCAATTGGTCGGCGATCCAGGCCTTTTCCTGCTCAGTGAGAAACTTGGCTTCCGCAGGTCGGCTTGGCAGTAATCGATTCGTCAGAAACACGCACAAGATTGCCGGCAATCCCTCGAGAATGAACAACCATCGCCAGCTGCTCAAGCCGAACCAATCAGCATGGTCCAGAATGAGCCCTGAAATCGGAGCGCCCAGGACGCTCGCGATGGGGATGCCGATGATGATCAACGCCAGCGCTTGTGCTTTTGCCCGCGAGGGAAACCAATAACCCAGGTACAGAGCGATACCGGGAAAGTAACCCGCTTCTGCGAGCCCGAGAGCAAAGCGCGCGATATAGAGCTGATGGGCAGACTGCACAAACCCCGTCAAAGCGGCGACTGCGCCCCAGGTGATCAGGATTCGGGCTATCCAGACCTTTGCCCCGATTCTGTGAAGAATCAAATTGCTGGGGATCTCTAATAGGAAGTAACCCCAGAAGAAGATTCCCGCTGCCAATCCGAACTGCTCGCTGCTGATTGCCAGTTCCGGATTCATCGTCACTGCGGCAAACCCCAGGTTGGTTCTGTCGACGAATGCGATGACATAGAGGGCAAGCAAAAAGGGAAGCAATCTCATCCGAAGCTTCCGGAGGGTCGCGACCTCGATTTGGGTCGGTGCGACACCGGGGATGCTTCCCATGGACACCCTTGATTCAGTCGACGCTTCCAAGTGGTCCTCCTTTGCGTGGAAGACGGCGCCAGCCATGGTGCATGCTGGACCGGAACGTTGTATGCTGTCCAATGCGGGAATGTTGGCATGACATATAGTTTCGTTATGGAGTGACGGTGAACCTGAAACGACTGCAGGCCTTCCGTGCGGTGTTCGAGGCCGCATCCGTCACTCAGGCGGCTGAGCGGCTGCATACGACGCAACCCGCGGTCAGCCGGCTCATCGCCGACCTCGAGGCCGAGCTCGGGCTCGCGCTTTTCGTCCGGCAGAAACGGCGGCTTGTGCCCACCGCGGAGGGACGGGCATTCTACCGCGAGGCTGAGAAGGCGCTGGCAGCCGTCGATCAGATCGTCAACATCGCGCGCGATATCCGCACCTTCCGGGGTGCCCATCTGCGGATCGTGGCGCCGATGATCACGGCGTTCGGTATACTGCCTGCCGCGGTCGGCGCCTTTCGTCGCGCGCATCCACATACGCGCGTGTCGCTGGACATCAAGGACATTCGGGATATCGCCGATTGGGTCGCCAACGGCCCTTTCGACATCGGTGTCACCGCGCTGCCATTCGATGACGCGCGCGTCGAATCCGAGCCACTGGCCACGGTACGTGCGGTCCTTGTTATGCCGAGGCGGCATCCGCTCGCAACCAAGCGCGTGGTGCATGCGAAGGACCTGGGCGGCGAGAACATGATCCTGCCCTTGGGAAATCCGCCGCGCGCTCTGGTTACGTCGTCGCTCGAGGCCGCGGGGCTGAAGATCGAGAGCACGATAGACTCGTCGTCGGCACTGTTGGTCTGCCAGCTGGTGGCGCAGGGGCTCGGGCTCTCCGTGGTCGACCCTTTCACCTTCAGGGTCGCATCCGGCCTCGGCATTGTCTCGCGGCTCCAGCCCGCAACCGAGTTCCGATTCGGCCTGTTCTTTCCGCGCCATCGGCCTCGCTCTGCGCTCGTCGATGCATTCGTGCAGGCCATACGTTCAGTAATCGGTGCGCCCCTCGCTAGGTCGAACATCTATTCCGGACCAACTGCCAAATCGGCAAGGTAGCCGCTCGTGCGGCGTAGCGCGGAATCGCAAATCGTCGCGGATTAGGCAATGGGAGCACCCCGGCGGGCTGCTGCATCATAGCGCCATGGCGAAGCAACCCAGGCCTCTTGGGAAGCACGAAAGCGAAGCTCCAGCAAAAAACCTCTTGACTGAAGAAGCCTCATATAAGTGCCCATCTTCATCGGTCGTGGCGCGCCATCGCCCTTCCTGAGCCTCTGACATTGACGCGCAGGCTTACGATACGATATCGTATCGTTTCTGTAGCCGGAATCGGAATTGGCGCCCTTCCTGACGGTCTTGACCCAAATCTCATTCAAAACATATTGAGCGGGGCTTTGCTTTATCAGATCCTCCTCGAACCTAAGGGTCAAACGGGGGAGCAGCTCAGAGAATATATCGTCGGCTTCTCGGCGGCCTCGGGCTTCTCCCAAGATGAGTGAACCATCGCTAGGCCAGCGTGGACGCAGAATGAGAGCGACAGCGCTCGGTATAAGATTTGCTCTTGAACTTTGCGTCCTTGCATCGCTTGCGGCATCGGCCGCGCATCTGGCAGTGCCGATCTTGGGACAAGCGCTGCTGGGGATTGTATTCTGTGCGGCCGGTGCCGCCGTCTGGGGCACGTTCCTCTCCCCGAAGCGAAAATACGAGATCGGTCCGGCTGGGCGGCTGGTTCTCGAAGCCGGATTCTTCGCGGGCGCTGGCCTGATCCTGGATAATCTCGGCTGGCCGGCGTTGGCGATCGCTCTGGTCGTCGTCGCCGCCGCCGATCGGATCGCACTGGCGCTCATTCCGTGAGACCGAGGTCGTGGATCAGGAGCGCAATTCCGACCCCAGTCTTCTGACTCCTACCGCAGCAAGCTAATGGCAATTTCCGCCGCCCGGGGAGATATGGTATCTGCGATAATCAACTGCACGTTCGAACAAGGGTCGCTTCACCTGAACCGAACCGGCGCATGCCGACAGCCTCACGGGAAATGCCACCGCAAAGCCAGCTCCTCGCCGCGCTCCAAAACGCTGCCTCTGCGAAGATGACTTCCGTCGCGACAGTCGATCGATAGAAGCGGTGGGAGCCAGGTCGGTTCCTGTGCCCCCGATGGACCAGGACGTCCCGTCTTCCCTCCCGGCCCCATTCGGCTCAATCATGGCTCGAATGCGTGAGCCCGCTGCATCAGCTTGCGCGCGGCGGCATCGGGTTAGGTGCATGCCGACAGGCAATTTTTCGGACGTCTTTTTCGCGCGTCCCGCGTTGCATGCGGTCGCGGTTCGACAGTTCTGAATCAACCTCGTGAAGTGACACCGCTCAGGCCGCCGAAAAGCCGCCTGGCGGCGATCACATCGACTGTCTCGAACCCTTCAGTGAGCCGATCATAGACCGGCTGCAACACTGACAATGCGTCTGCGGTACGGCCTTGTCCGCACTTCAGGCGGGCGAGGCTCGTCGCGGCGCGCAGCTCCCAGGACAGCGCTCCAAGCCGGCGCGCCTGATCGAGCGCTTCTCGGAACAACTTCTCCGAGCTGACCGCAGCTCCAGATTCATCCTGCAAAAGAAGCAACTCACCCTTGCAGCGCAACATATCAGTCGTCAGCCAGTTCTCGTCGGCCTGCCTGAAACGCCCTACCGCCTCGTCAACTTCGGCAAGTCCTGTCGCGATCTCTCCAGCAGCACCGAGCGCCTCTGCGACGTCACCGAGGAATGTGACAAACCGGACGGCAAACCTGGCTCCGCCAAGTGCGGACAAGCCCGAGCGCAGCAGCCGTACCCCACCGCCAACATCTCCACGATTGATGAGGAGTACGCCGTGGTAGTAGCGGCCCCACCCCTCCCAGAGGGGCAGTGCATGCCCTTTCGAACGGTCAAGCAGCATCGCTATGTAATGGTCCGCCGTGGCATCATCCCCCACCAACAGAGCGATTGGGCATGCCGCTTGCGCCAGAGCGTAACAAAGCGAGATCGGGTGGTTACTCGCCTGAGCGTCCTCGACGCAGCGTTTCGCGGTCCGCATCGCCTGGTCTGGGAAACCCTGCAGCCACAGGATGCGCGCCAGGAGCGCGCGCCCACGCGAGAACTGGTCGATCTGGAAGCGAATGATGTCTGGCCAACGGTTCGTCACGGAATAGCCGGTGAGCATGTGCTCGATATGGCGTCGTGCACAGACGAGGTTGCCTCCGAGGTAGTGGACCTCGCCGATCATCCGCTCGCCAATCATCCGATCGTTCCGATCGGATGATTCCGCCGCCAGGCTATGAAATTTCTCGGCCAATTGAAGAGCAGCGCGATACCCGCCGCTCCGCATGTGGGAGCCCCACACACCAAGCAGCGCCCGCAAGTGGTAGTCGACATCTCCGAGACGCGCCGCGATGTCGAGAGCCGTTGTCCAGGCGTCGCGGACCTCCGGATCTGTCACACTTCTGGTATACATGAGCGTAGCGCCCAATCCCGCATTGAGCTTCATTGCCCGGCGCGCGTCCGGCTCTACTTCGGCCGCGAGTGCCTGCTCGATACGGTCGCGACATTCGTCCAACAGCGACAAGTGCAACCACAATGGGAACGCGGCAGTTGTGAGTGCAATGCCGAGCAATGCATCGCCTGTTGCCGAAAACGCCCAGTCGAGCGCGGAACGCAGATGGTCAATCTCCGGGCCGTAATCAAATAGCCATTCCGCCGTCGGCCTCGTCTGATACTCGGCTTCGGCGCGGTTGAACAGATCCAAGTAGAATTCAGCATGACGTCGGAAGAGCCGTTCGCGGTCACCGGTTTGCTCAAGCTTTTCGAGCGCGTAGGCGCGGGTGGTGTCGAGCAGCCGAAAACGCATGCTGGCTTCGCGGGCTTCTGCCGCAACGAGCGATTTCGACACCAACATTGAAATGCCCTCGATGACCTGCCAGGGCGCAATCTCCGGAGGCTGGGCTGCAACCACGCTCGCCGCATCGAGGCTGAACGGGCCGGAGAATGTCGCCAGGTGTCGCAGGACCACCCGTTCGGATTCGGTCAACAGCTCGTAACTCCAATCGAGCGTCGCTCGCAACGTGTGGTGACGCGGCAAAGCCATTCGCTGCCGACCAACGAGCAGTTGGAACCGGTCGTCGAGCCGGACTGCTATTTCATCAGGCCGGAGTGTAGACGTGCGTGCGGCGGCCATTTCGATCGCAAGCGGTATGCCGTCGAGACGCCGGCAGATCGCCGCGACGCCACTCAGGGCTTGCCGATGTAGGACCAAGCGGGGGTTTGCCGCCCGCGCCCGCTGAACGAACAGCTGCACCGCGCCATAACGCAGAATCTGGTCTTCAGTCTCGACATCTTCCGCGGGAACATCGAGCGGCGGCACGGGATAGATCCACTCACCCTCCACCTGCAGCGGCTCGCGGCTGGTCACCAGGAAATGTATACCTTCGCCGGCCCGCAATGCAGCCTGCACAAGTTCTGCAGCGCCGGCGATCAGATGCTCGCAGGTATCCAGGACCAGCAGCCGCCGACGATCGGCTAGCACTTGCGCGACACGCTCGGCCGAGATTTCGCCACTGCTAATTTCGAGCCCGACCGCTCCTGCCACTCTGGCGGCAACGAGGGCGGCATCTACCAGTGGCGACAAATCCGATAGCCATACGCCGTAAGCAAAGCTCGACAGCATCCCGCGCGCGGCCGCCACGGCGAGCCGGGTCTTCCCAATCCCGCCGCTGCCGCTCAGCGTGACAAGCCGGTGCTCTGAGAGAAGATTCTGGATTTCCGCGAGGACATGATCTCGGCCAATCAGTTCGGAAACCGGCGCCGGTAAATTCGTCAAACGGCGCTCGCCGGGCAATTGAGGCACTGTACGGGCGTCTTGCGATTCCAAATCGTTCGCCCCTGCATGCTCGCCTAAATCCACCGGCACGGCGCGGATTTCGCCGGTGAACTGATACCCACGGCCCGATACGGTGCGGATCAAGTTGCGTTCTGCGCCGAGGGCAGAACGCAATGCCGAGACCTGCGATTGCAGCGCGCTTTCCTCGACGATCTGACCGGGCCAGGTGCGCTCCATCAACGCTTCCTTGCTGAGCACGGCTCCGCGCGCGTTTACCAGAGCCATCAGCACGTCGAAGGCGCGTCCGCCGAGCTTAACAGGCTCGCTGTCCACCAGCAGCTCTCGGCGATGCGGCAGGAGGAGAAAACGCCCGAACGCAAGGCCTTGTACTTTGGAGGAAGGATGCATCGCTTTGCCTTGTCGCCGGCCAATTTTGAACGGCGCACCAGAAGATTTTAGCTTTTTCCAGACTTATCCGACAAGGCGCAAGGACTTGGACCATCCCCTCCGGTTAGTTTGGTAACTCCGGCTCCAGTCGACGAAAATTTGGCCGGCGATAAACCACCACCTGGGTATCCGCATGATCGCAGTTACCGACGCGTCGGGAGAGCTGGGCAGTCTTGTGATCGAGGGGCTTCTCAAGAAGGTTGCTCCAGATCGACTCGTGGCCATTGTCCGCCGGCCCGAACGGGCAGCGCACCTGGTTGCGCGAGGTATCCGCGTGCGGCCGGGGGGCTATTCATCATCCGAGACGCTCGGCTTCGTGCTCACCGGTGTCAAGCGGCTGCTGCTCATTTCAGGAAACGACTTGAGCCAGCAGCAGCACCGAGCCGTCATCGACGGCGCGAAGGCAGCCGGCGTCCAGCTCATCGTCTACGCGAGCTTGCTGCAGCTCGGGTCCAGCACCCTGCCGATCGCGACCGAGCACACGAAGACAGAAGAACTCATTCGTCGGTCCGGTATCCCTTTCGTCATGCTACGCAAAGGCTGGTGCGCCGAGGATTACACTGAGAACCTCGGAGTGCCGCTCGCGCCGGGCGCATTCCTCGGAGCTGTGCGGGACGGCCGCATCGCCGCAGCCGCCCCCACCGACTTCGCCGCCGCAGCAGTTGCCGTTCTCACGACTGACGGACACGACGGCAAGACCTACGAACTCGCGGGGGACCAGGCCTTCACGTTGGCAGAGTTCGCGCACGAGGTCTCGCGTTTGGCTGGCAAGTCGATTGCTTACGATCGTCCTGCGCCGGACTACCGAAAGGCGCTGGCGAATGCAGGGCTTTCGAACAGGGTCATCGACCATCCGGTCGCCACGGACCTCGCGACCGCCCAAGGTGGCCGGTACAGCCGCAGCCGCGACCGCTCGCTTCGCATTGTACATAGCGAGGGCGATGTGACTTGGGATCAAGCGGGCCGGCCGCTGCGTCAGTTTGGGGTGGTGCAGGACCTCACGGCTGGACAAACCGAACAGCACCTCCGCGCGAGCGAAGCGCGCTTCCGCACCTTCGTGGATCACGCGACTGATGCCTTCTTTCTCCTTGATGATCGTTCGATCGTGATCGATGCAAACCGCCAGGCCTGCGCTGGGCTCGGCTACGCGAGGGAAGAGCTGATCGGAAAGCATCGGCGAGACTTCGACCCCAGCCTCGACGATACCGCAGTTCAGGCACTCAAGCACCGCATCCTCGCCGGCGAGACAGTGACCTTCGAGACTCGCCACCGGCGCAAAGACGGCACCACCTTTCCGGTGGAGGTACGCGTCGGTCATTTCGAGGAAGGTGGCCATCGCTATTTGTGCGTGGCACGCGATGTCAGCGAGCGCAAGTGCGCGGAAGAGGCCCTCCGACGCAGCGAAGCGTACCTGGCCGAAGCGCAAAAGCACAGCAATAGTGGCGCCTTTGCCTTTGACGAAGAACGGTCTCTGTACTGGTCGGAGCAGCTCTACCGCATCTGGGGGTTCGATCCCCAGGCGGGTATCCCAACCCGGGACCAGTTGTTGCAAAGGGTTCACCCCGGCGATCGCGACCGGACGTACGAAGCGCTCCAGCGTACCTTGCGACAGAAGCAGGATTGCGCGATCGAGTACCGTATTGTCCTTCCTGACGGCACTCTCAAGCATCTTCGATCGATCTGTCGCCCGTCCTATTCGGCATGCGGTGAATTTCTTGAGGTCGTCGGAACCACAATCGACGTGACGGAGCGTAAACGGGCGCAAGATGAGCATGAGCGTGTGCGACGGCTGGAAGCGGATCTGGCACACCTCAACCGGGTCAGCATCATGGGCGAGCTATCCGCATCACTGGCTCACGAGATTCTGCATCCGATCAGCGCTGTGGCCATCAACGCCAACGCGGCGCTGAACTGGCTCAGCCTGACGTCGCCCGATGTCGAGGAAGCGCGCATTTCAATCGAACAAATCATCAAGGATGCCCATCGCAGCAGTGAAGTGATTGCCAGAGCGCGTGCACTCGTCAAGAAGGCGCCGCGGCGCAACGAGCGCTTCGATTTCAACGAAGCAATCCGCGAGGTCACTGTCCTGACCCAGAGCGAGGCGCTGAAAAACGAGGTTTCGGTGAAGATGCAACTTGCGGACGGTTTGCTGCTCATCGAGGGCGATCGTGTGCAGTTACAACAGGTCTTGCTCAACCTCGTTATCAACGCGATCCAGGCCATGGCCACCACTTCGGACGGGGCGCGAGACCTGCTCATCACCACCGCGCCGACCGAATCCAGCTTCGTGCTCGTCGGGGTGGCTGATTCCGGGCCAGGCGTCGATCCGCAAATGCTCGAGCAGGTTTTCGATCCATATTGCACCACCAAGTCCGAGGGTTTGGGCATGGGCCTCGCCATCTGCCGGTCAATCATTGGCGCCCACGACGGGCGCTTGTGGGCAAACGCCAATCACCCCCGTGGCGCCGTGTTTCAGTTCACGTTGCCGGCTGAGCCAGGCGGCGGACTCTGACGTTCTTGCGGGTGCGCAAACCGGCCCGAAAGCATGGCCGTTGGCTGCACGCAGCGAGAATTTGTTCAACAGTCTGCTTCAAGCTCCCAATCCAGGACATCGAGGATCAGTCGCTGATCTATCCCACCACAACGAATGAGGACGCGCGGGTCAAAGCCGTAATCTTTAAGAGCTCGATGAGGAGCCGGGAAAGGCTTGCGATATGGAGAGCAACGCCAAGGCGCCGAGCATAGCGGGACAGAGCGAAGCGCGTCAGTTAAGCAACGCGATCCAAAGCCGCTTTCAGCAGGTCCGCGCTCTTGTGAAGTCCGGCTCGCTCATCCTCCGACAAGGTTGGTTCCAGCACCTCGACGACGCCACCGCGACCGACGACGCTCGGCAGGGACAACGTCACTCCAAATTCCCTTTGGAAGGAGCCGATTGGAATCACGCCGCGCTCGTCGGTGAGGATCATCTCGGCGATGCGGGCTGCGACAATGCCAATGCCATACTGACTGGCGTTGTGGCCCTCGATGATGGTGATGTTGGCGTAACGCACGTCTTTCTCGATCTGCTGTCGCAGGTCCGCTAAAGCCTCGCCGCGCCGCTCGAGCAGGCTCACGATCGGGACGCCTCCAATCCGCGCCGAGGACCATAAGAAAACCTGCGCGGTCCCGTGGTCTCCTATGACCTGTGCCTCGACATGCGCCGGATCGACGCCGAAATGCTTGCCAAGGTGGACGCGGAATCGCTGGCTGTCCAGATAAGTGCCGGCGCTCAGGACGATCACGCCCGTTCTGGCCTCGCGCGCAATATCCGCAAGCGGATCGGGTGGATCGGTTACCGCGACCAGCACGGCGCGGGGCGCCACATCGACGATCCTGGGCACGATGTCGCGGTAGATCTGCGCATTCTTGTCGAGGAGCCTGAGGCGTCCCTGCGGATCGCTGCGGTCCGTCGCGCCGCCGGTCTTTTCGTTCACGCCGGCGGTTATCAGGACGACCTCGGCGCCTTCGAGATCGCCGTAATCGCCGTCTGAGATGTCGACCTTGCGGCCAAGCGGGACGCCGTATCGGATGTCTGTCGCCACCGCTTCTGCGGTTTTGCGTGTGCGGTTGACCAGCACGATCTCGCGCGCGCTGCCTCGCACCGTGGCGGCCAACGCGCAGGCGCAGCCGACACTTCCGGTTCCGATGATTCCAATCTTCATTGCTCTCTCCCGAAGTTCACAATGCCCAACCGACAGGCCACGGTGCTGTTCGTTGGCCCGATCTACGTATCCAACCTCATTCCGCGGGCGCCAGCGCCGCGCCCTCAACCTTCGCGGTGCGCCGCTCACCAAACAACCACGTCTGCAACCGGTCGAGATAGATGTAAACGACCGGCGTGGTGTACAGCGTCAGCAGCTGCGAGACCGCAAGCCCGCCGACAATGGCGTAGCCGAGCGGCTGGCGGATCTCGGATCCGACGCCGGTGCCGAGCATCATCGGCACGCCGCCAAGCAGCGCCGCCATCGTGGTCATCAGGATCGGCCGAAACCGCATGATGCAGGCGCGGTAGATCGATTCTTCTGCCGTCAATCCCTCCTGACGCTCGACATGCATGGCGAAATCGACCAGCATGATGCCGTTCTTCTTGACGATGCCGATCAGCAGAATGATGCCGACGATCGCGATCACCGAGAGATCGAAGTGGACCGCCATCAGGAGCAGGAGCGCGCCCAGTCCGGCGGACGGCAGGGTCGAAATGATCGTGATCGGGTGGATAAGGCTCTCATAGAGCACGCCGAGGATGAGATAGATTACGAACAAGGCGGCGACGATCAGGATCGGCGTCGTGGACAGCGACTGCCCGAAGGCTTGGGCATTGCCCTGGAAGCTGGTCTGCAGCGACAACGGCTTGTGCAGCTCGTTCTCGATCTTCTGGATCGCTGCTGTCGCCTGGCCGATCGCGGTTCCCGGCAGCAGGTTGAAGGAGATCGTCACCGAGGGGAATTGCCCTTGGTGGTTGACGACCAGCGGAGCGACCTTCACCACGCTGTCGACGAGCGTTGACAGTGGCACTTCCTGGCCGCTCGAGGATTTGACATAGATGCCGGTGAGTGCCTCGGGGGAGTACTGGAATTTCGGATCGACTTCCATGACGACATGATACTGATTGAGAGCTGTGTACATGGTCGAGACGATGCGCTGGCCGAAGGCATCATCGAGTGTGTTGTCAATGGTGTAGGGCAGGATGCCGTAAGTCGAGGCCACCTCGCGCTTGATGGTGATGTCGAGCATCGGTCCGGCATTGAGCTGGTCGGTCGTAACGTCGGTGATGCCCGGAACGGTCTTGATCTTGTCGAGGAACAGCGCTGCCCAATGGTTTAGCTCGCCCGCATCGGCGTCATCGAGCGTATACTGATATTGCGTCTTGGAGACGCGGCCGCCGATGGTGATGTCCTGCGCGGCCTGCATATAAAGGGTGATACCCTGGATCTTGGCCAGATTGGTGCGCAGCCGCGCCAGCACCTGGTCCATGCTGCCGCGCTGAGCGCGTGGTTTCAGGGCAATGAAGACGCGCCCATTGTTGACGGTGGTGGTGCCGCCGCCGGCGCCGACCGCAGATCCGACCGAAGCCACGGCCGGATCGCGCGTGATGGCATCGAGCAAGGCCTGCTGCCGCTCCGCCATCGCCTGGTACGAAATATCCTGCGCCGCTTCCGACAGGCCGATGATCAATCCGGTGTCCTGTTGCGGGAAGAAGCCCTTCGGGATGACGACATAGAGGTAGCCGGTGAGTGCAATCGTGGCGAACATCGACATCAAGGTGATGAAGCGGTGCCGCAACACGATTTTCAACCCGGCTTCGTACAGGCCGAGCAGGGCACCAAATCCCCGCTCGGACAGGCGATACAGCCGCCCGTGCTCGCGGCTTTCCGGCTTCAACAGGCGAGCGCACATCATCGGCGTCAAGGTCAGCGAAATGATCAGCGACAGCACCAGCGACACGCTGACGGTGACGGCAAACTCGCGGAACAGCAGGCCGACATAGCCGCCCATCAGGAAGAGGGGGATGAACACCGCGATCAGTGACAGCGTGATCGAGACGATCGTAAAGCCGATTTCGCCGGCTCCCTTCAGTGCGGCCTCGAACGGCGCGACACCTTCCTCCATGTGGCGCACGATATTCTCGATCACGACGACGGCATCGTCGACCACGAAACCGACGGCGATGGAGAGCGCCATCAGAGACAGGTTGTCGAGGCTGTAGCCGAGCTCATACAACACGGCGAAGGTTCCGATCAGGGACAGCGGAACGGTGACGGCCGGGATCACGGTGGCCCAGAAGTTGCGCAGGAAGACGAAGATCACCATCACCACCAGCGCCACCGTCAGCATCAACGTGAATTGCACGTCGCTGACCGAAGCGCGAATTGTCTCGGTGCGGTCGGAAATGACGTGGACCTTGATCCCAGCCGGAATCGACGCCTGCAGCACCGGCATCATGGCGTTGATCCGCTTCACGGTGTCGATGACATTGGCGCCGGGCTGGCGCTGGATTGCCAGAATGATTGCACGCTGGCCGTCATACCAGCCGGCGATCAGGTCGTTCTCGGGCGCGCTGATGGCGCGGCCGACGTCGCGGATGCGGACCGGCGCGCCGTTGCGATAGGCGATGACCAGATTGGCATAATCGTCGGCCTTCAGGATCTGGTCGTTGGTGTTGAGCGTGTAGGTCTGGCGTGGGCTGTTCAGCGTACCCTTCGGCAGGTCGACATTGGCCTGTCCCAGCGCGGTGCGAACGTCCTCGAGATTGATGCCGCGTGCGGCGAGCGCCTGTGGATCGAGCTGGACCCGGACCGCAGGTTTCTGCTGGCCGCCGATGCCGACCAGACCGACGCCCGGGATTTGAGAGATCTTTTGCAGCAGGATGTTTTCGGCATAGGCATCAACCGTCGTCAGCGGCAGCGTATCTGACGTCAGGCCGAGCACCAGAATGGGCGTGTCGGCCGGATTGACTTTGCGGATGGTCGGCGGATACGGTATCCCGCTTGGCAGATAGGGTGTTGCAGCATTGATCGCCGACAGCGTGTCGCTGACAGTTCCGTCGATCTGCCTGTTCAAGCCAAATTGCAGCGTGATCTGCGTGTAGCCGAGCGCGCTCGCCGAGGTCATCTGGGTGAGGCCGGGGATCTGGCCGAATTGGGTCTCGAGCGGGGTGGCGACCGAAGACGCCATGGTCTGGGGGTCGGCGCCCGGCAGTTGGGCGGTCACCTGAAGCGTCGGATAGTTCACATTCGGCAACGACGCCACGGGCAGGAGCGGGTAGGCGACAAGGCCGCCGACCAGCAGGCCGACCATCAACAGCGCGGTCGCGATCGGTCTTTGGATGAAAGGAGCGGATATGTTCATGGGATCACCGCCTGCTGTGCTTGCTGAGCTGATGCTTCCTGGGCCGCTTTGCCCTTGAGGATCGTGACACGCGTGCCGGGCTGCAGCTTGTACTGCCCGTCGACGACGACCTCCTCGTTGGCCTGCAGGCCGGAATCGATCAGCGCTTCGCCATCGCTGATTTGCGCGACCTTGACGGGACGCACGGAGACCGTGCTGTCCGCGTTGATGACATAGGCGTATGCGCCATTCGGTCCCTGCTGCACGACCGATGCGGGAACGGTCGAGCCATTGTGCCGGGTATCGACCAGCAGCCGCGCGCTGACGAGCTGCCCTGGCCAGAGCAGGTGGGACTTGTTGGGAAAATTCGCCTTGAGCTGGATCGAGCCGGTGGTCTGCAGGATCTCATTGTTGACGAGGGCAAGCTGGCCCTGGCCCAGCGCGGTCGTGTTGGCCTGGTCGTAGGCCAAGACAGGGAGCGGAGCTTTGCTTCTCTGCTGTTGCAGCTGGATTTGCGGCAGCATGGTTTCGGGAAGCGTGAAGATCAGGGAGATCGGGTCGAGCTGCGTCACCACGACAAGGCCGTTTGTGGTCGACGGACTGATGATATTGCCGACGTCGATTTGACGGATCCCGGCGACGCCGTCGATCGGAGATGTCAAGCGCGTGTAGCTGAGCTCCACCTTGGCGGCATCGATCAGGGCCTGGTCGGTCTTGATAGCCGCGCGCAACTGACCGACTTGCGCGGTCTGGGTCTCGACCAGCTGAGGCGTCGCCCAGCCATTGCTTCCCAATTGGGTGTAGCGCTTGAGATTGGCTTCGGCGTTGGTGAGCTGCGCCTGGTCTCGTTCGAGATTGCCCTCATATTGCTCGATCAGCGCCTGATAAGGGCGCGGGTCGATTTGCGCGAGCAGGTCGCCGGCGTGCACTTGTTGACCTTCGGTGAAGTTGATGCTGGTGATCTGCCCCTGGATCTGGGCCCGCACGACATCGGTGTTGTAGGCGATCACGGTGCCGACGCCGTTGAGATAGATCGGCAGGTCCTTCTGTGCGACCGCCGCGGCCACCACAGGCACGGGCGCGGGCGGCGCGGGCGCGGCGACCGCCTTCTGGAACAGGTTGGGATATGTCGAATGGAAGAGGCCGCCGCCCCCAATGGCGAGGGCAATCACGCTGGCGGCAATCACGACTTTCTTCTTCATGGTTGACACTCCTAAAGATGCGTTCTGAGCGGGACGTTGTTGTCGCCTGCTTGTCACGGCATCGTGGATGCCGTGGTCGGCGAGCTGGCCGCCTCCATGTTCGGGCTGATCGGCACGGCGGTGGTCGCCATCGTCGGTGCGCTGGACCCCGGCACCGCCAGCAGGCTGCTGATGCCGAGATTGCCGATCTCGGTCGATCCCAAGGGGATCCCGACGCCGCGGCCTGAGCCGCTTGCGGTTGACATCGGAATGGACGATGCCGCGGGGGTCGTCGCGCCCGAACCGCACATGCTTGAAAGACCAGAGGTGTCGATCATGGCCGTGGTGGTCGGCAATCCAGATGTCGCTGAGCCCGACGCGTCCGATGTGGGCGCACCGGTCGCCAGCGAGAGTCCGCCGCCATCATAGGCGGCGTTGGAGCCAGCGATCGGCGACGGCGCCATGCCGGCCGTGGAGCATGACGTCGCGGCCCCCGCAGGTGGCGCAATCGTCGGCAATGGACTGACGCCGGGCGAGGCAATTTCGGTTGCGCCGAACGGGATTCCGGTGCCGCCGATTCCGGTGCTGCGCGCCATGCCGAGCGGCGAGGTCACGCCGATCGTCGGTGTCGGCGCGGCCGTTCCCGTGACCTGTGCGACGGCCGCGCCACTTGCAAAGAACACGACACAGGCAGTGATGAGTGAAGCCTTCACTTGCATCTCCAATCAAAAGGGGCCTTGGTCCGGCCCGGATCAGCTGCGGGCTCTCCGCGCCGAGGTGCGGCCGGCTCGCATGCTAGCTGCAGCTCAATGGCAGGGGCTCGCCGGGATGCAGGCGCGTCCAGTCGTAACAATCCAGAACATCGTCGTAGAGGTAACCAGGCGAATATCGCCCGAAGCGGTGCATGGCGTGCTGATGCAGGCCTCTATCGTTGCCACTGACGTGATCACCGAGGCCGAGGTGCTCCCCACCCAAATGCTCCATGCCGCCAGGCATCGGAGCGCCGCCGCCATGCATGCCTTCGCCGATGCCTCTGATGTGAGCGGGCCCAACCATGCCGCCGACGCGAGCGCCGCCGTCGAAGCCACCGATATGGCCAGCTCCCATCATCCCCCCGATGTGCGCGCCACCGCCAAGACCGCCGATATGGCCGCCACCGCCAAAACCGCCGCCGCGTGCTTCGGCCGCTGCGACCAGCGTCGAAGCCAGCGCGGCCGTCGCCAGGATCATCATCATTCGTTTCATCGCGAAAATCCTTTCCGTATCGGAGCGCTCGGCAGGCGACACAGAACGCGACCGGCTGCCAAGCGTCGTGATGAAACAGAAAATGGGATTGACGAACGGCTGCGCCATTAAATTCGGTTTCAGAAACGGCGAGGACGTCGGCCAGCTCGACGCGTTGGGCTGCAATCGCAGCAGGTGCCGAGCCGAGATCGAGATCACTTCGCCGACATGCTGCTCGGGTGACAAGATGCGGTGCGCGCGGGCGCCAATCATGATTGGCGTTCCCAGCAGCAACCGAAACCTATCGAATGAGGTGAGGCGGGCGTTCAGCTGCCAAATCCGGTCGATAGCCAGTTAATCGTCCGCCAAAAAATCTCTAAATCGCAATTTAATGGCGCGGTCGGCAGGCGGACGCTATTTATCTCGACCGACGGCCCTGCCGCGCTTGTGCCAAAGGCGGCGGAAATGGCCGTGGAGCGGATGGCGCCACCTTTTTCCACGACCGTGAGGTGGTGCTGTCCGGCTCACTCCTGCCCGTCGACGGCAATCGACCCATGACTTTGCCCGGTGCCGAACATATGTTTCCCTGGATGAAGCCGATGCGCCTTGAAGAACTTGAGACCAGGCTGATGACGAGGATTCTGCTGATCGAGGATGACGGCGAGACGGCGGAGGAAATCGTCGCCGAGCTGACCGACCGCGGGTTTGACGTTGAATGGTCGTCGAACGGCATCGACGGCCTGGACAAGGCGCGCGCATTGCGTCCCGATGCCTTGATCGTCGATCGCATGCTGCCAGGGATGGACGGTCTCAATGTCATCGAGGCGTTGCGAAAGGACCAGGTCTCTACCCCGGTCCTGGTGCTCAGTGCGCTTGGGGCGGTGAACGATCGGGTGCGCGGTTTGCGAATGGGCGGAGACGACTATCTGACCAAGCCGTTTGCGATCATCGAGCTCGTGGCACGCCTTGAGGCTCTGCTTCGCCGCCCGTCGGAAAGCCGCGAAACCACATTGCGGCTGGGTCCTCTCGAGCTCGATCTGATCGAGCGCACGGCCAAGCGCGGCGAGCGAACAATCGATTTGCTGCCGCGCGAATTCCGATTGCTTGAGTATATGATGCGACGCAGCGGCCAATTGTTGACGCGCGGCATGCTGCTGGAGGAAGTCTGGAATTACAAGTTTGTTCCGGCAACCACGAACCTGGTGGACGTCCACATGGGGCGCGTGCGCCACAAGGTCGATGGTCCCGGCGAAGCGCAAATGATACACAATGTGCGCGGCTCCGGCTTTATTCTTCGTGCGCCGTAAACGTCTCAGTCGCGCTCGGGGCCGCTCTGAGAATGAGGCGGCAGGATCAATGCCTCAGCTGCAGTTCATACGATCGAACACCTTCCGGTGGGCTTCCACGGTTGCAGGCGTGTTTGCAGCCTTCATCGTCATCCTGTTCGGATTTATCTACTGGAAGAGCGATCGCTACCTGATCGCGCGGTCCGACCGCATGATCACGCAACAAATCGATTTCATTGCGGCCTTGCCGCCCGGGCGTCGGATCGACGCGATCGCCGATCATCTCGCGCAGGATTCCCGAGGCGTCCAGTTTGCGGGGTTTTTCGGGGCGGATGGAAACCGACTGGCCGGCAATCTTCAGCGAATTCCAGGCGAGCTCAGGATCGATGGGCCGGTCCAAAGCGTCAGAGTTCTGCAAACCTCGCAGGCAGATCCCGTTGATCTCCTGATCCGAGCCATCGGACGGCGCCTGCAAAGTGGCGAGGTGCTGGTGATCGGCCGGAACGTCGACGAGGTGCGAGAGATCTCGCAGGTGGTCGGACAGGCCCTTGCGCTCGGTCTCCTGCCAGCGTTCAGCCTTTGCCTGTTGGCTGGAGCCTGGCTGAGCGTTCGCGCCCAGAAACGTGTGGAGGAGGTCAATCAGCGGGTTCAGCGCATCATCGCGGGGGACCTGCGCGAGCGTCTGCCCCATCGCAATGTCGACGAGCCGTTCTCGAGACTGGCGGCGATCGTCAATGGGATGCTCGACGAAATGGAGACGATGATCAATGCGCTCGCCGGAGTCGGCAACGATATCGCCCACGACCTGCGAACGCCCCTGACACGCGCCCGGCTGAGCCTGGAGCGGGGCCGCACCCACGCAACCACGCTGGAGCAGCTCCAGGAGGTTACGGACAAGGCCATCGCCGGCATCGATCAGTCGCTCGCGATCATCACGGCGTTGCTGCGCCTCACGGAAATCGAGAACAGCCGCCGTGCGGCCGGCTTCGGCAACGTCGCGCTGCACGAGATCCTGCGCGAGGTTTGCGACGTGTACGAGCCCATCGCCGAAGACAAGAACATCGAGCTCGCCGTCGACGTCGACCGCAAGCTGCACGTCTGGGGCGATCGCGACCTGCTCTTTGAGGCCATCGCGAACCTCGTTGACAATGCCGTCAAGTTTACTCCCAGCGGCGGCAAAGTGGATCTTGAGCTGTCGCGAGGCAACAAGGAAACCGTTGTGCGCGTGACCGACACGGGCCCCGGCATAAGCGAGCGGGAGCGCGAAGCCGTCCTGAGGCGGTTCTATCGGTCAGACAAGATGCGCAACACGCCGGGTGTTGGGCTCGGACTAAGCCTGGTCGCGGCGATCGCCAAGCTGCACGGCTTTCGGCTGATCGTCAGTCCAGGCCCTGGGGGCCGGGTCGAGATCGTGTGTCCGGACGAGACGGCAACACGGAAAGAGGAGACGCTGGCGTGTCGCGCAGAGTCCCGCTTCCTGTGATGGCTGGACGGGCTGTCATTTTGCGGCCTGTGCGGAACGGCCCGGATCGGGCGCTGGCGTGAAGGCATGGCGCATCACCGAGATTTCCTGCTCCTGGTCATCCACGATCTTCTGAGCCAGCTGTCGAAGCTCGCTATTGCGGCCGTATTTCAGCTCCGCCCTCGCCATGTCGATCGCGCCGCGATGATGAGGGATCATCACGTCGACGAAATCGTGGTCGACGTCCCCCGTCGGCTTCGCGAGCATCTCGCGATTCATGTTGCTGATTGCCAAGTCGTTGTCGAACAGAAATTTCTGTTCGGTTGCGTCGCTTTCGGCGCGGGAGCGCGAATGGCCATTGGGGCCCTGCGCCAAGGCGAAAGACGTCGCCATGAAGGTGACGCTGGTCGCGAGCGAAATCATGCGCCGGCGAACAAATCGTCGGGAGAACAAAGGCATTTTTGAACTCCGTTGCAATTTGGGTTGCGGGGACGGATTGCCCGCGGCTCGCAGGATCCGGCTTAAAAGGTGGCAAACCGCGCTGAAGCTCTCAATTAAAAACGGATTCAGAGTTCCAGGCGCTAGACCTGTCTCAAGCAACCCTGAACGCGAATTTAGATTTCTTAAATCCAATTTAGTGGCCGCCCAGAAGCGGGCCCCCTTATTGTTGAGGTGTCGGGCTCGCTACGGGAGCAGCACATGCAGACTCAGATGAGCGTCACCAGAGTGCAAGCGTTGAGCCGAGTTCATTCGGCGGGCTTTCTCGATACCTACGCTGCGGCCATCAAACGCTACGACCTGCTCGAGCGCGGGCAGGAGCAGAAGCTCGCGCAGCGCTGGCACGAGCAGCGTGACCGCAAGGCGACCGATGCGCTCATCACGAGCCATCTTCGGCTCGCCGCCAAGATTGCGCGGCGCTATCAGGGATATGGGCTTCCGCTTGCCGACCTGGTGTCGGAAGCAAATCTCGGACTGGTGGTTGCCGCCTCGCGCTTCCAACCCGGCCGCAGCGCGCGATTCTCGAGCTACGCTCTGTGGTGGATCAAGGCGACCATTTATGACTACATCCTTCGCTCGTGGTCGCTCGTCAAGATTGGAACGACCGCCGCGCAGAAGAAGCTCTTTTTCAAGCTGCGTGGTGAAATGAGGAAGCTCGGCGGCGTCTTAGGCGCGCTCACGCCGGAGACTGCCGCGGTCATTGCCGAAAATCTGGAAGTGAACCCTCGCGACGTGATGGAAATGGACCGCAGGCTCTGCGGCGACCTCTCGCTGAATGCTCGCGTCGGCCATGATGAGCAGGCAGCCGAATGGGAGGCGATGCTTGTCGACGAGACGCCCGACGCAGAACAGATCGTCACTGCGCAGGACGAGGCGGAGTCCCGGGCAAAGGCTCTTCGCGCCGCATTGCATGTGTTGACTGGGCGCGAACGGCGCGTGCTCGAAGCGAGGCGCCTTGCAGAACGGCCCCTCACGCTTGATGAGCTTGGGCGCGAGCTGTCGGTTTCCAGCGAACGGGTGCGCCAGATCGAGACTCAGGCGTTCGCGAAGGTCAGGCGGGCCGTTCTTCGCGCTGCAAGGGACAGCCATGGGGAAGCTTCCGAGCAGGCCTGATGGAGCAACGCGGATCAGGCCACTCCGAGGGGCCTGCATCCGGAACGAAGCTATCGAAACAGGAGTCGAACATGAGATCGCTACGTATTCTTTGCATTATCGTTTGCGTCGGTCTGCCGACGACCGTGGCATTCGCGCGTGGCGGCATGAGTGCCGGCATGGGATCGCATTCGATGTCGGAGACCGGCGGGGCCTTTGGGACCAGCGCGGCGAGACCCGGAACCAACTCTCTGGGGACAGCGCTCTCGTCGTCCGACATGGGCGCTCATCCCATGAAAGGTCCGCCGCTCGGCACGAGTGCCGCACTCGACCGGGAGGATGCGCGGCTTGAGCAGATGCTGGAAGGATCGATCTGCCGCGGTTGCTGAAAGTGGCCGTCTGCCGTGACGGGGTTGACGCACCAAGATATAAGGAGAGTCAGATGAGCAAAGTCAATAGTTCACCGGCATCGCTGCCGACGCGGCGCCTTGGCCGCACCGACATGTCCATCACCCGGGTCGGGTTCGGAGCCTGGGCGATCGGCGGACCCGATTGGGCCGTCGGTTGGGGCGCGCAGGATGATCGCGACTCGATCGCCGCCATCCGCCATGCGATCGATCGCGGCATCAACTGGATCGATACAGCCGCCGTGTACGGGCTTGGTCACTCGGAAGAGGTGGTGCGCCGCGCCCTTGCCGATATTCCGCCGACCGAACGTCCGTTCGTGTTCACCAAATGCGGTCTCGTCTGGGATCCGCGCAATCGGCAGGCGCCGCCCCGAGAAGTCGGTGCACCCGCAAGCATTCGCCGCGAAGTGGAGGCTTCCCTCCGGCGGCTCGGCGTCGAACGGATCGATCTTTATCAGATGCACTGGCCGGCCGAAGACGGCACACCGCTTGAGGACTACTGGCAGACGCTGTTGGACCTGAAGCGTGAGGGAAAAGTGCGCGCAGTGGGTCTGTCGAACCACAACGCGGCGCAGCTGGCAGCCGCCGAACGGCTAGGTCATGTCGACACTCTGCAGCCGCCGTTTTCCGCGATCCGGCGTGGCGTTGCGCAAGCCGAACTGCCCTGGTGTGAGGCCAACCAGACCGGCGTGATCGTATACAGCCCAATGCAGTCGGGGTTGCTCTCCGGCCGCTTCACCGCGGCGCGTGCAAGCGCGCTTCCAGACAACGATTGGCGTTCGCGCAACGCGGAATATACAGGCGAGAAGCTTGCAGCCAATCTGAAGCTCGCCGATGCCCTGCGGCCCATCACGGACCACCACGACACGACCGTTGCCGCCGTCGCCGTGGCCTGGACGCTCGCCTGGCCTGGGGTCAGCGGTGCCATCGTCGGTGCGCGCAGTCCGGCGCAGGTCGATGGCTGGGTCGACGCCGCAAGGCTGGATCTGACCGATGACGATCTCGGCGAAATCGCGAGCGCGCTCGAGCAGACCGGAGCGGGCAGTGGACCGGTATCACCCGCTCGCACGCGAGAGGCGCTCCATGCGTGAACCCGTTGCAGGCAAACGACCAGGTCCCTGAAATTAACGGCGTAGAGAGAAAGGTTATGCGATGAAAGTCGGTTTCATAGGATTGGGCCAGATGGGCTCGGGCATGGCGGCCTCTCTGCTCAAGGCCGGCCACGAGGTGATCGTCTACAATCGAACCGCGTCCAGGGCCGACGACCTGGTGAAGAAGGGCGCGGTTGGGGCTTCACAGATCGCGGAGGCCTGCACCAGCGACGCGGTCTTCACGATGCTCGCCAATGACGCGGCGGTCGAGCGCGTCGTCTATGGCGACCAGGGCTTGCGCGCGAGCCTGCGCAGCGGCGCCGTCCACATTTCATCGAGCACGATCAGCGTGGCGCTCTGCGAACGGCTTTCGCGTGATCACGCGGCGGCCCGTCAACGTTTCGTCGCGGCACCGGTGTTCGGACGACCCGATGTCGCCGCGGCCGGAGAACTCGCCGTCATTGCGGCCGGCGTGCGGGAGACGATCGCCGAGGTAAACCCGCTGTTGGATGCGATCGGTAGGCGGACGTTCGTAATCTCCGACGATCCGAAGGCGGCGAGCCTCGTCAAGCTGAGCGGAAATTTCCTGATTGCCTCGGTGATCGAAGCGCTCGGGGAAGCCATCGCGCTCGTGGGCAAACATGGCGTCGATCGCGAAGACTATGTCGAGATGCTGACCTCGACCTTGTTCGGCGTTCCCGTCTACAGGATCTACGGCAAGCTGATTGCTGAAGGCCGATTCGAACCGGCCGGATTCGCCGCGCCGCTCGGCTACAAGGACATCCGGCTCGTGCTTGCCGCCGCCGAAGACCTGCGCGTCGCGATGCCGCTGGCCAGTCTCTTGCGTGATCGCTTCCTGACCTTGCTCGCACATGGCGGCGACAACCTCGATTGGGCCGCGATTGGCAGCTTGGCGGCGCGCGATTCCGCAGTAACCGATCCAGCGCACGGAGGGTAATGCCGAGACGGCTACGGCGTCGGTTCGCATTGGCTCCATATCCCAGCTTTGTGAAGCGACACGACGCGAAGCCAATCGACATCACTGTTATCATGGCCCTTGTGACCTCGCGCCTTGTCGTCCCATCGGGGTGAACAGTCGTTTCCAACCGTGAAATGGCGAGCCATGCGTCTATTGATCCTTGTCGTATGCGCGATTGGCGGATTGTCAGCTGCGGGTCTGTTGTCTGCGCGCGAGAGCCCCGCGCCGTTCTCACCCGCGACTCTCCGCGAGATCGCCCGCGTGGAGGCGGAGATCGACGCGATTGAGACCGAGACTCTCGCGCGCGTTGCAGCACCGCCGGACAACCAGGTTCAGCAGATCGAATTGCTCGGCAAGCTCTTGCTGTTTGACAAGGATCTTTCGGTCAACAGAAACGAGGCCTGCGCCTTCTGCCATATGCCTGAGACCGGTTTCACCGGGCCGATCTCCGAGCTCAATCGCACCACCGGTGCCTATCCCGGATCGGTGCGCACCCGGTTCAGCGAGCGCAAGCCGCAGACCCATACCTATGCCCCGTTATCCCCGGTGCTGCACTATAATGAAGGGCAGGGCGATCTCGTCGGCGGCAATTTTTGGGACATGCGTGCCACCGGGCGTCGCCTCGGCAATCCGGCGGCCGAGCAGGCTGAAGGACCTCCGACGAATCCGGTCGAAATGGGACTTGCGGACATTGCCTGCGCGGTGTATCGCGCCTCGCAGCGGCCCTATCGGACGCTGTTCGAATCGGTATGGGGAGCACAAGCCTTCGCGATCGGCTGGCCGGACAACACCGAGGAGATCTGTAACCAGCCTGGGCCGCCGTCCGCCGATGATCCGAGGCCGGTTCGTCTCAGCGCGGCCGATCGCGGCCGCGCCGCCGCCACTTTCGACCAGATGGCGCAATCGATCGCCGGCTACGAGGCCTCGCACGAGGTGACGGCATTCTCCTCGAAATATGACGCCGTGCTGGCCGGCAAGTCGCAGTTCACGCCGCAAGAGCAGCAGGGATATGACCTGTTTCGCGGCAAAGCGAAATGCAATCAGTGTCATCGCGATGGCGGACCGGGGGAAGACCCGCTTTTCACCGATTTCACTGCGAGCAACATCGGAACGCCCGCGAATCCGCAGCTGCCGTATTATGCCGAAGGCGAGCCGGACGCGCGCGGCTATGTCGCCAACAAGAGCGGCGCCTCATTCATCGATTTCGGTGTCGGCGGTTTTCTCGCCAACGGCCACCCACTCAGTCAGCCCTCCGCGGTTGATACGCGGTGGCGACTGCTGGTCGGCCAGACTCGCGGGCGCTTCCAGGTGCCCACGCTGCGCAACGTCGACAAGCGACCGAGCCCCGATTTTGTGAAGGCCTATGGCCACAACGGATACTTCAAGAGCCTGAAGCAGATCGTGCATTTCTACAACACCCGCGACGTGCTGCCGCGTTGCGCGGAACATGATCCCGGCGAAGGCACAAGCTGCTGGCCGGCGCCAGAGACGACGGAGAACATGAACACCAGCAAGGTCGGAAATCTCGCCTTATCCGAGGAGGAGGAGGAGGCGCTCGTGTCCTTCCTGCAGACATTGACGGACGGATTTGCCCCGGCAGAGCAGAAGTAGGTTATCCGCCAGGGCTACCGGCGGCTTCCGATCTTGCCTGGCAGTACGAGCTCGTCCGCGACCGACTCGTCAGGATGCTTCGACAGAAGATGAATCGCGATCGCGGCCTCCCGCTTTCATGATCATGGCAACCCCATCCTGCGCGATGAGTTGGGCCTGCGGGTGTTGCCAGGGAGCTATAGATGCCCCGTCAACGTCACCTGCTTGTCGTAATGGGTCCGGACCGGCGCCATCCGGCAAAGGCTGGCGCGCATCGCGCCTCGGTCGCGCCGGCTTGCTCCCTGCGCGCAACTTCCGATCTACCCGCACGACCGGAAGCCGCCGACGCGGCCGCGTCATCGTCGAGACGTCGGGCTGCTGCCTACCGCCGCGACGCGAGCCGGTTCGAGGGTGCCCGCCTGCAATGCCGCGCGCCTCTCGTCGATGGCGTGATTGAACAATTCGAGCACCAGGCCAAACGCCGCCAGTTCCTCTTCTTCGACGGCGCCGTCATCGTAGCATTCAAGCGTGTCACCGATGATGGCGTCGACCTCGCGCTGCATCGCCACCAGTTCCTGGTTGGATTCCGCGCTACGCACTCTGGAAACCATGGCCAGGATTCGCTTGCGATGGCTGGTATTTTCTTCCCGTTCGTCCCGATTGAAATAGTGACGCAACCACGCTCCGGCCGAACCGATCCCGGAGAGAAGCAGGAGCGCAAACCAGAAGTAATCGCCGTATTTGTCGAGGAAGGTGCGTTCGGTGCCATCGATGACGGCTGCCGCTCCCCGGTGCACCGGCAGCTCGGCGTCTCTCTCCGTGTCCGGCTTGGTGATGTGCGCAGCACCAGGCACTTGCCTGGCAATCGCCTGACGGAGGGCGAATAGCTGCCTGTAAAATGCCGCTGCCGTCGTTTCAGACAAAGCCTTCCGCGCCACGATCAGGTGGCTGACGCTGACCGTCTCGACCTTGTCATCCGGCCAGGCCGGGTCTGCATTGAAGACGCTGGGAGGAATTTCCTCGGATTCATAACGCGGGGACTTCAGGGCGATGGCTTCGGATGCATCGATGGCGAGAAACTTCGGCTCGCCCCGCGCCCGGGCCGTCGCGGCGATGGCGTCGGACGTGATTTTGCTGTCGAGCGGACCGACCGCCATGAATGCATCGAGGGTGGGATCGCGCGCCAACTCGTCGATTTGCGTCGTGCCAAAGTGCGCAACTGCGACCTTGTCCGCCTCCACGCCGGCGGCGCTCAGGATGACCCGTAGCAACGCTGCGTTCGCCGGCGTCCGGCCGATGATGCCGACCTTGTGCCCTGCGAGATCGGCGATTTCCTTGATTTTCGCCGCGGGCTTTCTTTTGGAGCTCTTGCCTGCAGGTCCGGAAGGCGCCCACAGCACAACGAAGTTCTTGCGCACGATGGCGACGGTCTGCGCGTCGGCCGGCATCTCCAGATCGGCACGACCGACCGCAAGGTCGACCTTGCCAGCACCAAGCAAAGCGAGGGCTTCGACCGCTCCGTCAGTCGTGATCGGAGACAGCCTGACCGTCCTGCTTTCGCTGGCGAAAGCCTCGGCCATCGCCTCAATCACTTTGTGATCGTCGCTTCCGGGCGGTCCGACGGCAATCCGGAGAGTTACCGGTTGCAACGCATAGTACAGTGCGCCTGCGGCGGCGCCGAAAACAAGAAATCCAACAGCCAGGACCAGCAGTAAAGAATTATTCCTTCTCCGCCGTCGGCGGGCTGCGTCACTGGTTTCATTCGTACCATCAGCCAAGGACATCGCCGCTGCCAGTTGGAGGTCAAAGCCGTTTCCTGGTTTGCAGGAATACCACGTTTCTTCCAAGGACAACGTCGGAGCTGCGGCCTGGTTTCAGGACCCCGTTACCACCTGGCGGCCTGAAAATTGGCGGGGCGCTGGCGCAACATCCACCCGATCGTGCCCGTGAGACGTGAGGACGCTTCGCCTCTCCCCGTGCTGCCGCTTCGCCGACCCGCCAGAGAACTCGCCAAAGCTGGCAGGTTTCGCGTGGGCGGCAGGACTCGACACTGACGCCAGAACGCGAGCCCCGGAACTCCGTGCCTTAATCGGACGTGATCACTGGCAGGCCCTGCCGGCGGATTGATGAACAGTCGGGGATGTGGCTGCCGGCGGGTACGCAGCCGATCGCCCGACACCCGGCAAAAGAAGACCGGGCCGCCTGTTAGATTTGAAATTGAGCGAGCGACGCGCCAGGCGGTCGATGATTTTCCAAAGGCCACCGGCAAACGACCCGGCGAGTTCTTGTTCGCCGGCCGCCGCGGTCCTGACCGTACCATGACAAGCCCCACTGCAGGTCAAGTCCGCAGTCATCTGATAGCGACCAGATTCCACGACGCAGCGAAACGTCGCGATGGGCCAACGCACGAAGTCGCTGCGCTCCAGCCCGCTGCGCGGGAGCAAGAGCCGAGAGGCCGGTAGCCGGTTGAGAGGATCGTAGTAGCACTGGAGAGCCCCGTCCTGAGAATCGAGGTGCTGTGAACCTCAACTCAGAATGGAGCTCCCCATGAGCGAGACTAACACTGTCAGCCCGCTGCGTCAGCGTATGATCGAAGATATGGCTGCGCGCAAGCTCAACCCGCACACGCAACGCAGTCACATCCATAGTTGCAAGCGGTTCGCCGCCTGGCTGAAGCGTTCGCCCGACACGGCTACGCCCGACGAGGTGCGGCATTCCAACTGCACCTCATCGAGAGCGGTACGAGCATCTGCAATCGCAATCGGATCATGACCGGAGTGCGGTTCTTGTTCCGCGTCACGCTCCGTCGCCACGATCTGGCGGAAAGAGCCCGAGAGGCTGCCGCCGGTGCTGAGCCCTGAGGAGGTCAAGCGTGTCCTGACCATGGCGACCAGCCTGAAGGCGCGAGCGATGCTAACGCTGGCCTATGGTTGCGGGCTGCGGGCCGGCGAGGTGGTGCGGCTGCGGGCGGGTGACATCGACAGCGAGCAAAAGATTATCCGCATCGTGCAGTCGAAGGGACGCAAGGACCGGCACGTGATGCTGCCGGCGGAGGTCCTGAAGCTGTTGCGACGATGGTGGAAGGTGCGGCCGACCGCGTCCAACAACGGCGTCGCGCCCGAACACCGCTGGCTGTTTCCAGGCCGCAGTCAACATCAGCCAATGACCACGCGTCAGTTCAGCCGGCTATTCAAGGAGGCCGC
>Ga0210408_10000768_pt1 | contig 36876 bp, 25 predicted proteins | sample IncBWH4MmetaG_FD_155471 | JGI IMG/M metagenome (GOLD analysis project Ga0210408, IMG submission 155471) | Forest soil microbial communities from Barre Woods Harvard Forest LTER site, Petersham, Massachusetts, United States - Inc-BW-H-4-M | ecosystem: Environmental > Terrestrial > Soil >... | reverse complement strand
AACAGAGTCATCAAGCTTACCGCGAACCACAATAGCAGCAGGGGATCGCGTTGCGGAAAGTTCTTTTTGAGCACGTGGGCGAACAGCCAATCGCGCGTGAACCAGATGACCGCGAAGTAGCAAAGCGACGCGACCCCGAGGCCGAGCGCGAAGAGCAGCAAGCGGCGCAGAACCGTGGGCGCGCTGTCAGTATTCAGCCACGCAGCCGTCGTCGGCAACATCATCGTCCCGATTCCGCTCGAGACCAAGGTGACCGGCATGATGGTCAGGCGTGTCGCGGCGAGCGCGGCGACGGCCGGTACATTCAGTACCGCTGCGACCAAGTAATTGTAGCCTTGACCGAAGAGCCAGTGTGCTGCGGCGCCCGTGGAGGCCCAAGCACCGAGGGGCGTGATCGCCAATAAGATTCCCGGGGCGCCGCGGATATTCCACGGCTCGAAACGCCACAGCGCTCGGGAGCAAAACACGCCTCCGATCAGCGCGGCGAGTGCCAGCGTCAGTCCCGCGACCGCGGCAGGCGCCGCAGTCATGGTCGCGAGCACCGCGCCGCCGAGCAGCAGAGCCACGTACACGGCATCCGCGCCAAGCACCTGGAGCGGCTTGCGATACCCCAGCAAAACCATCCGAAAGAATTCCCGATACAAGGTGGTCAGCACTGCAGCTGCGGCGGCCAGGACAATGAGAAAGGTGGGTGTTTGGAGGGCTCCGACAAACCACAACAGCAGCGAAATGAACACGATCAACGCGGCAGCCGAAGGCCACAGACGGCGTTGTTCCCGGTAAAGTCCGCCAACCAGATCGGCGCGTTCGGAGGCATTCGCCCGGCTGACGCGAACCACGAATTGCGGTTGAATGAAGGATTGCTGCAAAACGGTGAGCAGCAGGATGCCATTGAGCATCAGCACGTAGGATCCATACTGCAGATCGGGCGTATTCCTGATCAATATCACGCCGACCAGCAGGTTTGAAGCCGAAAGCATGGCCTGCATGACCACGGCGCTGGCGAACATTGGCACCATTGCCAGCGCGCCTCGCGTCTCGATCACAAGTATTCCGTGTGCGGGCGGACCCACCGGCGGCAGTCCACTACTTCGAACCGCAATGCATTAATTCTACTGAAGTTTTGTCGCAAGAGGCCTCGGGGCAAGCGCAGAGGGCGGCTTTCGCCCACCAAAAATAGATGGATCATGCTTGGGTGGCAAGTGTACGACACACGGCCGACGCGGTGTGCGGGACAGGGTCTCGGGTTGCCGGCAGCCTCGATCGGGGTTTTGTTAAACCGAAAAGCGCGACCAATCACGGGCGAGGGACGCAGCCCTCGTAGTAAATTTAGAAATACAGATACAATCTGTGCAAAAAGGTTAACAATAATCCATGAGTTCCGCGTCCTCCAACCGGCTGCCGATCGCGCAGGAGCGCAGCCCGCCATTCCAGTCAATCGGTGCCGAGCCCGGTGGTTTGGCAAATCCGATCTATTTTGACTCGGATGGACACCGGCTTTTTGGCTGGTTTCATCCACCTGCAGCGCACACGACGGCCGACGTTGGCCTGGTGATCTGCAAGCCATTCGGCTACGAGGCCCTGTGCTCACACCGCGGCCTCCGTGCCTTTGCTGAAACGGCGGCAGCGCTTGGCGTGCCTGCGCTGCGTGTCGACTATTTGGGAACCGGTGATTCGGCGGAGATCGACAGCCAAGCCGATCAATTGGAGGTGTGGACGCGGGACGTCAGAGCGGCTGTCGACGAGTTGCGCAGACGCACCGGCGTCCGGCATGTGTGCCTGCTCGGGGTTCGGCTTGGGGCGCTGCTGGCTGCCATGGCCGCCAGCGAATGCACCACCGCGATCTCCCTCATTCTCATTGCGCCGATCGTGAGCGGACGGCGCTATCTGCGTGAACTGCGCACCGCTCGGCTGGCTGCGGCAGTGGGCAAAGTACAATTGCCGAGCGCCGCAGCCGCGCCCTCCGATGCCGCCGACGTGAACGCCGGCTCGATGGAAGTGAGCGGCTTTTGGATGTCGGCAGCCACCCTTGCAGCACTCAAGAAGGTCGACCTGAGTGCATATAAGGCATCGACCGTGTCTGACGTGCTCGTGATTGACGGTAGGGGCTTGCCCGGGGCCAGCGCATGGGCGCAGCAACTCATAGAGCTCGGAGTTCGGACCAAGTATCTGGTTTTGCCCGGCGTGGTTGAAATGACCGTGGCTTGGCCACACTTGGCGACCATTCCAGAGGCGATGATTGCCGCGATGCGGGATTGGTTGCTCCAGTTTCCGCACGGTCCGTCAGTACCATCCGCAGGAAACGGCGGGGGACAGTACTTGGCCGCTGCTCCGGCGTCCCCAATCATGGAGATGACTGTGCCCAGCAATGGGCCAGAGGGGCAGCAGGCGCTGCTGACCGAACACCCGGTATTCTTCGGCTCCGAGCCCGTGTTGTTCGGCATCGTCACGGAGCCGCCCCAGGGTGAGATTAGACGCCGCGGCGTCATCCTGCTCAACAGCGGCGCCGACTACCACATCGGCCCCAATGCCATGCACGTCAGTTTCGCCCGCGACTGGGCCCGCCACGGTTACGTCGTGCTGCGCATGGACTTGGCCGGCCTCGGCGAGAGTGGTACTCGTCCCGGACAGGCGGGCCACGAGGTTTTTCCGCCGGCCGTGCTCGACGATATACGCGCGGCCGTCGCCTTTCTTCGAACTCGCTATGCGGCGGCGGACATCACTCTGTTCGGGCTGTGCTCGGGTGCCTATCACGCGCTGCGCGCCGCGGCTGCGGGAATCCCGGTCAATCGCATTTTGATGGTGAATCCGCAGAACTATTTCTGGAAGGAGGGGACCACTCTCGATGAACTGCAGCCGGCAGATCTCATTCAAAACCCGGGACTTTACCGCCGGCAGTTCTTTTCCGCGGCCGCTTGGAAGAGGTTGCTGAGCGGCCAGGTCGATATCTGGCGAATCGCAAAAATCTACTTCTATCGTCCGCTTCTAGACGTGGAATCCACCTTGCGCAATATCGCCAGGCGCCTGCACATACGCCTGCCGAACGATCTGGGTTCGGAACTCGAGGAAATACACAGGCGGGGAGTGAAGTTCGTTTTCGTATTCGCAGTCGGCGAACCGGGAATCGATCTGCTCAAGCTTCAAGCCGGATCCTCGGTCAAGCGGCTCGGCGAGTCGTGCCGCATTCACTATGTCGATGGCGGCAATCATCCATTCAGCCAAAGCGGTCAAAGAGCGATCTTGAAGAAAATCCTCAGCGACGAGCTGTTCTCAAGATCCTGAAGATCGCCACGGTTGATCGATTCAAGCAGTCGCCGCTCAAGGTTGCCGCAATTTGCTAGTATTATCCGGCCACAGGCGGAAAGGAACCCAAGGATGTCGGTAAGATCCACAGTAATTTCGCAGTTCGAACAGGTCGCGATCGAGCAGCACAGAAAGTTATCGCGCCTGACTGACGATCTGAAGCTACTGGATTCCGGTCTGGATTCGCTGAGTTTTGCGCTCATCGTCGTACGCCTGGAGGATGCCCTTGGCTTCGACCCGTTTGATGCCGCTGAGGACGTGAAATTCCCCGTGACCTTTGGCGAGTTCGTGGGGCTGTATGAAAATCATCCCCGTTAGTCCGCATTTCGGTCGCAGTACCGCCTTGTCGAGGTTTCTCCGCACGGGCCGTTGACTCGAGCCCACCCGGAGACGCCGGGGCGAACTCATTATGTCGTGACGTCCCAACCCATGTCGATCATGGTTCTGACGCAATCCTCGGGCAAATAAGACATCCACTGCAAAATGTTCTCTTCCGAGCGTGCTGCATCCCCCTGGTTCAGCGGCATGTCGGCAGCTGTTGTGGCATCGGCCGGTTCCGCTGGAAGCTCGAAAACCGGCTGCGGTATTCGGGTGTTCGTTTCCACCGATCTGCTCCCGTTTCGATTGGCAATTGTAATAATTGCACACCCTGCACGGTGAGCGCTGTGCGGTACCGCGCTTAGGCGCAACGAAAGGATTGCGGCGGCGCTTGCCGCCCGTCGGTCACATCGAACCCAGTAAGGCTGCGTCGCCGAAGTCCAAAGGCCGTAGTACTTCAGTATCCACGCCACCGCCGCGCAACAGGTCGAAGAATTCCTCGCCCGCCAGCAGCGGTCCGAGCGCTGCTCCCTGCGCCAGGGGTCTTCCATGCCGCAGCACGGTAGACAACAACTCCTGTGACGCTATGCCCGTTGCACACACCAATATGCCAAGGCCGCGGGCCGCACCGATGATCCCGTCGAACAGCAGCGCCTCCGACGGCCCGTCATCGACCCTGAGAAGCAGGAATGGATCCACACGCAGCTTCGAGATCGGCAGGATGGACAACAAGCGGAGATTGGAGTGAGCAGCATTGAATCCCTCGATCGCGATGGATATGCCCGCGTCGCGGACCTGGGTCACTGAGCGCAATGCAGCCGCGCTGGGGCCGAGCGCCGATTCCTCCACCTCGAGTTCGAGGAACGATGCTGCGAGCTCATTTTCCGCGAGAATTCGCCGCACCATGGGCAAAAAGGCCGCATTTACCAGGGTGCGCTGCGAAACCGGGACTCCGATCGGGAATTCATGCCCAATGATTCTCAACCACGCACGTTGTTCGCGGCAAGCGTCGTTAAGACGGCGCTCGACCAGTGCCAACCCGAGCCCCGACGCCTCGATTTCGGCCGCGAGTTCAATCGCCGGCCGAAACTCGTTCGGCCCTGGAACGCACAGGAGAGCCTCCACGCCGGCGACCTGGCCGGTCTGCAAATCGATTTGCGGCTGATAGCGAAAGACGGCGTTGCTGGCTGCGAAGCGCCCCCGCAGCGGGTCACGAGTCATCGGTGAACTGAGTGAGGTTGTAGTGTGCGCAACGGCAATATCGCTTGCACCGGAGCTCGCTGCTTCGCTCGCCGGCCGTGCTTCGCTCGCAGGCGGAACACCGCTCGCAAGCTGAACATAGTTCGCAAGCTGAACATCGCTCGCAGGCTGAACTTCGCTCGCAGGCTGAACTTCGCTCGCAAGCGCAACTTCGCTCACAAGCTGAACATCGCCCGCAGTCCGTCCATTGCCGATCGGCGGCGTCTTCCGCCACACGTATTTACGGCTCTGGCCAACCAAGCTTCCGATTGCGAGCAGTGCAACCAGAGCGGAAGCGATAATGACGACCAGGACAACCCACCGGGCGGATCGTGAAAACGACAATGCGGCGGCGACCGGTGGTGCCGCCGCCGGCGCCGGGACCACCACCGGCTCCGGCCGCACCAGAGAAACGCTGAATACTCGAAATGGCTTTCCTTCAAGGTCAGTCACCGCCATAAAACCGCGGATATGCTTGGCCTCTACGCGCACGATGGGCGAGAGTGGTTCCTGGAGCGCCGCTGCGACGTCGCCCGCGGATTTCGTCGCACCGGGATCGACCAGTTGGAACGGGAACTGCGCAAATTCTTCATAGCGATGCCATTGACTCGCGTCGAGGGGCCGCGTCGCTATGAGCCAGCCGCGCGCAATTCCGGACCCGCTTGGCGAATAAATCGGCATGGCCACCAAGAGTTTCGGGCCATGGACCAGAGTCACGGCCCCGGCGAGACTCGGCACTCCCGCGCCGCTGGTGGCCGGCAGGCGCGGCAGCTCAGCGAGGAACAACCGAGCGTCGGGAAATCCGCGATTGTTGCCTTGGTTGACGCGGCGCCAAAAGAGCGGCTCTTTATGCCGATCGACGATCAGAACGGTGTCGATCCGTTCGGCCGCCAGATCTTCCCGGTCAAAGTGAGCATAAACATACGGAATATTGGGCCTCTTCAGGAATTCATAGGTGTCGTCAGCCACGGCGAGTTTGCGTGCGGTGGCGATCAATTCATCGAGCTGATTGAACCAGGCACGGCGAAGCTCTTGCAGTGCGAGGACCGCGGGTTGGGTGTCCGACGTGTTGACGGCAATATCGGTTGCGCGGGTGGCTGGAAATAACATCGAAAGACACGCAACTATCAAAACACTGCGTGCACGCATGGATGCAGACTCCTGGTTTCCGCCCGGAGCGGAGACTCCGAAATCGAGACTATCAAACCAAGGGCTACGGTCTGTCTGTCACCGTACACATGGAGTTGCGCAAGGTCGGATCACGGCGAATCGTTCGCGATATCTGCGCGCAAATGGCCGTCTAAGTCCTGCCGACTTTCTGGCCGCGCGGAAGGTTAGTAATTGTTTCCGATCGCCGCCGAATCCAAGCACTCATCCGACCTATCCGCCGCCCGCGAGCGCAAGATCGACGGTCCTGCGATTTGAACGGGGCCGGTCAGCGGCACGGGAATCGTTCCATAGTCAGACACGTAGACGACCGTGCTCATATCGGCTTTTGGCCATAGACCTGAATGCTGACGCTATCGCCGGGCCCGCTTTGGATGACCCGCGGCGGTGATTCGGCCCGCGGCGTGGGCGGGTCGCTCGAACCCGAGGATGGCGCTGCATGTGCGGCAAAGCAGCAAAACGACCAGATAACCACCCACGGCTCGGATTTGACGGTGACCGAGCGACTTGGCACGCCTAAACATCTGAAAAATCTGAAAATATTGACCCGCTGCCCAACCGGGCGAGGGGGCAACCGGATAGGACTATTTCAATCGCGTGAGAGAATATCGATTCTCCCGACCAATCGCCGAAACTGCTGCGATAGGCGTCACTAGACCCGGATTATTAAGTCCAAGACTGAGTGATACACGGTTCACTGAAATGACGTGACGTCTCTGATATCGTTTCGCCAGAAAATATGTCCCTGACTGCAATTGACGCGCCCGGTGTCCTCTGCTTCTCGGATAGCCAAAAAGGGCCGCTCAATGCGGCGAGCTACTAAGGGACGGTCTGAGTGTCAAACCGCAGGTACGTAGTGATTTCGCCCTGTCGCGATGAGGCAGAGTACATGCGTCGCACGCTCGATGGTGTTATGGCGCAGAGCATCCCGCCTGCGCTATGGGTCGTTGTCGATGATGGGTCTACCGATGATACGGCCGCGATCTTGGAAAGTTACCGTTCCCGCATGCCATATCTGCAGGTTGTGCGTCGAGCGAACCGCGGTCGCCGGAGCGTTGGGCCCGGCGTAATCGAGGCCTTTTATGCAGGCTTGGAAACTGTCTCAGTCGATGAATTCAACTACGTCTGTAAGCTCGACCTCGACCTCGATCTGCCGCCGCGCTATTTCGAACTGCTGATGGAGCGCATGGAGACGAATCCTCGGCTCGGCTCTACATCCGGGAAGCCATATTTCATTGCCCCCCGCACTGGTGAACTGGTTCCTGAGGTTTGCGGCGACGAAATGTCGGTGGGAATGACTAAGTTCTACCGGGTTCAATGTTTCCGTGAGATAGGAGGATTCGTACGCCAGGTCATGTGGGATGGCATCGATTGCCATCGGTGCCGCATGCTTGGCTGGATCGCCGAGAGCGTGGATGACGATGCACTGAGATTCATTCATCTGCGTCCCATGGGATCAAGCCAAAAAGGCATCTGGACCGGACGGGTTCGTTCCGGCTACGGACAGTACTTCATGGGTACTGCACCCGCTTACTTCCTGGCCACCACGATATTTCGGTTCGCCAAACACCCGATCCTGATCGGCAGCATTGCCATGCTGTGGGGATACATTTCGAGCGCATTGCGCGGAGTGGTGCGCTACGACGATCCTAAGTTCCGCAAGTTTCTGCGCAGCTATCAGTACGCCTGCCTCCGGCGTGGAAAGCGCGCGGCCACCCGAAGATTCGACGCCGCCCAGGAAGTGGTCTGGCGTTCCAGGACAATAAGGCAGCTCAAGGGAGACAATTTATGAGTGTTAGTCGAATAGAGCTTCTTGACAGTCCCTTCGATCGGGTCGGAATGCAGGCGACGGTCGATCAGTGTATGGCCTGGTGCTCCGGCCCTAGGGTCACTCACACTGTCATCACGTTGAATGCTGCGCTGCTGTGCATGATGAGAAGCGATGAGGAATTGCGCACGGCGTGCCGCGGCGGAGACCTGATCGTCGCGGACGGAGTGCCGGTGGTCTGGGTCTCGAAACTTGCCGGCGTTCCCCTGCCTGAGCGAGTGGCCGGGGTGGATCTCACGGTGAAACTTCTGGCTGAGGGAGCATCACGAGGTCTCAGCGCATACTTTCTAGGTGCCAGGCCGGAAGTGATTCGGAGCCTTGTGGAGTACTGTGGCCGCAGTCATCCAGGATTGAACGTGGTGGGATATCGCGACGGATACTTCAAGCCATCCGACCACGAGGACATCGTGGCTGAGATCGCGCGTCTTGCTCCGGATATGCTGTTCGTGGGTATGCCCAGTCCCTTCAAAGAGGCCTGGTGTCAACGCCACCGCGAGAAGCTTGGGGTTCCCGTGATTGTCGGCGTCGGTGGCACGTTTGACGTACTCACAGGATATGTGCGCCGCGCGCCTCGCTGGCTTCAGTCCATTGGCATGGAATGGTGGTGGCGACTGGCGATGGAACCTAGGAAAATGTGGCGACGCTACCTGCGTACCAACACCGAGTTCTTATGGCAGGCCGCGCGCTATGTTGTCCGACGCCGCATGGGCCAGCGGGTTTCGTGACATTGCGTTAGTCAAGACGCGGGCTTACGTGGGCGAACCCAAAACCGTAGATGTGATCATGGGAACGCGTCCGGAAGCCATCAAGATGGCTCCGGTTGTCGCGGCGCTGACGCGTCATGATCGATTGCGATGTAGAGTGGTTTGCACCGGACAGCACCGGGAGATGTTTCATCAGGTCGCGGATGAATTTGGGTTCTCAGTGGACGTCGATCTCGACACGATGGTGCCGAATCAGACACTCGCCGGACTGACCGCCAGGCTGATGCGGAAGATTGACGGATGGCTCGAAAGGGGGCATCCCGATTTGGCGCTGGTGCAGGGCGATACCACTACGGTTCTTGTCTCCGCTCTGGCTTGCTTTTATCGGCGCATCCCGATCGGACATGTTGAGGCGGGGCTGCGCACCGGCAGCATCCTCGCGCCCTTTCCGGAGGAGCTCAATCGCCGCTTGGCTTCACAGATGGTGTCGCTGCATTTCGCTCCGACGCGATCCGCTCAGGCCGCGTTGCTGCGGGAGGGCGTCCCTGAAGAGACGATCGAGGTGACGGGCAACACCGTGGTAGATGCGTTGTTCATGGAGCTTTCCCGTCAGAGAGAACCTGACATCGGCGCTTCGATCGAAACCTCGTTGTCTGCAGCGATCGGACTGGACTGGTCCGTGCGGCCTTACGTCCTCATCACCGGCCATCGTCGGGAGAATTTTGGCGACGGATTTGAACAGATCTGTCGTGCCATCCACACGCTTGCGCTGCGGTATCCAAAGTATCGATTCATCTATCCGGTGCATCTCAACCCCAATGTGCAGGAACCTGTGAGGCGTTTGCTCAGTGACGTCTCGAATGTCGTCCTGATTCCCCCGCAGGGCTATCGTAATTTCGTGGCATTGATGCAGCGATGCACCCTGGTTCTCACGGATTCCGGAGGCGTGCAGGAGGAAGCTCCTTCGCTCGGCAAGCCGGTGTTGGTGATGCGTGATGCAACGGAACGTCCGGAAGGTGTTGAAGCGGGAACAGCGCGGCTAGTGGGTGCTGGTGCAACGAGCATCGTAGACAATGCGATCCGGCTGCTCGACGATTCGTCGGCCTATGATGCGATGGCCAACGCGGTCAATCCATATGGAGACGGACACGCCGCGGAGCGCATCGTAGCGCGGATTGAACGTTATTTCGGGCTACTATAAGGCCCATTGATCGGCCGCCTAAGCCACACCCGACGAACCAGAGAACCCAAACCTTCCTTGTCGCTCAGCGCGACGGGGTCTGCCATCCTCACTCCACCGTCACGCTCTTAGCCAGATTCCTGGGTTGATCCACGTCGGTGCCCCTGAGGATGGCCACGTGGTACGCCAGCAGCTGCAGCGGGATGGTATAGACCATGGGTTCCTGGAAAGAGGCTACATGGCGCGGCATGTTGATCACGGTGGCGCCGTCGGCGTCCTGGAAGCCGGCATCGGGATCGGCGAACACGATCAACTCGCCGCCGCGGGCCCGCACTTCCATGAGATTGGATTTGAGCTTTTCCAGCAGCTCATTGTTGGGGGCGACGGCAATCACGGGCATGTCGTCGTCGACGAGCGCCAGGGGTCCGTGCTTTAGCTCCCCGGCAGGATAGGCTTCTGCGTGGATGTACGAAATCTCCTTGAGCTTCAGCGCGCCCTCCATGGCAATGGGGTACATGGCGCCGCGGCCTAAGAACAAGGCGTGGTGCTTGTCGGCGAAGCGCTCCGCCAGTTTATGGATCACGGGATCCAGCGCCAGGGTCTTCTCGATCAGTGACGGCAGCTCCACCAGCTGTGCGACCAGTCCACGCTCGCGCTCCGCATCAGCGCCATGATGCTTGGCCAGGGCCACCATCAGCATGCCCAATGCGGCGAGCTGAGTGCTGAAGGCCTTGGTGGATGCGACCCCGATCTCCGGGCCTGCACGGGTAAGCATGACCAGCGAGGAGTCACGCACCAGAGAACTCTCCGGCGCGTTGCAGATGCACAGGGTCGCCAGATAGCCGGCCGCGCGCGCCAGCCGCAGGGCCGCCAGGGTGTCCGCCGTTTCCCCCGACTGTGAGAGGGTCACGAACAGCGAACTGCGCGGCACGACCGGGTCGCGGTAGCGGTACTCGCTGGCTACTTCCACGGTGCAGGGAATCTTGCAGATCTGCTCGATGAAGTAGCGCGCCACCAGTCCGGCATGAAAGCTGGTGCCACAGGCGACGATGTGGACATGTTCGGTGCGTTTGAATACGTCCGTCGCCGCCGGACCGAACGCCGCCTCCAGCAACCTGCCGTTGGCGACACGCTCCTGCAGCGTGTTTGCGACGGCGCGCGGCTGCTCATGGATTTCCTTGAGCATGAAGTGCCGGTACTGACCCTTCTCGGCGGCATCCGCGGACAGTTCACTGTCCCGCGCAGGGCGATCGGCAGCGCTGCCTTCGCGGTCCAGGATCCGGTAACCATTGCGTCGGACCTCGGCGACATCACCCTCTTCCAGGAACACGAAGCGCCGCGTCACTGGCAGCAGCGCAGCTACGTCGGAGGCCACGAAGTTTTCTTCCACGCCCAGTCCCAGCACGACGGGGCAGCCTTCGCGGGCGACGATCAGGCGGTCGGGATCATGCTCGCTGACCACCGCCAGGGCGTAGGCCCCTTCCAACTCTGCCACGGTGGCCCGCACAGCCTTGAATAGATTCTTGACCGTGCGCAGGTGGTAATGGATGCGGTGAGCAATGACTTCAGTGTCCGTCTCGGACATAAACTTGTAGCCCAGCTGCGTGAGGTCGGCACGCAGCTCGGCATGGTTTTCGATGATGCCGTTGTGGACGATGGCCAGGCCGTCCTGTGAAACATGGGGGTGGGCGTTGCGTTCGCTGGGGGCGCCATGGGTGGCCCAGCGGGTATGGGCGATACCCACGTTGCCGCGCGTGGGCTGCTGCTTGATGGCCTCCTCCAGGGCGCGGACCTTGCCCACGGCCCGCAAGCGCGTCAGGCCGCCGGAGCCGCTCAGGACGGCGAGGCCGGCCGAATCGTATCCCCGGTATTCCAAGCGCCGCAGCCCCTCCATCAGGATGGGGACGATGTTCCGCTCGGCAATTGCCCCGACGATTCCGCACATGTCAAAGGACTCTCTCCTTGGCAGCATACCAGCCAAGTCATGGCCGTAACTGTGGCGCGCGTCTAAGGTTCTCCGTGCGGGTTTGCCAGCCCCGTGCGGCCCGTGAGGGAAGGGCCTCTGGCGAACTCTGGCGCTGGAATAACAATTCCCGCGCCAAGGAAAATGTCGCCAGGGTGAATATGACGAAATCGATGCTGGTCACTGAAAACCAATGCGACTCTGACATGTCCGCCAGGAACGCTCTGAAGATGAGGGCCAGGTACAAGGCTCCCCTGGCCTTCTCCAGCCGCATTAGATTCAGTCCTTGCCGCAAGTAGACGATGAAATAGGCCAGCAGGCAGGCGCCCCCGACGTAACCTAGATCGTTGATGACGTCCAGGTAGCCGTTGTGGCCTTCCGTGGGATAGAAGAAAAGCTGGTTGACCATGTCATAGGACGGGGACGACTGCACCGGCCCGATCCAGTACGCTTCATATCCGGTGCCAAGCAGTGGGTGTTGGCGAATATGGAGTTTGAGCAGGTACCAGATATTCGTCCGTCCGCTGAAAGTGAGGTCCTTGCCGGAGAACATGGAGATGGGAGTCAGGATGACACTCAGTCCCGGCAAGATATTCAGCACGGCCAGGGCATAGAGCAGCACCGCTGCGGCAAAGAACCCGACCATGTAGGGCATCAGCCGCCGCATCGAACCCGAAGGCCGAAGCAGCAGGATCACGAAGAAAGAGGCAAAAACGGTCGACATCAGAGACGTGGAGCTGCGGCACATGATTAAGCACAGGCAGGCAAGTGCCATGTTTGCGATGGCCGTAACTCGACCGGTCTCGCCTGTAAGCAGGCCATGTAGCCAAAGTATAAATGCGCAACCCGCCAGGGAGCCGAGTACGTTCTTGCCCGTGGTGATCCCATGCCAGGCATTTATTAGCTCCATCACTTGGTCGTGGTGGATGGCGAGTTCCGGGTCCCAGTAGCAGAAGATCGCCGATGCGGCGAGCAGCAGAAAGAGCAGCCAGCGCAAGGTGTTCTCGAATCGCCGGGGCTGCCAGCCGGCGCTGGCAAAGGCCACTGACACTGAAACTATGATGTAGAGACGGATTATCCGCCTCAGGGTGATTGCGGGTTCGATGGACCACAGCAGGCTCAGGCTGGCGAGCACCACGAAGTAGAGAAAGGGGCGGTTCACCGCGGCAAGCAACCCACGGACCTGCCGCCAGTTCTTGATCACAAGGTAGGTGCTTCCGACCAGCAGCACCATCCAGATTGTGAGGGTTGTCGAGTCAACCTCCGTGGGCATTTCCCGTGCCTGGTAATCGAACCCCTGGGGAACGGTCATGACGGTGAACAGCAGCAGGACAAGGGCGGCCGGCAGGAGGGAGGCCGACTTTCTGCTGCGTGGTAATGCGGCCCCGAGCGTGCCCGCAGGCCTGCGTGCCAACTGGGCCTTCCTGATCCGATTCACTCTGGCCTCCCGGGCGCACCCAATCGTCTAATATAACTGACCGGAATTGCAGCAGGCAGCCATCTGAGTAGGCAGGGCTTCATTTGTACAATCAATCAACCCGAGTTCGTGCATAGCCCGCCGCGCCACGTGGAGACAGCGTCGACGGACTGCGCCCTGAAATGATCCTGGAAAGCGGCCATGAATGGGCGGCCGACCTGCCTTACAAGGCTCGCGTCTGCATCATCGGGGCAGGTGCGGCGGGGATTTCGCTCGCCTGTGAGCTTGATGGCTGCGGATTCGATGTGCTTCTGGTGGAGGCCGGCGGACTGGCGAACCGCGTCGGGGATTTCTACGAGGGCTCCGCGACCCCTCCCCATCCGGACCCGAGGCAGTTCAGGCGGGTGGGATTCGGGGGAACCACCGCAGTGTGGGGTGGCCGCTGCGTTCCCTTCGATCCCATCGATTTCGAGCGTCGTGATTATGTCGCAAATACCGGCTGGCCGATAACGTACGAGGAGGTCGCGCGCTTCTATCCTGCGGCAATGGAATATTGTGACGCCGGCCGCTTCGACTTTCTGGCAAGGACATCGCTTCCGGGTGCAGAAGCGATCATTCGCGGATTTAGAGGGGATGAGGTGGTGGACGCCGATCATATCGAGCGCTACAGCCTGCCCACGGATTTTGGCAGGCGCTATCGGCACCGGCTTCACAAGTCGGCAAACGTGACCGTGATGCTGGGATTGCGGTGCCTGAAGCTGAACCGCGCCTCCGGTGAGGACATGATCGAATCAGCAGAGTTCGTCGATCAAAGTGGTCGTTTCCACACCATTCGGGCTGCTGTGTTCGTGCTGGCGACGGGGGGCATCGAGGTGCCGAGACTATTGCTGGCTTCCGACCGCGCAGGGGGTGGGTTCGGCAACCTCGGTGATTGTCTCGGCCGGTTCTACATGTGTCACTTCGAGAACACCTGCGGTCGGATCGTCCCGCACAAGAAGCCGGTCGCGTTTCGATTCGAACGGACCTCCGATGGCGTCTATTGCCGCCGCCAGATGAGGTTCACGCCAACAGCGCAGCGCACCCACCATCTGCGGAACATGGTTTTTCGCCTGCATTTTCCGAGCTATGCCGATGCAAGTCACCGCAGCTCGGTCATGTCTGCCATCTATCTGGCGAAGTCCGCTCTTTTGCCGGAGTACCGGACCATCCTTCAGCAAAACACTGAGGCTCCTTCTTCGCCGCTGTTGCAGCACATTGGCAACATCTTAGGGGACCTTCCGGGGCTTACGCGATTTGCCGGTGAGTGGCTGTTCCGTATTCGGCTGGCGAAGAGGAAGCTTCCCTATACCCTGGTGCCGCATGCCGATGGTAGTTTCCCACTGGAATTCAATGCGGAGCAGACCCCCGATCCGTCCAACCGTATCACGCTCCAGGAAGATCGGGACCTGCATGGCCTGCCACGGGTGCATATTGCGTGGCGTGTCGGCGATCAAGACGCGCAGGCCGTCTTGCGGGCGTTTAAGCTCCTGCGCGAGTCGCTGGAGCACAGCGGCGCAGGCCAGCTACTGTTCGATGATGAGCTGCTCGCCGGGCAGATCGCTCGTTCGATACCGCTGGGTCACCACATGGGCACCGCCCGCATGGCTTCAAGTCCCAGAAGCGGGGTCGTCGACGGCGACTGCGCCGTGTTTTTCTTGCCCAATCTATACGTCGCAAGTTCGGCAGTGTTTCCTACTTGCAGCTATGCCAATCCGACATTGACCATCGTTGCGCTGGCAATGAGATTAGCGCAGCACTTGCGTTCGCGTATTGAGGCGTGACCCGCTCGACGGGGCGGTGATCAAGAAGTTCTCTTGGTGGCGAGCCGGGCGGCGACGGTTGGTGCTGCGAACCGGGCGCCGGCAACGAAGCGGAAGACGGGTCCGAAGTTCAGGGCAGTGAGCGGACCCAGGAAGTACAATCCCGGCACGGATGATTCAAACCGCAGGGACAGAGCGGGTGAACAGCCAACCCGGAGAACGCGCAGGCGCAATCCGGCGTCAAGATAACTGAGGCGATCAACATTGAGCGCATAGCCGGTGCCGGCGATGACGTGGTCGAAACACATGGAATAGTCAGATACTCCTTCTGTCCGCAGACCCAAGCTAACCTGGTGGTCGACTGTTTTCGCCGAGACCACGGTGGTCCGCAGCTTGACGTTGACCTTGCCGTCGAATCGATCTCGGATCCACCAGGGTGCCGTGGGCGGTAGCCAGCCGTTGGCGAGCCGAATGCGGCGCCGCTCTGGGATGAAATAGAAAGCCCAAGGCAACGATTGAAGCAGCCAGTTCTTTAACCCAGCTCCCAGCACGGTGTCGGGCATGAGGATCCGCCTGATGAATGGCCGGTCAGGCGGCGCTCGGGTATTGAATGTAGCTTCAGCGTCGCGCACCAGGAGGTGCGGCTGCGCCCCGGCCTCATGCACGAGGGCAGCAGCCTCAATGGCAGATGCGCCTGCGCCGATCACTGCAACGCGCTTGCCCGCAAAATGGCTGTAGGAATGCAGTGCCGACGTGTGCGTAAGGTGTTCGCCGAGCCCATCCAGCACTTCCGGCGTGTACGCCAGTCCCGACAGGCCGGTCGCCGATACGACATTGTGTGCATGCACGATATCGCCGTTGGACAGCGTGATCTCGAAGCGGTGCGTGCCTGCCGAGCGGACCATCGCGACCCGTTCCGGCTCCAGATCCGGCACGAAGCGCTGCTGGATTTCCATTCCGTAGGCAGCATAAGACTCCATCGAGCAGGGTTCGAGTTCCTCCAGTCCTTGTCGGCGGCACCATTCCGGGAATGACTGTCCCGGCTGCGGCACGCAGATGCTGGTGGCAAACCCGAGTGACTTTAGGTTGATTCCCTTCGGCATGGATCGCCAGAACTGCATGGCTGGACCAAAGACCCGATGGGAAGTCCCGCGGGAGCGCAGGTGCGCTGCGAGCGACAGCGCGTAGGGGCCAGAGCCAATGATGGCCACGTGAATGTTCATCATGACCCGGCACCCTGATCCTGCGGCTGGTCGTAGCCCGTGTTCCTCAGGAACGCACGTGGATGACGTATATACGAGCATAGCTGAAGGAGCAGGTCGGTGCGCCTGGGCCAAGGGTCTCCGGGATCCGCTACGGCGTCGATCACCGAGTCCGGGTCGGCCTCGTACCACTCCCTCCAGCGCCTGGCCTCTTGCCTTGGCATCGTTCCCAGGATGCGCCGCAGCCCCAGCATTACCGCCAGGCGGGAGCGGTTGCAGAAGGCCTCGGGGCCGGTGCTGTCCGCACCTGCGGCAGCCACAGTCGCCGCTGCCACCGCCTCGTGATTGCCCAGCGCTCCCTCGTAGAACAGTGTGGGTAGCGGCAGCCCGCGGGCCACGTCGAACGCCAACTGGTTGTACAGCCGCCCGTTGATGTCGATCAGCAGTGAACGGCCCGACAACCGAATGAATTCGGCCTCGAACACCCCAAAGTAACCGATCCTTTGCAGGAGCCGTTGCAAACTCGAGGCAAGTCCGAAGTCCACCTGGGCCGACTGGAAACACAGGCCAGTACCGAGCCTGCTCGGCAACTGGAGCACCTTTTCGGCCGCGCGCACAGCCATGTTCCGTCCGCCGCGGTCGATGAATCCGGCTATGGAGTAGACCTTGTCGATGGCTTCGGGGTGGTAACGCTGGACTATGGGCAGCGTCCAGTCCGGGAAGCGAGCGGCAAGCTGTGGGGCGAGCACATTGCGCCGATAGAAGTCACTATAGATTCGGACGGAATCTTCCCGGCCGCCACAGACAATCGTGCCCTTCGAATGAGTATTCAGGAGGCTCTGAGTCCGAGGCTTGATCAGCAGATGCCCAGACTGGTCGCGTATCACCTCCTCGGCCTGACGCAGGTTGCCGGGGGCCCAGGTGTCGGGCATATCCAAGCCTGCTGCCCGCGCAACCTGCGCCAGCTTGCTCTTGTCGAGCAGGTCAAGCAGGGTGTCGAGATCCGGTTGATAGAAGTGGAAATCGCGCTCCAGTTCGCTGCGATGCAGAGCGAGCACCAGCGCAACATCGTCGCTGGTTGGGTAGATGACCGGTTGGTTGTGTCTCCGGCCCAGCGTGCGTGCCCAATTTACGAACCGTTTTGTATTCGCGGGAGGGGGGCAACGAAAGCGGCCCGCCACCTCGCGTGACCAGAGGCTCGGCGCCAGCATGTTGGGATCGGCGACCAGCACCGGGACACCATTCGCGCTCAGCGTTCTTGCCGCTGCAAGTGTCCCGTAGTATCCGCCGTCGCAGAGCAGAACCGGCCGCTTGTAATTAGACATGAACTCACTGGTACGGGAGAGCTGCGGCAACTCGTCAAGGAGGTCTTGAGCGAGGAAGCGCCGATTCGCACAATTCGTGGGTCCGCGATCGCACGGCCACCCTTACGTCTGAATATTCTCGTCGCAAGCGTAACTCCTCTTGAACTGTGAAGTCTGGCTTCATCACGCGACACCGGCAAGTGCAGCCAAGCCACAATCCGGAAACTGCGATCTGACGCACATTCCGTGGTGCCGAGCGTCGCTTAATCGCGCGGTATTGATTGACCGCGCCGGTACGAGACCGGACAATCACCTTGTTTTTTCCCCCCCGCGGGGCAGGGCCTATATGAGCCACGCCTACTTTGACGACTCTGTTCGCGGCAACGACCTGCACCGGCGCTCCCTGCGCGGTGGCGCTGTGGCCATGATCTCACAGGGTGGCAACGTCGCCACGCAGGTCATTTCCACCATTGTGCTGGCCCGAATCCTGATGCCGGAAGACTTCGGTCTTGTGGCAATGGTGTCTGCAATCACCGGATATATCTCACTGTTCGTCGATCTTGGTACGCGTGATGCGGTCGCGCAGCATACGCGCCTTAGTGAAGAGGAGGCAAGTGCGCTGTTTTGGATCACCGCAGCCGCGGGCTTCTCGTTTACGGTCGTTACTTTGTCGTGCGCGCCACTGATCGCTGGCTTCTACGGTTTGCCAAAACTCAAGGCCATAACGATGGCCTTGTCGGTCCCTTTCATGCTGTCGGCGCTCTACTACCAACAATATGCTCTGATGCGCCGGGCGCTGATGTTTCGCAAGCTCGCCATCATTGATATCAGCGGCAACTTGATAGGCACGGCACTCGCGATTTTGCTCGCGCATTTGGGTTATGGCTACTGGGCCCTTGTTTGGAAGCCTGCAATTACTGCATTCGTCACCGCTTGCGGAGTCTGGGCAACCTGCGGCTGGTGGCCAGGGCGTCCTGCGTTCACGCAAGAGGTGAAGAAAATCGTTCGTTTCGGGCTCAACGTGACCGGCTTCCTCGTCGCCGAAAGCGTTGGGAGGTCGCTGGATCGTGTCGCTCTGGGACACAGATTTGGGCCCAGAGAGCTGGGTTTTTACCAGAATGCCCTGAACGTATATGACAATGCCCTAGGTGTCAGTGCAAATGCGCTGCATAACGTGGCCACAGCGACTTTAAGCAAGCTTCGTGACGACGTGGATGCGCTCAAACGCGCTTGGTCGACCGCCCTGTCTTCGCTTGCATTCTTCGCTGCTCCTGCGTTTGCGGTGCTTGCCGTGGTTGGTCAGGACTTGGTGGTGCTGCTATTGGGCGCCAAGTGGAGTAGTGCAGGTGTCATTCTGAGCGTCATCGCCTTACGCGGTCCCGCCCAAGTAGTCGCAAGCACCAACAGTTGGCTCCATATGGCCGCCGGGCGCCCCGATCGCTGGTGGCACTGGGGCGTGCTCAACTGCGGACTCACGATTGTCGCGGTTCTTAGCGGGCTGAGGTACGGTGCGATCGGCGTGGCCGTCTCATTTGCAATATTGGCCTATCTAATTGTAGTTCCCTCACTCCTTTATGCGGGCCGGCCGCTCGGCGTCCGGACCAAGGATGTGCTCACGGCGGTCGGGCCTCAGATATTTTGTGCTCTCGTCACAGCAGGGTTTGGCTTCGTGCTCCGAGGGATGCTATTTGCAGGCACTTCAATGCTCGTCAGGCTGATCGCTCTTAGTTTTCTGTGCAGCGCATTCTATTTGGCTATTATTGTGCTGGGCTTCCGCGTTACCAAGCCGCTGGCCGTTGCCGCGTCTTTGGTGCGATCGCGTGCGCGCAAGGACGCCTGATTTTGAAAAAAGGAAGTCGAATTCAATTCAGAGTTCAGTTTCCCGAGCTTGGCCAGTACCGCTTCAATCGAAGGAGATGTTTCTCGAAGAACTCGTAGCTGAGCCATGCAAGGACTATGGACGCTGCTATTCCCGCTCCAGCCTGTAATACCAGCGCCGTCATGTAGGAGCAGCCCAATGTGTCTGCCAACATCAGATCCGTACGATGAATGCCGAAGTAGTACGACAAGAAATGGTGATACACATAAAGGCCATAGCTGTACTTTCCCAGGAAAGTTAGAGGCCTGATTAGCAAGAATTGAGATAAGCCAGAGGACGCCGGTCCAAGGAGTCCCCTGAGCAGCAGCGCCGCCAGCAGCAGATGGAATGCACCGCCGCGCACTGATTCCAACACGTTTCCGCGTAAGGGCAGATGGCGCGCGCAGAACTGAATCACCAGCAACCCCAAACCTGCTAGAGCTAAAGGGAGCACGAGTCGGCGCGCACCGTCTTCGCCGCCAGGTTGCCGCAGGTAGACTGCGAAAAATCCGCCGATCGCAAGTGCATCGAGCTGGAAAGGCGTGAGAACCTCGATGACCACAGGGCCGGCTCCAGCCACCGCGGCAACGATCCGGCCGACAAAGGACGCTGCGGCTACAATCAGTGAGAATGTTAAAAAGACCCTTGGCTTCGCTGCAAGCAAACTGACCGCAAGCGGCCAGATTAGGTAGAACTGTTCCTCGACCGCCAGCGACCAGAAATGCTCAATGTATGAAAGCACCCAGCCGTCGTGAATGGCCAAATATATGTTGACTGCATAAAGCCAGGCCCAAGCCTGGTGTGCCCTGAGTTCGGTGAGCTCACTGCCGCGCAAGCCGGGAATAAGCGGCAGCACGAGGAAGATGACGATCAGGACGCCATAGTAGAGAGGGAAGATGCGCAATAGCCGGCGCATGTAGAAGTTGCGGAAGTAGTGCTCGGCTGTTCGCGAGTCGTAAAGGATTCCCGTGATTAGGAATCCCGAGAGAATGAAAAATAGATCGACGCCCAGTGCACCATAGGAAAACAACCAGGACACGGCAGTATTGGCAAACCCGTCCCTATTCTCCGGGGCGACGAAGTGGAACAACAGTACAGCGAGAATTGCGATGCCCCGAATCCCATCGAGCACCGGCATGTGTACTGCGGATTCACGCTGCCTGTTGGCGGTAACGGCAGGCCTTTCCAAGCTGGAAGATGGCGGGCTCAAGGCGTTCGAGGTCGAATTCACTAGCAACTTGTCCACGGCTTAGGCCGTTCGAGTCTAAGTGACTGCAGTCTACACTTCGCGGCTGTCGCGGCGCCCCGGCAATTCCAGAATCAGTGAACCACGTTTGGTGTGCCCGCAGAATATCGCGCCTGCGCAGGAAGGGTGTAGATTGCTCCCGTGGTGGGATCGACCCAGGGCCAATTGTTTGATCCGAAAAAAGCCGGTTTGCTAGTGAGATAAAGTGAGTCGGGCAAAATTCCGGCTGAGCCACTGAGCCAGGTTTGTTTGCCAAGCAAGGTATCCCAATTGCCGTCCCGAATCGATGTTGCTGCAACGTGCGTATCGATCGTGTAGGGCGCCTTGTCATTCCAGCCCATGAGCCAGATAGTTGGCTTCAAGGGAGCCTTTGCCTGATCATCCTGATAACCCCTGGCCATCGTAGCTCGCTCTGGCTGCCCGAGAACGTTGCCTACAAAGGTCATCCAGTAGCTGTAACGCATGGCACCGGCTGCCCGCTTCGGACCATTCGACGGGCCCGGGACGTCGTTTCGGTCATCCACGGTGTTGCCAGTGAAGTGGCTCTTGAAGACGCCGCGCACGCTCGTGGTGTAGTTGCGAAAATAGACCATGTAAGTGGAGTTGCCATGCGTGGCGTCACTGTCGATGTTGAAGCTCTGGTTGCCCTCGAAGAGGACCATATGCGACCCGACCATGTGCGAAGCGTTAAGACCGACTTCAATCCAGGCTTCGTTTGTGGCGATATATCCGTCGTCCATGTAGTTGTAGCCGACGACCGAGCCGGCACCCGATGAGCGAGCGACCATTACCTTATTGGCCTTGACCACGACATTGTTCTCAATCAACGTTTCGGATGACCCGCCGGCGAGACTGATGGCGTATCCGGCGCCGCCCGGCTCAGCCCAGGCTGCGTCATGGATGTAGGAATCCCGCAGCTCATCCCTGAAGCTGTTGTTTATTGCAACACCTTCGCCGTACCACTCCGTGACCTCAATGTTGCGCGCCCACGAGTAACGCGTGCTCTCGAATCGCAATGCTCCATCTCCTCCGCCGACCAGCGTCAGCTGTTCGATCCCGGCATTTTGAACCGGGGCATTGGAACCAGAATAGGTAATGAGTTCCGCATAATGGCTGGGCCGATAACCCTTGGTCAGGGGGGACGTGAACCTGATCGTATTGCCGCTCACTGTCGCGACTTCCTTGATCTCATTCTGTGGTCGATCTTGCCGCGAGAACCAGCAAGCTCCATCTTTACCGCTGCCGGTTCCGGCATAGTTATTTGCGGCCGAGGGAGGAGCCGCTTCTGTCGCTAGCGGATCGTCAATGAATTGAACAGTCGGCTTGTGTAGCTGCCAGGTAACCGCGTAGTCAGGTGAAGCCCAGATGAAGGTCGAGAGTTGGGATACGTCGCGTTGCCAACTTGCGCCGGAGGTCTCATCAAGGAGCACCATTTGACCTGAAGAGAATACGGAGCCATTGGCTACGGTGATTGACGTGGCGCCCTGCGCGGCGTCAGTGGACAGCAGTTGCATGTGGGCTGGCTGGTAGGCAGTGGGGCCCTGACACCTCGCATCACCGTCTGGATTCACCCATCGCCCCGGCCCAATAATCACCAACGGTGTTGGATCTGCGGCCTGCTGGAACGTCGGGGTCGCGAACACGTTCAGCGGGTTCTTCAGGATGGTCGAGCCGGCTGCGGCCCCACGCAACACCACGCTCCTGTTGATCGCGATGTACTGCCCTTTGCCCAGGAGAAAAGTGCCCGCACCCAGCTGAATGACGCTGCCGGCCCGGCAGCGGCCGATCTGGGCGTTTATCTGGACGCTGTCGTCAGCAGTTCCGGACGGAACAAGCGGGGTGGCATTGCAGATGGGACTCTTGGAGGAGGGAATACCTCCCTTGGACATCAGGCCCGGATTCCAAGCGAAGTTTCGTTCACTTGGCAGAACGTACTTTGCATTACCAGTGCTGATGGCTGATGCCGTGGCGTCCGGACTCGATGCCATCGCGACGTTCGAGGGCGCCGTTTGACCAGAACAGCCAGCCAAAGCGACAGCAAGAGACGCCTTGAGCAGGAAAAGGGCCGGGCGCCCTAATTGGAGGCCCTTCGACCTTACAAGATGCTGTTGTTTCACCAAACGCGTAAATTCGGACATTGGTGAAGAATTCCCATGAGGCATATCGAACATTGGCTGATGTGAAGATTGCGTCGCAGCTCATTGTAAGATAGTTGAAACATGAGCAAGGGTGATAGCGAAACAGAACGACGATCCCACAATTCGAGGTAGAACGACGTGAGTCTCGCACTTAATCTGAGACGGTCTTGGATTGAGCCTCAAATCCCTCCGGCACGGAAGAAACCAGCTCCTTTAATCTTCCTTCCAACGCACTCTGTATGGCCGCCCACGAAAATCTCTGTATTGCCAATTCCTTTGCCGCAGAAGCCAAGTTCATACCAAGCTGCGGTGAATTTACCAACGCGGATAAGGCGGCGACTATCTCTTGTGGTGCATCTGCAATAAGTGCATGTGTTCCATTGGTCAGTTCGAGCCCTTCCGCGGCGCAAGAACTGATCACTAGCGGAATACCGCTCGCCATGCCCTCCAGCACTTTAAGTTTCGTGCCGCTTCCAAACCGTATAGGGGCTATCATCGCGTCGTACTGTCGCAGGCATTCACCAAGATTGTCTTGAAAGCCTAAAAACCGAACATGTTTGGCAAGCTCGTCTTCTAGCGACTTCGGAGTCTTAGGTCCGATCACGTCAAGCGATTCGACAAATGACTTTGCATGCGGAAGGATCTCGGTCGAAAAATACCGAATTGCATCTACATTTGCAGGGTGTTCCATATTTCCGAGGAATACCAGTCGCAACTTTCCTCCGCGGATAGGAGAATCTGTGTTCGGATTCTCAGCGCGAATGTCCACGCCATTGGGCACCACAAATACGTTTCCAGAACGTTTCGCCAACAAGTATTGGCGATCCTCTTCAGAGCAAACCAGGACACCAAGGTATTTACGAAAGAGATGAACCTCTGCAAATCTATACACCGCGTAACTATAAAAATTGCCGATAAGGCCAATAGAGGGTTTTTGTAGCTGAAAACGCCGTTTCATTCTGATGTGAGTAATATCATCAAAATCCACGATGGTTTTTTCGCGGTATTGGGCAAACAGCCTCCCAATGTGGGGTCTCTCTGCCCATATTAAATCGAACTTACCGACGTCGACGCGATCGAGTGCCTTGAGAAAATTTATACGATATACGAGCATTTTCGTCGGAATTCCGATGCTCGTCCGCATACCTCTGATCAGCATTCTGGGATTCCAGAACCGAGACTGTCGCTCAAAGAAAATGAAGCGAATGCCGCTGCCGAGCAAATCATCAATGATATTGTCGTGCGGTCTCGGCCCGATAAATGTGACTTCGAAAGCTCTTGCGCAAGCCTCCAAGAGCCTTCTCACACGTACCCTGTCGCCACGATCTAGGGGTGACGGATAGACGTCGCTTGCAAACAAGAGCCGCAATTTCTGGAAGTCCTTTGCTCGGGTAAAATGTGAAAATACGATCGATCGAGGACATGAATCAAAAACGGACGCTATATAACCAACCGTCGATGCCCATCTCGAAGTTCATCCATTGAAATTCTTGGCCAGGCCAATCGCACCAGTGCGGTATTAATTCTGCGCTTTTTATCTTACAGTATTGCCTAAAGAATAGTGAGTGAGTCTCTCCTGCAAATGTGGCAGTGGCAGACCTTCCGATGCTTGGTGGAAGAGTGAGCCGTTGGGGGTCGTCATGGAACCCAGCTAATGGAACTGACTCGCTTGTTTCGGCTCGCTCCATTTCGGCGCCAACTGCAACATGCACGCGCGGCCCACACTCTTTGAGGTTGGAATATGGAAAATGGCCCAGTTCGGCTGCATTCTCTCGATGCTCTGCGGGGTATTGCCTCGCTTGCGGTCGTCTGTTTGCATTGGCAGCACTTACAACTGCTAGCTACGCCGAACGAGACGACGACTTGGCCACCCATTTCCGGTTCTGTAGATCATACATTGCAGCCGCTCCATGTCCTTTTGTGGCCCTTCTACGCGAGAGGATACGTTGCGGTCGATGCCTTCTTCCTGATTTCTGGTTTCATATTTTTTTGGTTATATCGCGACAAACTTGCCTCGCGCACAATGTCCATAAGCGAGTTCTCCTTCCTGCGTTTTAGTCGCCTCTACCCGCTCCACTTCGCCTTGCTCTTGGTCGTGGCTTCATTGCAGATCTGCTTCGTAGGTCTGACCGGTCAACCCTTCATCTATCCCGCGAATGACTGGCCGCATTTTCTGATGAGTCTGTTGTTCATTCAGGGAACATTGGCCAACGCCGCTTTCAACGGGCCAGAGTGGTCATTGACCATCGAAATCATTATGTATGCCGCGTTCTGCGTGCTGGCGCGCTTCGGCTTGTTGCGCAGAATAGCCGGACCCGCGGCCGTTTTCGTCATCGGAGTAATCGTTAGCAAGTTGCATTACGATCTATCCCGAGGAATCTGCGGTTTTTTCGCCGGTGGCATTACGTATATCGCGTTCACAACGATTCGCCGAGTCCCATATGTTCGCAAATTGATTTTCGCCCTTCTTTTCGCAACCAGCTTAGGTTGGGCCGTAGTTATCGCAGACCTGTATGAGAGTGGTGCAATCTCAATGGAACTGGCAAAACTGTTGCCAACAGCCAAGCAGACGATCCTCATCTACTCAGTGCTTTACGGACTGTTTCCAATGACCATTTTACTCTTCGCCCTGCATGAGAACGTCTTCGGCGCGCGGTATAACTCAATCGCATGGCTAGGCGAAATCTCGTACTCGAGCTATTTGCTGCATTTTCCGTTGCAGCTCGTCCTCGCAAACTCAGTGGCTTACGGTATCGTAGATAAAGAGACCGCGCGGTCCGGACCGTGCATGTTGTTATATTTCTGCGTGCTGATTCCGTTGTCTATAGTCGTCTTTCGGAAATTCGAAAGGCCGATGCAAAATGCGCTTCGTCGGCAATGGCAGCGCCACATAAGTTCGCATCGCAAGCCCTTACGCGTTTAAGTTGTTTGCGCTAAAGATCGGTCTAACCGGGCACTTCCACGACCAGGAAGGGCGGGGGTTCACCGGATGCCAGGGTGGCGCGTGGGGCTCCCGGCGGCGGCTATGGCCTAAACGGGATGGCCTCTTGGTGACTACCAAGGTGGCTCGTTTACGTATATACAGCCCCCCAAAGCCTTCTGTGAGTCACCAACTGTCACAGCGCCAGCCTACCATTCAGGTCTGCTTCAAGGGCGTGCCAGCTTCATAGCGTGCCTTGGCAGGCAGACCCGAGCCGCCGCAGCTGTTTGCCTGGATCGGCGCTGAGCCCGTCGGCGTCACCCACGGCCACGAATAGGTACAAGCGGCGCTCGAGCTGAAGAAGGATGGAGCCGAAGACAGATAGAACGAGTTCGGCAGCGTGTGTGGCGAAGTGGAAGTCCAGTCCACGATCGATGCATTGAGATAATCGTAATTGCCATTGCGCCAGATGTAGGACCCGCTCACTCCATTTAGATACGGGTCTACCCCGCCAGGACCGGCGTTCCAACCCACCATAAATATGCGATGTCCAGACCAGTCTCCCTGATAAGACCAGCCATGAGCCGCAGTCGTCTGGCCCGCCAACCCAAGTGTATTTCCGACGAAAGCAAACCAATAGTTATATGCCATCGGCCCTGCCGCGCGCAAAGGACCCGTTGCGTTTGCCGCGCATCCACCGGGTCCAGACGTCCCACATGCAAAGCCGGTCCCCGCAGTGTCGTTCACCGCCTTGCCAACTGAAGGATCGGTAAATGCTGTGCGCAGTCCGGTGCCTTGGTTTCGGAAAAAGGTGATGTACGTTGAGTTTCCGTGGGTATTGTCGTTGTCTAAATTGTCGGCCCAGTTTCCTTCAAAAAGAACATGATGCGGTCCCGAATAGTGGCTCGCATTCAACCCCATATCGACCCAATAGTCGCCTATCCCCGATTCTGCATCGTACATACTGTCATCCACGTAGCTGTAGGAGACAACTGAGCCTGCACCTCCCGCTCTGGCGACCATTCCTTTGCCGCCGAAGTTGGTAATGCTGTTCGTGATCAGAATTTCGGTGGAGGCATTATCCAGCGCGATCGGATATTCGCCGCCATTGTTGACCGAGTTCCAGCAATGATGGACATAGACGTTGTTGAGTTCGCTGCGAACTGAATACCCTATGCTTATTCCGCCGCCATACCAGTTGCCGACCTCGGTGTTCTTGATCCAGCAGTAGGCGCAGAGTTGCATTTCCATGCCTCCGTTGACACCACGGAGAACCGAAATGTTTTCCACGCCGGCATTTTGCAGCAACGAAATTGGCGACCCGCCGCCCGAATTATTCCCATACAGGGTGCCGTAAATCTGGGCGTTGTGATTGCCGCTTTGCCGGAACGCGATGGTCAGCGGATCGTCGAACGTCACAGTGCATCCGGTACCCGGGCACGCACCTGCGCCAATCGAAGCTATCTTGTGCAACTCAGCGGTCGGTCGGTCGCAATAGGAATGCCAGCAACCTACCGAGCTAGCTTGAGAAGGGAGGGTCGTGCCAAAATCCCAGCCGCCGCGATTCTGGGATTTTGACCACATGACCCGGCCCGTCGCTGGGCTACCCGATGAATTAAGCCAGTCCGAAGCTGCCCACACGCTGCCGTATCCTGTGGTGGCATTCAATGGATCCGCGACCCAGCCGGCGCCTGACGCCTCATCGATCAGCACCCACTGGCCGACCGAGAGGCCGCTTGTGCTCGTGAGCTGGATCGTTGCTTGACCCTGGGCAGCATCGGCGGCCAGCAAAATGGCTCCGCATCCCGTACCAACCCTGCTACCGATGTTTCCGCACTTGGCCCAACTGTAGTTGTAATCAGGTGCAACAGGCGCCATCAAAATCACGGCCGGGCCGCCGTTCGGGCAGGCAACTTTATTGGAGGTGCTGGTACCACACATTCCGCCCGTATAGGCAAGAGCGCCGTCAGACACGCTGATGGAAGTCTGACAGTAGGGTGAGCTCGAGCCGCTGCAATCGCCCGACCCGCGTAACGTAATTCCAGTCGAAATATGGATCGGCAGATCGGCCAGATGAACAGTGAACGCACCCGCACCGAGTTGAACGACGCTTCCGACCGCACAATTGCTGATCGCGTTCTGGATGTTGGTGAAATCGTCCTGGCCGCCGCCGAGCGGATTGACCGTCGCACAAACCGCCGGCCGGCTCGGAATGCCGCCCACGCTCGCAAGTCCCGCATTTCTCCAGTTGGCAAAGGCGTCGTTATAGGAAGGCAGAACCCCGGTGGTTGGATCGTTCGCCGGCGGAGCACTCGGCGGCGGCGCGTTCGCAGTCCACTGCGCGTAGAGAGTAACGTTTGCGGAACCCATGGCCAACGTGCTTCCGGCACCATATGCCGTGCCGCTGCCATTGGCGGTTGTGTTCCAACTGGAGAATGCGTAACCGGTGCGTGCCAAGTTTCCGGTGTTGCCGAGCACCGTGACCGCGGCCCCCTGGGCATAGCTCTTGGAGTCCGTGGGCGACGCACCGCCCGTGGAGCCGTTCGCATTGTAGGAGATGGTATAGGTTGCGGTAGTCGCCGCCACGACAGAAAGACTAAAGGCAGGAAGCTGCGCGGCGGGTGGGTTGCCGGTGGTCACCGAGATTACAACGTTCGGAGTGGTACCCACATCGGCGCCGCTCGGCGTTCCATTAAGCTGTCCGGAGCTCGTATTGAAGGTGGCCCACCGCGGGGCGTTCTGAATGCTGAATTTGAGCGAATGGCCGCTGGGGTCGGAGACCGTCGGAGTGAACTTGTACACACTGCCGACCGCGACGGTGGTGGGGGGTGTCCCGGAGATCGTCGGCGTCGTCGTGGATTGTCCTGAACTCTGAGTGACCGCAACCGAGCCACCGCCGCAGCCTGCAAGGGCACCGCTCATGAGGACGCTCACTGCAAACAGCTTGGCCATACCAACGAGTGCTGCGTGCCGGCGAATCAAATTGTTCATGTGGTCTCGCTTGATTGAAATTTCGCAATCATGAAACGTCGCGCTTGCATCAGACGCAACACGTCGCGACGCGGAGACGTCGTGAAGCAGAGACATGCGCTGGCATAATCTGTCGCAGTAGTCGCACGTCAGCGTTATGTTTAGTTGGTCACGACGAGATCCGTGGCGGGGTCTGGTGCTGCAACGTGCAGCTAAGAACCCGCTCGGCTGGGTGATCGCAACTTGTCCGTCGTCGCGGTACTTGACTTGAGTAGCCGCTTTGGCGCGCGGAATCGCTGCATGTCAAATCGTGACCTGCAACACGTTCAGCGGGTTTGGAGGCTGTGCCGGTATGCCGGCATGACATAGGGCGTCAAAATATGAGACGACGCACGCTATGCTGACGCCGGGAAATCCAGTAGCTTTGGCGACCAGGCCTGTTTATATCTATAGGTCCCTGCCGTATTTCACTTGCGTGAACTGTCTCTGCGATGCGGTGGCATTGCTCCGGGTGCTTGCGCTGCGGCGTTTAGAAGCGCTCCGGATTTTTGGGCGGTCGAATGGTCAAGGTGAATGCGGGTATGGCCGTCAACGAGCGGCCCGTCAGTCTGGCAGTGGCGGTTGCCACATTTCCCTACCGTAGCGAGGGCTTTCGCAACGTTTCGCTACACTATCCAGGGTGTTGCATTGATGCCGTTGTTGATTGCTGCGATCCCTTTTCAGGGTTCATTGGTGGCCAGAATTTTGAATCTCGCCTGGGTCCGCTTCCTGGGGGTTCTTTCATATTCGCTATACTTGTGTCACTCAATCATCCTGGGGTCGATCGGACTGGTCTTCATGGGCGCTGCGGGAATCATCTATGCCCTGATCTTTGCGACGTTCGTGCATTATCTGGTCGAGCGCCCATGTACAAGGGCGCGCAAGCGCCTTTCCAGAGTGCAGTCGAATTAAGGGACGAAGCAGATGTGTGGAATAGCCGGAGCTGTTGGAAGTCTTTCGCTGGTCCGATCCGGCGGCGTATCGGTCGGTGAAAGAGTCGCTGCGTGCGTGGGGCGGGTGAGCGACGCGCTAAGTCACCGCGGTCCGGACGGGTCGGGCATCTGGAGCACGGAACGTCGCGAGGTGGTTTTCGCGCATCGCCGGCTTGCCATCATCGATCTCAGTGAGGGCGGGGCGCAGCCCATGGTCCATGCGGCCTCGGGGTGCGTAATCACCTACAACGGCGAGATCTACAATTTTCAGGAGTTGCGTCGCGAGCTGGAGTCCGGCGGCGAGAGCTTTTCTTCCAGTTCGGATACTGAAGTTGTTCTCAAGGCCTACGCGCGTTGGGGTCTCGATGCCGTCCCGCGTTTGCGCGGCATCTTTGCGATGGCAATTTGGGATCCGCGTACCAGGTGCGTCCATCTGGTCCGGGATCAGATGGGAATCAAGCCGCTTTATTGGACGACCGTGCGCGGCGGTGCGTTGGGCGGGGACACGCTGCTCTTCGCATCGGAATTGCGGTCGCTTTTGGCCAGTGGAGTAGTGCCGCGGCGGTTGGATCCAGCCGGTGTGGCTTCATTCCTGGCCCAGGGATTCGTGGTCGGTCCAAACACCATGGTCGAAGGGGTGAAGCTACTTCCGAGTGCCAGCATACTGACCGTGGCGTCGGGTGCCGGTTCGGGAGAATTGAATGTCACCTCACTCAAACGCTATTGGGAGATGCCCTCGGGTGCTGCGGGGCGGACGAGTGAGGAGGAGCTTCATGATGTGCTCGCGAAGACCGTGCGGATGCAACTGGTTTCGGATGCGCCACTCGGGATCTTTCTCTCCGGTGGAATCGACTCGAGCGCCGTGGCAGCGCTGGCGAGCGAGACGGCCCCCGATGCCGTGCATACCTTCACGATTGGATTCGAGGACGAAAGCCTCGATGAGTCGCGCTATGCGGCCGCCGTGGCAGCTGCAATCCGCAGTCGCCATACGGCGGCGGTCTTAAGCGAAGGGGATTTTCTGGCGCAGCTGCCGGGCGCGATGACGGCGATAGATCAACCCACCTTCGATGCGATTAACACCTATTTCGTCAGCCGGGCCGCGCGAAACGCGGGCATGACGGTTGCGCTTGCAGGAACCGGTGGTGATGAGCTGTTTGGCGGCTACCCGAGCTTCGTTGAGCTGCCGAAGATGATGAGCGGGACCTCTTGGTTCCCCGGCCGAGCATTGGATGGAGCCATCCGCGGCACAGCCCGGATGGCCGGCGGGATCTTCTGGAATGGGCTGAAGAGATCTCCGCCGCAGACCCGGTGGGGCAAGCTGGCAGATGTTGCGCGGGCGGCGAGTGATCTCCTGGCGCTTTATCAGGTGTCTTATTCCATTTTCACTGCCGAGACTCAGGAACGACTGGCATCCGCCGCTGTAAAGAAAGCGCAGTCTCAAGAGGTGTTCGGTCTTCCTGTTGCAGTTGCTGACCTGTGGCGCGATCGGGTACGTGACCAAGAGCTGTTGCATGCGATCTCGTCGCTGGAGCTATCGAGCTTTATCGGCGAGCGCCTGCTCAGGGATACCGATGCTGCCAGCATGGCGGTCGCTCTGGAGGTTCGGGTGCCGCTGCTCGATCATGTGCTCTGCGAAACCGTCGCAGGCCTGGAACCCGCGCTTCGATTCAGCCCCATCCTCAAAAAGATGGCGCTGCGGCGTGCCGCATTGGCTAAGCTCGATCCGTCGCTGTTCGATCGGCCAAAATCAGGCTTTGTATTACCTATTGGCGCTTGGACCAAGAGGAGCTTAAGGGCTGAATTGAACCGGCTTTTCGCCGACACCGAGCTTATCGGGCGAGTCGGACTCGACGCGGCTGCCGTGCAGACGCTCTGGGCTTCATACACCTCTGGGAAGCGCGGCCTGCACTGGTCTCGCGTATGGTCGATTTATGTCCTTCTAACCTGGTGCCGAAGCCATGACGTCCTGCTGGCCGCTTGAGCGCTCGGAGGCGCGATTCGATGGCAACTGAGCCGTTGAGAGTGCTGCTCCTCTCGCCGATGGCGCCGAGTCCTCCCAGGTTCGGCGCGCAAGCGCGCACGCATGGCCTACTCACCAACCTTGCGCAGCACCACGAGATCACCGCTGTCATCGTGCACGATGATGAAAGTACCCCGCAAATCAGCGAGGCGGCCATGCGCAGCTATTGCAAGCAAGTCCATTTCATCCGCAATCCGCACGGGGTTTCCGGTTGGCGTCGCCGATTGCTCCAGCTGCGCTCTTGGTTCTCGCGAAAAAGCTATCAGCGTTTGGTTTCGATGGTTCCCGAACTGCAGAATCGCCTTGATGAAGTATTGGCGGCACAGCGCTTCGATGTTGTATTGGTGAATTTTCCGCACCTGGCACATTACCGGTTGCGGCAATCTCCGCGCGGCACGCCGCCGCCCGTGGTCATCATCGATTCCCACGATGTGCACTACGACCTTGCGCGTCAGATTTCGACGAGTGCGGCGTCCTTTGGCCGGCGGCTGCATGCGCGGCTCAATTGGAACAAGCTTCGGAGCGAGGAGGTTGCGGCATATGAGAATGCCGAGGGCGTCTGCGTCTGCAGCCTTGCAGACCGGCAGCGTCTTTCGAAGGATGCTCCCGCGGCAAGGACGGTCATCATTCCAAATGCTGCTGATGTTGACCGCCTGCAGCCGCGCTCCTCCGACCCAGCTCCGGGCGCGGATACGGTGCTGTTCTTCGGCTTGCTGGCGAGCGTGCCGAATGTGGACGGACTTCTTTTTTTTATCCAAGATATCTGGCCGCGGATACTTGAGTTCCGGCCCACCGCACAATTCATCGTGGTTGGAGCAAATCCGGCGCCGGAATTGAGGGCACTCGAAGTTCCTGGTGTCACTATTGTCGGGCCGGTTGATGACTTGCGTCCGTACCTATCGAGAGCTGCCGTAGTGGTTGTTCCATTGCGATTGGGAAGCGGTACGCGGCTCAAGATTCTGGAGTCATGGGCGATGGCCCGTCCGGTCGTGTCGACGTCACTTGGGGCGGAAGGATTGGAGTCGGTCGCAGGGAAGCACTTGCTCATTGCCGATGATCCGGCGGAATTTGCCGCCGCCGTTGTTCGAATACTCAACGAACCACAACTTGCAACAAGTCTCGGTGCAGCGGGCCGTGCCTTGGTGTCGGAATCGTATTCGTGGCAGGGGACTGCCGAGTCCCTCGCAGCCTTTTTTCGGCGGGCAGTGGCATTTCGAGATGGTTCACAGGATTCATGATTGATCTTCAGTCACGCAAATGCGCATCGCGCGCACAGTGCCGGCCGACCTTGCTGGTGCGGGGTCCAAATTTATCCATCCAGCGGCAATTGTTGGTTGTCGGTCTCGATGAACTTATTGTATTGCGGATGCAAAAAGTCATGGAAGACGAAGATCTGTCGATGCCACTTTTTACGCTTTTTCCGATGATAAAACTGGTGACAATCTGCTATTTTTTTATTGGCATGGGCCTCATTGAATTCCTTAATTGCCCGACGCTGACCCACGTACTCATTTTGCAACACCAGATCCGTTCCGATGATGTCATCGAAATAGTGGAATACTCGTGGCAGAAAATGCTCTGACGCCGCGTCGAGCACCGTCAAGGCGTCTCGCGTCGATGAATAAAAATCGAGGTCGTGAAAGACGCAACCAACGGGTGCGGGTTTGTACCGAGTAAAAAAAGTTGCGCCGGTATCCCTTACATTACCGATGACGAGCTGACTGCCTTCTAATCGCCGCTCGAGCGCGGGTCGATCCATTTTAAAAAAGCCGGCTTTCCAGGCATAAGGAACATCCCGATAGTCTTCCGGCTCTGGTAATCCCTCACCGGTATCGAAACCGTAGATTTCCAGCTTCACACCAAGCTCGCGTTGAATCCAACGAGCATGCTGCTCGATCATAACCAAACCGTTTCCTCCAGCAACTCCGAATTCCAGCGCACTGATTCGTGGAACCCCGAGTAGCTTGGCTAACCGTGCAGCTTGGTACAAGCAATACGCGTAGTGCGGGCGAGGCACAAGACCCCAATGGATTTTGTGCTTGGCGGAGAAGAGGGGCCACAGTAGGGGATGCATATTGAAAGTATGAACGCTGGTCTCGCCGGTAACAACGGCTTTATGGCCCATCGAACGAGAGCGTAGGGTAGACTTCGATCCTGAATCGGGAGCGATCCGCCAATGTCGCAAATTCTTATCTATCAAATTTTAAATCACTACACGAATCGTGACGCACTGGATCCGGGATTTCTAGTACTGGATAATTCATCAAATGAAAGGCCCGATTGGTTCGAGTATTGGCCAATCCGGAAATTCCTGCTCAATGAGCCGTTAGATGAAGATGCCTTCTATGGATTTTTGTCGCCTAAATTCAAACTGAAAACAAATTTGAGCGCAGCAGCAGCACATGCGTTTGTAAGCCAGGAGACCGAGACGACCGATGTGGTGCTCTTGAGTCAAAGCATCCACCAGGCAGCCTACTATTGGAACACGTTTAAGTACGGCGATAGCTTGCACCCAGGCCTGCTGGACGTCGCTGCTCAATTCTTCAGGCGAATTGGCAAGCCCACAAGCCTGGAGCAGCTCGTAACTCACTCGCGTAACGAGGTCTATTCCAACTTCATTATCGCCAAGCCCAAATTCTGGAGGGCGTGGCTCGAAATCACCGAGCAACTTTTTGTCATCGCCGAATCGCCGGATGATCCACTCGGCGCCGATCTCAGGAAAGACACGTTTTATCGACGGACTAGAGACTTTCCGATGAAGATCTTTATCGTGGAGCGCATTGCTACATGGATTTTGTCCCGTAACCTCGAGTTCGTGACGCGTGTCAGAGATCCGTTCGCCGCGCGCTCTCGCATTTACAAATTGCCAACAGCGATCGTGTGTGACGCCTTGAAGGTCGCATACGTTACAAACGGCCGTAAAGAGGAGTACAAGGAATCATTCGACTTGATCAGCAAATTCGCCAAGTTCTTCAACTGGCAAATCCGCATTGCAAACATTGTTGGTTTCAAATACGTGCGGTCATGCTTGAAGTCCCTTTCATCTCATTGGGAAAAGGCCGGCCGAGCTTGACCCAATGGCAATTCCGATCTAATTCCACAGGTCCGACGATATCTTTCGAGCCCGGTAAGGGAGCTTTTCCCCTAAGGTCCAGAGTTCCGTGCCGAGCGGCAGGAATTACGTAAGTCTTTGATTTTATGGTGGGCGGTACAGGGATTGAACCTGTGACCCCTGCCGTGTGAAAGCAGTGCTCTACCGCTGAGCTAACCGCCCGCTGATGAGACAAAGTATGACATCGGCCCATCGTGAAAACAAACGGCGCGGTGCTCTCATGACGTGGTCCGCGCTCCTCGAGGGCCTCTGCTAAACTTTGCGCCCCGCAATTTTCTCAAGTCCAGGTCCATGACTGTCCGTACCCGATTTGCCCCCAGTCCAACCGGTTTTCTGCACATCGGAGGATTGCGGACCGCGTTGTTTTGCTGGCTGTACGCCCGACATCGCGGCGGCCAGTACATTTTACGGATCGAGGATACGGATCTGGAGCGCTCGACCCCCGAGGCCATCCAGCAGATTCTGGACGGTCTCGAATGGGCGGGACTCGATCACGACGAAGGTCCCTTCTATCAAACGAAGCGATTCGACCGCTACAAGGATGTCATCGAAGAATTGCTCGCCGTCGGCAAGGCCTATCGCTGCTACTGCAGCAGGGAAGAGCTCGATCAAATGCGCGCTCAGCAAATCGCGCGCGGCGAAAAGCCGAGATACGACGGACGTTGGCGCGAGCGCAGCGACTCGGTCGCAGGCGTCGCGCCCGTCGTGCGCTTCAAGAATCCGCTCACCGGCGAGGTCGTCGTCGATGACGTCGTGCACGGCCCCGTCGTATTTCAAAACAGCGAACTCGACGATCTGATCATCGCGCGGTCCGACGGCACGCCCACCTATAATTTCTGCGTCGTGGTGGACGACATGGACATGCAGATCACGCACGTGATTCGCGGCGATGATCACTTGAACAACACGCCACGGCAATTGAACATGCTGCTCGCTTTGGGGCAGCGCCCGCCGGTCTATGCCCACTTGCCCATGATTTTGGGGGCTGACGGCGCCAAGCTCTCGAAACGCCATGGAGCCGTCAGCGTATTGCAGTACCGCGACGAGGGATTCCTGCCGGAAGCCGTCCTCAACTACCTGGTGCGTTTGGGCTGGTCGCACGGCGATCAGGAGATTTTCTCGATCGAGGAGATGATCAGGCTGTTCGATATCGCCGATGTCAATAAATCAGCCTCGGCCTTCAACGTTGACAAGCTCACCTGGCTCAATCAACAGCACATGATGCGTGCCCCCGCGACCCGCATCGTGCCGGTCCTGCGCTGGCACTTGGATCGCGAAGGCATTCAGGCAACGGACGAGGCGCAGCTCGAGCAAATTGTCGTATCACAGCGCGAACGTGCGAAGACGGTGCGGGAAATGGCGCTCAATAGCCTGTTTTTCTTCCGGGCGCCAGCCGCCTACGACGAGAAAGCCGTGCGCAAACATGTGAGTGCCGAGGTGCTGGTGCTGCTGGCCGAGGCCTCGATCGAGCTGGACCGATTGGCGGATTGGTCGGCGCCGGCCATTCACGAGGTCATCAGCGGTTTCGCGGCGGCACAGGGCATATCGCTCGGCAAGCTCGCGCAACCCATTCGTCTGGCGGTATGCGGTGGAACCGTGTCGCCTCCCATCGACGCTACGTTGGCTATTTTGGGGAAAGCCGAGGCGTTGTCCCGATTGACCAGAGCGCGAGCCGTTTGGACTGCGTAGCTCATTCATTTCCTTGACGAATTGGCGGCCGTCAGGTAACGTCCCGCGCCTCCATGTGGGGCCATAGCTCAGCTGGGAGAGCGCTTGCATGGCATGCAAGAGGTCGGCGGTTCGATCCCGCCTGGCTCCACCAGTCTTATGGTCGGTGACCGATCGATTTTTCAGGCCTGCGTCCCCATCGTCTAGAGGCCTAGGACACATCCCTTTCACGGATGCGACCGGGGTTCGAATCCCCGTGGGGACGCCACTTTGAAACGGCGGCAACTTGGCGAAATCCAATTCGCTTCGGGCGGCCTGTGATCGCCTGCCAGCCGTTTTGACAGCACTGCCGCGCTTGAGTCATTTCCGCTCGACTCCCATGACAAGCGAGTAGCTCGTGCTCCGCCCGCCACCGCGGTCCTTCCGCAGTGCGCCGCGCTCGACTAGATCCAGGATGTCACGGTATGCCGTGTCCTGCGAGCCCTTGGTCAGCTTGGCGTATTTGGATGTCGTGAGCTTTCCCTCGAAGCCGTCGAGTAATCTGTTCAG
>Ga0210408_10000767_pt1 | contig 36892 bp, 31 predicted proteins | sample IncBWH4MmetaG_FD_155471 | JGI IMG/M metagenome (GOLD analysis project Ga0210408, IMG submission 155471) | Forest soil microbial communities from Barre Woods Harvard Forest LTER site, Petersham, Massachusetts, United States - Inc-BW-H-4-M | ecosystem: Environmental > Terrestrial > Soil >... | reverse complement strand
ACGGGATCGAAGTCGTGGTTGACGCTTGAAACATAGACGTTGTTCACGTCCAGCAGCAGACCGCAATCCGCCTGCTCCGCCATCTGCGCAAGAAACTCCCATTCCATCATCGTGTCGTCGGCGAAGTCCACATAGGTGCTTGGATTCTCCAGCACCAAAGGCCGCTCGAGCACGTCCTGGACGGTGCGGACCCGCTTCACGACGTGCTTCAACGTGCGCTCATTCAAGGGTATCGGCAGGAGATCATGTGTGTTGATGCCCGCCACGCCGGTCCAGCAGAGATGGTCGGACACCCAGCGCGCGCGCACGTCTTTCGCGAGCCGCTTGAGCTTGCGCAGATAGTCGAAGTCGAGCGGGTCGGCGCTGCCGATCGACATCGAGACCCCGTGCATGACGACGGGGTAGCGCTCCGCGACCTGATCGAGCACGTAACGCGCTCGACCGCCCGAATCCAGATAGTTCTCGGAGATGACCTCGAACCAGTCGACGTCCGGATGCTGCTTGAGGATGTGGTTGAAATGCACGGTCCGCAGGCCAACCCCGAAACCGAGGTGGGAATGGCCCAAACGCGGCGGTCGCATCGTGTTCCTCGGAAGGCGCAGTGCGGCGACTGCGCTACTTCTCGTCATTCGGGCGGGCGCCCCACGCGGATGGATCCCGTGTAACTCTTCGTCTCGCTCGCGTACACGGGCTCGTCCGACGGCAGCCCTTGCAATCTGTCCGCGGGAGGGTCGCCGAAATACAAATATTCTATTGTCCCCGTCGCGGTATTCGAATTTGCACTCGGCGTGCCGCCGAGGAAGTTTGTGCTGTTCGTAGAGTTGTTCGTATAGGTCCTTCCCGACGCGATCATGCGCTGCTCGAACAGCAACCGTGCGACTTGCCAGACATGCCGACCCTCGTAGATGCCGGGAATCGCTTTTCCCGCAGATCCCACGAGAGCTGCCTTCATAACGCGGGTCGGTTCGATGCCGGTCGGCAGCACATAGCAACTCCCCTTGCCACGGCACAGGTTTTCGCCGGGCCCCGTCTGCTGCGAACCGAGCGAACCGCCGCCACCACAAGCTCCCTGACCGCGGCAGTTGTTGTTCCCGTGACAATTGCTGTTGACCGCGGTGGCGCAGTCGCCGGTTCCGGCACACATATTGCCGCCGGATTTGCCTTGGCCCTTACAGGCATTCAAACCGGCACAGATGTGAAGCTCCGTAGGGACGACAGGGAGTTGAGGGGGATTACCGGGCATCATGCGCTCCCTTGGCAAAAACGATCATCGAGCTGATTGTTATTTGTTGCGCTTGGCTGGAAAGCGCTGGCGCAACCAGCGCCAATGTCGCGATGGCGGGCTCCACCCTTCTGTTGTAGTAGAGCAGACGAATTTGGTGTTAGCAATCGTAGGTCGCACGCGGATCGCACGTCGATCACTTGCGTCTACACCGCCGCGTGCGATTCCCCGACGGCGCGGGTCCGTTGCTGACGGGACTGGCGGCCGCGCAACGACCAATGCACGCTGCTGCCGTGGCCGTTCACATGGAACCGGATGAGGCACGCGAGTTGCTTGTGGTTGAGCCGATACACGGCGTCGTTCAGGCGGGTCTTGGGATCGATGTCGATTTCGCCGGTCAGCGGATCGTCGATCGACTCCGGCCAATCTTCCTCCTGAAGCGCTGACAGGATCAGTTCCTGATTTCTCGCCGGCACATGGAACCGCTTGACCAACCGGCCGCCGACAGACAACTCCCGCCGCGCCGGATCCCAGCGCGGTTTGAGAGAGGCTTTGGGGTGCGATTTTCCGTTCGCGGCCGGCTTTTCGTCCGGGGATGCCGCGTTTTCCTGCGCGAACGCGGCGCCTTTTATCGTCAGGAGGACACACGTGGTCGGCAGGAAGTTGAGGCCACGACTGGGCATAAACGAGCGATGCTCGTTGCCATGGATGGATGTTTCGTCGGCGTGTTCGACAAATTCCTTGGCCACCATCCAGCGGAGATCGGTAATGGTCAGCCCGGCGGCGTACAGTTGGCCGATTTCTAGAGCGAAATCCCACGCAGAGGCCCGCGCGTCGTTCGCACAGTCGAGGGCGTGTTGGAGCAGCGCCAGGGCGGCGCGGATGCCGGCGCTGATCGGCAGGCCGTCGGATTTCCCGAGACCGTCCGGCGGTGTGCCGTTGTGGTTCACGAGGGTCCTCGCCCGTATGACGGAAATGAATGCAGTCGGCGAGAGGGACCAGGTGAGAGAGCTGGCGCCCCGGGAACGCGCCCGGCCCGCGTGAAGGCGGCGCGCCGCTTTTCAGCGCGCCGTGCGGGTGGGTCGACGGGGGGCCGCGGGGAGCGTCCGAGATGACCAAACAAATGCGGATTCGCTGCGGTCGCGCGAATCCACCACGCGTCCAACCAGACTTTCCGCAAGACAAAATACCCTCGGCCCGGTACAACCTTACAAGCGAGCGGGGGAAGATTGCTAGCCCTCTGCGTATGTATTTTTACTAGCTCTCTGGGACTAACTCTGCGCAAGCGCTCCGGTCTCGCGCGCGTCCACATGGCGGCGGCGCGCCCGGGCCGGCCGGTCTGACTGTTCGCGCTCATCGGCGAGCGCGGCCCAGCGCTGCGCGGCCGTGGAGAGCGCCGCGCGCACTTCGGGGATCATGGCGGCGCGCATCGCCACCAAACATTCGTCGGCGTATTGCCGGTATTCAGCCGCGGTCGTCATTGTGGCGGCAGTGGTCGTCAGTCTGTCGTAACCGTGTCATTTGACATAGCGCCAAACTCGCGAGCACCGATGGTTGTTCCGATCTGCCGAGGGTGAGCTGCCCGCACTCACGATTCTGTGACCAAGCGCGGCTCTCGCAACGCTTGCTTTTCATACCTTTGGGATTTATATTAACATCGCGATGAGTAGGCGCAGAATGCGCCCTTTGGGACAAGCCTTAGGAAACCGGATGTTGCCGCACTGCAATGAAACCAAGGCGCCCATTGTAAACAACAATGAAAATACAATGGCTGGAATCAATGGACCTGCGACCGAGGTTAGGAAAATAGCACACAGTACCAACGAATTGTGAGCATAATGCAACGCACAATGCCCTCACGGATCAATGCGCGGAAACAATGGAAAAACAATCGGAAAACAATCCCGAACAAGGCGGGACGGAACTTTTCGGGGAGGCCGGTCTAATGCCGTCCAGTCGGAAAGCGCTCCAGCATTGTAAATAACAATGGATTTACAATGAGACGACAACAGGTATCTATCGCGGCCGGCGCGGTCGCGCCGCAGATCCGTCCGGCGCCTCGCGCTGCGAGCGGCTCGACCGTCCCGCCGCCTGTAAATCCCTGTAAATTTGGCCGCGGCCTCGCCCCCGCGCTTGCAGATCGTTGCAGATTCAGCGCTGAACGGGCCGGCGCGGGGCAGCGCGCGGCCCTACCGGCGGCCGGCGCCCTGGCCGGCCACCTGCCGCAACGCGGCTTCGCGGGCGGCACCGTCCCCAGGCGCGAGGCGGTATGTCCGCAGCGTGCCGAGCCGGAGCACCTCGATCTCGACGCTGCGTCCGATGCGTTCGCCGGTGAGGATGCGGATCACGTCGTCGGCGCCGGTCACCGGCAGGCCGTCGAGCGCCACGATCATGTCGCCGGACATCAGCCCGGCTTCGGCCGCCGGGCTTCCGGTCTCGACCGCGGTTACCATGGCGGCTTTGTCCTGGGTCAGCCCGGCCGCGACCTGGAGCCGGCGGGGGATCGCAGCCTGCTGCGCCGAAATGCCGATGAAGGCGCGCCGCACCCGGCCGTGGCGTACGAGCTCGCCCAGCACGAAGCTTGCCGTATTGGCGGCGACCGCAAAACAGATGCCTTGCGCCCCGAGGATCACGGCGGTGTTGATGCCGACGACCTCGCCGCGCGCGGACGCGAGCGGCCCGCCCGAGTTGCCCGGGTTGAGCGCCGCGTCGGTCTGGATCACGTCGTCGATCAGCCGGCCGGTCTGGGCGCGCAGCGAGCGCCCGAGCGCCGAGATGACGCCGGCGGTCACGGTCGATTCGAACCCGAGCGGGTTGCCGATCGCGACCACCAGCTGGCCGCGCCGCAGCTTCTTGGAATCGCCGAGGCTTGCCGCGGGCAGCGTCACGGGCGCGTCGACCCGCACCAGCGCGAGGTCGGTGTGCGGATCGTCGCCCATAACGAGATTGCGTCCGTCGACCGTCATCAGTTCGACGCGCGAGGCGCCGCCCACCACGTGGCTGTTGGTGAGCACGAGGCCGTCCGGCGCCACGATCACGCCCGAGCCCGAGCCGGCGCGCCCGGCGCGCCCGGCGCGCTTGCCTTTCCACACGTCGATGCGCACGACCGCCGGGCCGAGCCTGTCGGCAACGCCGGTCACGGCGCGCGAATAGGCGTCGAGCAGATCCTCGTCGCCGGCACCGGCCGGCGACGGCTCGGAAGCTGCCGTGACGGCATCGTCGACTAGCGAGGCAGCAGTGAAGTCCAGCATGGTATTGCCATGTTTTGGGGGGTTATGGATCGGATGAGGCAACATATATGGGGAGCCCGGAGGCCGGCAGAAAGGCGGTGCCGCGCTGGGGGTAGGGCTCCTCGGTGAGCCGCGCGTAGCGTTTGCGACGCAGTGGCGATCTTTACGGGAAGGTCATGGGAAAACGGAATAATCGGGCGGCCACGGGCGCGCCCCTGATCGTGTCGCTCGCGCTGCTGGCGCCGCTGCTGGCGGGTTGCGGCAGCGGTCAGGCGCCGGCGCAGAGCGCGGCACCCCCGCCGCCCACCGTGACCGTCGCCAAGCCCGAGAAGCGCACCATCGTCGATCAGGACGAATACGTCGGCCGGTTCACGGCGGTCGATTCGGTCGAGGTGCGCTCGCGCCTCTCGGGGTATCTCGCGCAGATCCACTTCACCGACGGGCAGATGGTCAAGAAGGGCGATATGCTCTTCAGCATCGACCACCGCCCGTTCCAGATGGTGCTCGATCAGGCGCGCGCCAATCTCGCCCAGGCAGAGGCAACACTCGCGTTCACGAAAGCCGACCTTGCCCGCGGCGAGCAGCTGGTGCGCGAGAAGACCATCACCACCCAGGTGTTCGACCAGCGCACCCAGGCGAAAAGCGTGGCCGAAGCCTCGGTCGCTGCCAACAGGGCGATCGTCAACCAGGCCGAGCTCGATCTCAACGAGTACAGCGAAATCCGCGCGGCGATCGACGGCCGCATCGGCGATCGCCGCGTCTCCGTGGGCAACCTCATCCCCGGCGGCACCAGCGGATCGACCACGCTGCTCGCCACCATCGTCTCGATCGATCCGATCCGCTTCGAGTTCACCTTCGACGAGGCGGCCTACCTTCGTTACGAGCGCCTGAACCGCGGCAAGGATCCGGCGACGCGCTGGTCCGCGACGGCGGTCAAGCTCAAGCTCCTCGACGAGGACACCTTCGCGCACGACGGACACATGGACTTCGTCGACAACGCCATCAGCCAGACATCGGGCACGATCCGCGGCCGCGCGGTGTTTGCCAATCCGAATGGGCTGTTCACGCCCGGCATGTTCGGCCGCATCCAGGTGCCGGGCTCGCCGCCTTATGAGGCGCTGCTTGTGCCGGACGTCGCGATCGGTACCGAGCAGACGCGCAAGTTCGTCATGGTGGTCGACGGCGAGAACATCGCGCGCCAGCGCTACGTGACGCCCGGCCAGTCGGTCGGGAAGCTGCGCGTGATCAAGAAAGAAGGGCTCAAGGAGGAAAGGCTCAAGGAGGACGACAACGTCATCGTCGACGGCCTCATGCGCGCGCGGCCGGGCACGAAGGTGAACCCGCAGCAGAAGCCCGCGTCGACCGGTCCTACCGCCAAGGCCGACTGATGCGCATATCGCATTTCTTCATCGATCGGCCGATCTTCGCCGCCGTCGTCTCGATCGTCTTCATCATCGTCGGCGGGGTCGCATTCTTCCGCCTGCCGATCGCGCAATATCCGGAAATCGCGCCGCCCATCATCACCGTGAGCGGCCAGTATCCCGGCGCCAGCGCCGACGTGGTGGCCGCGACCGTGGTCACGCCGATCGAGCAGCAGATCAACGGCGTCGAGAACATGCTCTATGTCTCGTCCAACTCGACCGCCGACGGACGTTTCACGATCTCGGTGACTTTCGAACTCGGCACCAACCTCGACATCGCCCAGGTGCAGGTGCAGAACCGGGTCGCGATCGCCGAGCCGCGCCTGCCCCAGGACGTGCGCAACATCGGCGTCACCGTCGCCAAAAGCTCGTCCGACCTGATGATGGTCGTGCACCTCTATTCACCCGACAAATCGCGCGACACGCTATTCATCTCCAATTTTGCGACGCTCGAGATCGTCGACCCGCTCACGCGCGTCGACGGCGTCGGCTCGCTCACCGTGTTCGGCAGCCGCGACTACTCGATGCGCATGTGGCTCGACCCGGACCGCATGCAGGCGGTGGGGCTCACGACGAACGACATTACCGCGGCACTGCAAGGCCAGAACGTGCAGGTCGCCTCTGGCGTGCTCAACCAGCCGCCGGTCGACAATCCCAAGGCGTTTCAGGTGGCGGTGCAGACGCTCGGCCGCCTTACCAGCCCCGCCGAGTTCGGCGACATCGTAGTGAAGACCGCGCCGACCGCGGGCGCGGTGGTGCGCCTGCGCGACGTGGCGCGGATCGAATTGGCGGCACTCGACTACACCACCAATTCTTATCTCGATCGCGATCCGGCAATCGCGATCGGCGTGTTCCAGCGCCCGGGATCGAACGCGCTCTCGACGGCGAGTACCATTCGCCAGACGATGGAGCAGCTGTCGAAACGCTTTCCCGAGGGACTCAAATACACCATCGTCTACGACCCGACCCAGTTCATTCAGCAATCCGTCACCGCGGTCCAGGAGACGATCCTGGAGGCGATCGTTCTTGTTGTGCTCGTCGTCATTTTGTTTCTGCAGACTTGGCGAGCCGCCGTCATTCCGCTCGTCGCCATCCCGGTGTCGCTCATCGGCACGTTCTTCTTCATGTCGATGTTCGGCTTCACGCTCAACAATCTGTCGCTGTTCGGGCTGGTGCTCGCGATCGGCATCGTGGTCGATGACGCGATCGTCGTGGTCGAGAACGTCGAGCGCAACATCGCGGCCGGGCTCAAACCGCGCGAAGCGGCGCGGCGCAGCATGGACGAGGTCGGCGCGGCGCTGATCGCGATCGCGCTCGTGCTGTGCGCCGTGTTCGTGCCGTCCGCCTTCATCACCGGCATTTCCGGTCAATTCTATCGCCAGTTCGCGCTCACCATCGCGGGCGCAACCGTGATCTCGCTGATCGTCTCGCTCACGCTCTCTCCCGCCATGTGCGCGCTGCTGCTCAAAGCCAGCCATCGGGGCCCGCCGCGAATTTGGGAGCGGCCGATCCGCGGCTTCTTTCGCGTCTTCAACTTCGCCTTCGATGGCCTCGGCCGCGGCTACGGCTGGCTCGCCGGCAAAGTGGTGCGCTTCGCCGTGATCATGCTGGTCATCTACGCGGGGCTGCTTGCTTTCGGTCTCAACGCGTTCCGCGGCACGCCGCAGGGCTTCATCCCGCAACTCGACCGCGGCTATCTCATCATCATCACGCAGCTGCCCCCCGGCGCTTCGCTCGCGCGTACCGATGAGGTCAATCGGCGAGCCGTGGACATCGCACTCAAGGTTCCGGGCGTGGCACATGCGGTCAATATCGTCGGCTTCTCCGGCGCCACTTTCACCAATGCGCCCAACGCCGGCGCCATCTTCGTCACGCTCGATCCGTTCGAGGAGCGTGCCAAACATCCGAGTCAATCCGCGCAAGGCATCATCGGAAATCTGTTTGGTCAGCTCTCGGTGATCCGCGAGGGTTTGGTGCTGGTGGTGGCGCCGCCGGCGGTCTCCGGAATCGGCAACGCCGGTGGCTTCCGCATGATGGTCGAGGACCGCGAGGGCCGCGGCGCTCTCGCGTTGCAGGGCGTGACCTACGCCATGATGGGCCGCGCCAATCAGACGCCCGGGCTCCAGCAGGTGTTCAGCCTGTTCGAGACGTCGACCCCGCAGCTTTATCTCGACATCGACCGCACCAAGGCGCAGATGCTCGGCATCAACGTGCCTGACGTGTTTTCCGCGCTGCAGACCTATCTCGGCTCATCCTACGTCAACGACTTCAATCTGCTCGGCCGCACCTTCCGGGTGATGGCCCAGGCGGACAGTCCGTATCGGCTCGACAACGCCGACGTTCTCAAGATCCGGGTGCGCAACTCGAACGGCGATACCGTGCCGCTCGGCTCGTTCACCACCGTGCGCGACATTTCCGGGCCGTATCGCATCCCGCGTTACAATCTTTATCCCGCGGCCGAACTCGACGGGGCCGCCGCGCCCGGCTTCTCGCAGGGCGAAGCGATCAAGCTGATGGAGAAGATCGCCGCCGAGACGCTCCCCGAGGGGTTCAGCTACGAATGGACGACGCTCGCCTATCAGCAAATACGCGCGGGCAGCACGGCGATCTTCGCCTTCACACTCGCCGTCGTGTTCGTCTTCCTGGTGCTGGCGGCGCAATACGAGAGCCTAACGTTGCCGCTCGCCATCATCCTGATCGTGCCGATGTGTTTGGTTGCCGCCATCACCGGCGTGATCCTGCGCGGCCAGGACAACAACATCCTCACGCAGGTCGGCTTCATCGTGCTGATCGGCCTCGCGGCCAAGAACGCGATCCTGATCGTCGAGTTCGCCAAGCAGCTGGAGGACCAGGGACGCGATCGTTTCGCCGCGGCGGTCGAAGCGGCGCGCTTGCGGCTGCGCCCGATCCTGATGACGTCGTTTGCCTTCATCTTCGGCGTCGCGCCGCTGGTGTGGGCGGTCGGCGCCGGCGCCGAACTGCGTCAGACGCTCGGCACCGCGGTGTTCGCCGGCATGATCGGCGTCACCTTCTTCGGGCTGATCTTCACGCCCGCCTTCTACGTGGTGTGCCGCTGGTTCGCCGGCCTCGGGCGCAGGCGTGCGGCCATGCCGGCCCCGCACCCGGCGGAATGATGCGATTGCGTCATTGCGAGGAGCGAAGCGACGAAGCAATCCAGGGGCCTGAGCGCGTTGCCCTGGATTGCTTCGCTGCGCTCGCAATGACTTTTTTCACAAAGCCAAATCGACGTCCGAGTCGGCGAAGGTGAACATGAAATCTTGCGCGGCGAGCCCCGCGCCGGGGCCACGCGACGACCACATGAAGGTCGGCGCGGCGCGGGAAAGAAAGCGCCCGACCGCCGGCAAGCCGGGAGAGAGGAATCCACTGGCGGCCAACGCTCGGCGATGCGCGGCGCGCGTCGTCGCCATCAGCACGACGACCACCTGCAAACGCGCCGCGATGGCGACGGCGGCGCGGGCGAGGGCGCGCAGCACCGCGGTGTCGTCATCGACCGCAACGAGATCGGTGATGATGGCGCCCGCGCGCCGGCCGAGGATGCGGCTCGCGCCCGACGTCATGCGCCGCACCGCCACGTAGCCGACCGGCGCGCCCGCGCGGCGGACCAAACAAACATGATACTGCCGCTCGCCGCACACCTCGAGCCGCCACCCCCATTCCTCGGCGCCGCGCCGCATGCGCGCGCGCGCGGTCGCGTTATTCGCCTCGATGCGGTCGAGGTCGGCGGCAAGCGGACCGGGCGTTCCGCCGCCCGCGATGACATGCTCCTCGAGGACGAGCCCGGCGCGCGGCGGCACGAGCGCGAGCGGGATCCGCATGATACGGGGGAACGGCAGCGCGAGGAGGTTCGCCGCGTGCGGACCGACCCATCCGAGCCGGCCCAAATAAGCCGCCGCGACCTCCGACATGGAGAAGGCGTAGAGCAGGCGGTCGGGCGTCTCGAAGCGCCGCAGCAAACGGCGGCCGAGCAGCTTTCCTTCGTGGTCGGGCGCAACGTACCAGTCGCAAATGGCGACCGCGGGATGCGTCTGGCCGGCGATCGTCCATGTGGCAGGGCGCCCCGCGCACAGCCCGACCATTCGTCCGCTCGGCCGGTCGATCGCGGCGACCGCCCATTCGGGCGCGGCGCGGCGCCACCACGTGGCCAGGATGCGTTCGCGCGGCCGCTCGGGCCAGACCGCGTCCGCGAATTTCATCAGTTGCTCTGGCTCGATGGAGTTGGCCGGGACGAGATCGCTCGGGGTTATCTTGGGCGCATGATCTTTTCCGAAAACCGGTTCCCACTTTTCGGGATCATGCGCTGGCGCGGCTGCATCGCTCATGCGGCAGCCTTGGCTCCGGCGTTGTCATCGGCGCGCCGCGCGTATGATCCCATGGTGCAAATCTCGATACGGCCGCGGCTCGCTTCCTCGGCGGCCCGCTGGAGAAACCAGTCCAACGTCGCGAATTGCTCGTCGGCGCGGTAATAGAAATTGCAGGGATGGAACCAGAAGTGAAACGTCCGCCCGCTGCGCCGCGCCCACGCGAGCCCCATGGCGAGTTTCGCTCGGCTCACCGCCGGGTATATGAATCGCCGCGCGCCGTCGCGCCCGGGCAGCAGCATCGACCCCGGAATGTCGACGAGGCCGTTAGTGGTCTGCGCTCGCGCCGGCGCCGGTGGGAAAGGAAGGATTTTGTCCGCGAAGGTGACGATCTTTCCGGCGCCCGAGCCGAGCTTGGGCGCAAGCCGCACCCAGCCGGTGTCCGGACCGCGGAACGCGCGCAGCCCGGCCTGCGCCAGAAGATCGAGATGGCCGACCGCATTGCGCGGGAACACGAAGGAGTCGAGTGCAAGGGCGTTGTCGCGATGCACTTGTTTGATGAAGGCGATGTCCGCGGCGGCCTGGGCCGCCGTCATGCGGTCGTAATAAACGTGGCGTCCGCCGTGGCTGCCGATCTCGTGAGCAGTTTTCGCGGCGCGGATACCATCGACGATCTCGGGCGCATACCAGGACGCTTCGTTGCCGGGCCGGCCCTGCGCGCTCGCGCGATCGAGCACCGCCGCCACCACGGCCCAGGTGACCGGGGTATGATAACGATCGAACAATTCGATGAGCTTGTCGCAGATCGGGCGTTCCGCCGTCTCGGCAAGGCGGACGATGTCAGGCGTGAGGATGTCCCAAAAGCCCCACGCCAATTCGAGATCGATCGAGATGGTCAGCTTGCCCGCCATGGTTTTAACATGCCGGTTTGGACAGGTGGGGGCAAGGAGTGGAGGATGGAGCCATGCAGCCTATGAAATTCGGTGTCGGCCAGCCGGTGCTGCGCAAGGAGGACGAGGCTCTATTGCGCGGCAACGGCCGTTACGTCGGCGATCACGCACCGGACGGCGTGCTGCACGCGACCGTGCTGCGCTCGCCCCATGCCCATGCGAGCTTTCGCTTCACCGACCTTTCTGCCGCGCGCGCCAAGCCGGGTGTTCGCCTCGTGCTCACTGCGGAGGACCTCGCGGACCTCGGTCCACTGCCGTGCATGATCGAACTCCCTGACACCAAAATCGCGGTGCCGCCCTATCCGGTGCTCGCACGCGAGGTTGCGCGCCACGTCGGCGATGCCATCGCTTTCGTGGTTGCCGACACGCTCGATCAGGCGCGCGACGCGGCCGAGGCGATCGTCCTCGAATGGACGTCGCTTCCCCATGTGACCGACGCGGCGACCGCGCTTGCCTCGGGCGCGCCGCTGGTGTGGTCCGACCGGCCGGGCAGCCTGTGTTTCGAAAATACGATCGGCGACAAGGCCGCGACCGAGCGCGCTTTCGCGAACGCCGCACACGTCGTGGAGCTTACGGTCCTCAATCAGCGTCTCGTCGCCAATTATCTCGACACCCGCGGCGTCATCGGCGAGTGCGACGATGAGGGACGCATCACGCTCACGCTTTCGAGCCAGGGTCCGCACGCGATCCGCGACGTTTTGTGCAACAACGTGCTGCGCATTCCGCCCGAGCGGCTGCGCGCCGTGACCCCCGACGTGGGCGGGGGTTTCGGGACCAAACTTTTTACTTATCGCGAATATGCGCTCGCCGCCGTGGCGGCGGAGCGGCTGCGCCGCCCGGTCAAATGGATCGCCGACCGCTCCGATCATTTCCTCGGCGACGCCCAGGGGCGCGACAACCGCACGCGTGCGCGCCTTGCGCTCGACGCGAAGGGACGCTTCCTCGCCCTCGACGTCGATATCGTCGCCGACATGGGCGCCTATCTTTCGGTCTATGCGCCGCTGATTCCGGTGCTCGGCGCCGGCATGGCGCCCGGCGTCTACGACATTCCCGTTTGTTACGTGCGCACGCGCGGGGTTTTCACCAACACGATTCCGGTCGATGCCTATCGCGGCGCGGGCCGGCCCGAAGCGGCCTATCTGATCGAGCGGCTCGTGGACACTGCCGCGCATGACCTCGGCGTCGCGCCGGACAGCCTGCGCCGGAAGAATTTCATCCGGCCGCGCGCGATGCCGTACCGCACAGCGACCGGTAAGCTCTATGACTCCGGCGACTTCGCCGGCCACTTGGGGCGCGCGCAGGAAGCGGCCGACTGGGCCGACTTCAACAAGCGGGTCAAACAATCGAAGAAGGCCGGCAAGCTGCGCGGTATCGGGGTTGCGACCTACATCGAAGCGTGCGGCAACAACGGCCCGGAAAACGCAAACTTACGCCTCGAGCGGGACGGCGCGGTTACGTTGCTGATCGGCACGCAGTCGACAGGGCAGGGGCACCACACCGCTTACGCCCAGTTGATCGCGGACGAGCTCGACGTGCCGCCCGAACAGGTGCGCGTCGTCCAGGGCGATACCGATGTCATCGCCACCGGGCTCGGCACCGGCGGGTCGAGTTCGATACCGTGCGGCGGCGCCTCGGTTGCCGGCGCCAGCAAAAAACTGGCGACCAATCTGAAATCGCTCGCCGCCGATGCGCTCGAGGCAAGCGCGTCCGATCTCGAAATCGCGGGCGGCCAGGTCCGCGTGGTCGGCACCGACCGCGCCATGAAGTTCGCCGATATCGCCGCCTTGCCCAACGCGACGCCCGATCTCACCAGTGCAGCGGACGTGTTCACGCCGGGCGAGGCGACTTATCCCAACGGCACGCATCTCGCCGAGGTGGAGATCGATTCGGCGACCGGCGCCGTCGACATCGTCAACTACATCGTGGTCGACGACTTCGGCCTCACGCTCAATCCGCTCATGCTCGCCGGGCAAGTGCACGGCGGGGCGGTGCAGGGGCTCGGCCAAGCGCTGATGGAGCGCGCCGTCTACAACACCGACGGCCAGCTCGTCACCGCCAGCCTGATGGACTACGCGTTACCGCGCGCCGGCGACGTGCCGGCCTTCGCCTTCGAGACCCGCAATGTCAAATGCGCCACCAATCCGCTCGGGGTGAAGGGCGCGGGCGAAGCGGGCGCGATCGGCTCGTGCCCGGCGGTGATGAACGCGATCGTCGATGCGCTTTGGCGTGCGTACCGGGTGCGCCACCTCGATATGCCGGCGACCGCCGAGCGGGTGTGGCAAGCGATCGAAGAGGGGCGGCGGGTCCACACGTTATAGCGAGTGCATCTCCTCACGAAATCGTGATCCGTCGGCTTCCAGACGCTGCTCTAGGCGGTCGGAATAACGCGAAAAATGTGGTGTTGTCCGATGGTTGGATGCCAAGCCACCACCAGGGAGGACCACTGAATGACCCGCATCGTGCTTGCCGCCGCCGCGGTGGCGCTCGCCGTCACCGCCGTCGCCGCGCAGTCCGATCCGATCGCCGCCCGCAAGGCGCTGATGAAGAAGAACGGCGATGAGGCCAAGATCGCGGCCTCGATGGTCAAGGGCGAAGCGCCGTTCGACGCCGCCAAGGTGCAGACCGTCTTCGCAACCTTCGCCGACTCGGCCGCGAAGGCGCCGGCGCTGTTCCCCGACAATTCGAAGACCGGCGGCGACACCGCGGCCCTGCCGGCGATCTGGGAGAACAAGGCGGACTTCGATGCGCGGTTGGCGAAATTCGGTTCCGCCGCAAAAGAGGCGGAAGGCAAGGTCAAGGACCTCGACTCCTTGAAGGCGACTTGGGGCGCGTTCGCCAAGGACAACTGCGGCGGCTGCCACGAAAAGTATCGGGCGAAAAAGAGCTGACGGCTCTTCAGACCTGGCAAGATCATGAGGGCGGCCGGTAACGTGCCGCCCTCGTAATTATTTGGGCGTTGCGGGAATAAAACTGATACCCACCGAGTCTTGAACCCTCGTTGGCGGCATCAACGGAGACATTCATGGTTCGCGTCCTTCTGACGGTTGCCGCCCTCGTGCTCGCCGCCAGCTTGGCCGCTGCTCAGTCAAATCCGATCGCGGCCCGCAAGGCGCTCATGAAGGCGAACGGCGATCAGGCCAAGATTGGGGCGGCCATCGCCAAAGGAGACGCGTCCTTCGATCTCGTCAAGGTGCAGACGATTTTCGCAACTTTCATGGAGGCGGCGGAAAAGGCGCCGGCGCTGTTCCCGGACAATTCGAAAACCGGCGGCAAGACCGAGGCACTGCCGGCGATCTGGAAAAACAAGCCGGATTTCGAGAGGCGTCTCGCCAAGTTCGGCGCCGATGTCAAGGCTGCGCAGGCCGACGTCAAAGATCTCGCCACGTTCAAGGCGGTCTGGAGCGGCCTCATCAGGAACAACTGCACCGGCTGTCACGAAAAATACGTGCAAAAGTAAATGTCCCGCACCCTGATGTGATGGCGCGCGGTTGGGAATAAAGCGCGCGGCCTTGGCTTAACTCGGTGGGGGCCGCCCGGGCGCGATCGCATTCGTTCTGACCGGAGGCTGAATGCTGCGCAGACTTGTTATTACCGTCGTCATACTCGCGGTGCTGGGCGGCATTGGCTTCTGGTTGCTGACAATTCCGCAGACGGTGTCCGCCGCAACTCTCGGTCCGCATCGGCCCGACCTCGCCAACGGCCGCACCATGTTCATCGCCGGTGGCTGCGCCGGCTGCCACGCCGTTCCGGACGCGGAAGACAAGACGCGATTGGGCGGGGGCCTCGCGCTCAAATCGCCGTTCGGCACCTTTTACGTACCAAATATTTCACCCGATCGTCGCGACGGCATCGGCGCTTGGAGCGAGGCGGATTTCGTCACCGCGTTGAGCCGGGGCACCTCGCCGGACGGACGACACTTCTATCCGGCGTTTCCCTACACGTCGTATCAGCGCATGCGGCCCGACGACATGCGCGATTTGTTTGCTTATCTCAAGACGCTGCCGGCGGTCTCCGGCAGGGTGCGCGATCACGATCTGCCGTTTCCCTTCAGCTTCCGCCGCGCGGTCGGCCTGTGGAAGCTCCTCTATGTGGACGGAAAGCCGTTCACGCCGGACCCGGCGAAATCGGCGGAGCTCAATCGCGGCGGCTATCTCGTGGAAGCGCTCGGCCACTGCGCCGAATGCCACAGCCCACGCAACTTCATCGGCGGAATCATTGCGGCGCAACGCTTCGCCGGCGGCCCCAATCCTGAGGGCAAAGGCTGGATTCCGAACATCACGCCGAAGGAACTCGGCGACTGGTCGGAGAAGGACATCGCGTATCTGCTCGAGTCTGGGCAGACGCTGGACGGAGATGCCGTCGGGGGATCGATGGCGGAGGTGGTGCGAAACACCTCGCAGCTTGCGGCAGAAGATCGCACCGCGATTGCCGCCTACATCAAATCGCTGCCGCCGATCGAAGGTCCCAAGCCGACAAAGAAATAACACGATCTTCCCGGCTGTTGGCGCGCATGCATACGAATCTTCGCCATGCGCTCCCGACCGATGACGCATGCATGCAGCCGACTTCCGGCGCGCGCGCCGGCGTGGTCGATTCGCGGCCCCGAATCACTCCCGCCCTCCGGCGCCGTCTGGCGTCGCGCTCCATGCAAGTCACCAAGGGAATCCTGCTCAAGGTGGGGTCGGCGCTGCTGTTCGCCGTGATGTCGTCGCTCATCCGTGGCCTCGGCGATACGGTTCCGGTGGGGCAGGTGGTGTTCTTCCGCAGCGCGTTCGCGATCCTGCCGGTGGTCATCATCTACGCGGCGCGGCGCGAACTCATGACGGCCGTGCGCACCGGGCGGCCGTTCGGGCACGTCGGGCGCGGAATCATCAGCGTGTTAGGCATGTTCCTGAGCTTTGCCTCGCTGGTGCGGCTGCCGCTCGTCGACGCCACCGCCATTTCGTTTGCCTCGCCGCTCATTACCGTGGCGCTCGCCGCCCTGATTCTCAAAGAGCGGGTGCGCATCTACCGCTGGTCGGCGGTGGTGATCGGATTTGTCGGCGTGATCGTGATGCTCGCGCCTTATCTCGAGTTGAGCCACGCGGCCGCAACTGGTCCGGCGATCGGCGCGCTGTTCGCCCTTGCGGCGGCGTTCTGCAACGCCGGCACCGTCATTCAGACGCGACGCTTGACCGACAGCGAGACCACCTCGGCGATCGTGTTTTATTTTTCGCTGTTCTGCGCGGTCGCGGGCGCGCTGACGCTGCCGTTCGCGTGGCATTCGCCGACTACCAAGGAACTCATCGAGCTCATCGCGATCGGCGTGCTGGGTGGCGTGTCGCACATCCTGCTCACCGAGAGCTATCGCTTCGCTGCCGCCTCGCTGCTGGCGCCGTTCGACTACACCGCCATGGTGTGGGCGTTCGTGCTCGGCTATTTGATGTTCGGAGAAACGCCGACGCCGCTCGTCTTCCTCGGCGCGATCATCATCGCGGCCGCCGGGCTGTTCGTCATCTGGCGCGAGCGCCGGCTGGGCATCGAGCGGGCACGCGCCCGCGCCAAGGCGCGTACCGCTGCGCCGGGCGCCGATTAAGAAAAGGCCTTGAAGGTGATTATCGTGCGCGTGTCCTGGATGCCGGGAATCGTCTGCACGCGTTCGTTGACGAAATGGCCGATGTCGGTGCCGGCTTCGACGTAAAATTTCACCAGCAGATCAAAATCGCCCGCGGTGGAATAGATTTCCGAGGCGATTTCGGCGTCGGCGAGTGCGTTGGCGACCTCGTAGGATTTGCCGAGATGACACTTGATCTGCACGAAAAAGGGGACCATCGGCGCCTCCGGCGCGCTTGTCGGAACGTTCCTCAATCCAGCAAAATCGCGCCCAGTTGACAAGGCGGGGCAAAGGGCTAGGTATCGGCCGCAATCTCTATGGGGTGTCCGGAACTCCTTCTTGGAGCATGATCTTTTCGGGATCCTGCTCGCACGCCGGACTGAGAGGCCGTGGCCAACCCATCGAACCTGATCCGGGTCATGCCGGCGGAGGGAGTTGAGATGCGCGAACCCGACCGCCTCCCATCGACCGTCGATATTGCCGCGGCCTGTGCCGACGTGATCGAGCGCGTGCGGGCGCATTCCCCCCGCGTGCACTGCATCACCAATGCGGTCGCCCAGAACTTCACCGCCAACATCCTGCTTGCCGCCGGCGCACGGCCGTCGATGACGATCTCGCCCGAGGAAATCGGCTCGTTCGTCGCCGGCGCGGATGCGCTGTTGGTCAACCTCGGCACCTTCGACGCTGCGCGGCGCGCGGCGACCGACACCGCGATCGAGGTGGCCGCCGAGGAGAGCCTGCCCTGGGTGCTCGATCCCGTGCTGATCGACCGCTCCCAACCGCGCGCGGCTTACGCCGCCGAGCTGGTGACGCGCGGCCCGCGTGCGCTGCGCCTCAACCGCGCCGAGTTCACCGCGCTGACGAGCGGCGAGCCGGACGGCGAGGCGTTGCGGCGCTATGCGCTCGATGCGCTCACCGTGATCGGCCTCACCGGCGAAACCGACGTGGTCACCGATGGCACGCGGGTCGCCGCCATTCGCAACGGCCATCCGCTCATGTCGCGGGTCACCGCCATGGGATGCGTTGCCTCGGCGCTGGTCGCCGCATGCGTTGCGGTCGAGGGGGACGCTTGGCTCGCGACCACGGCGGCGCTGCTCGCGATCGGCGTGGCCGGGGAGGGCGCCGCCGCGCACGCACGCGGGCCGGGCAGTTTCGCTACCGAGATTCTCGACGCGCTCGACCGTCTCGACCGCGACGTGCTCCTCGCGCGCGCAAAGGTGCAGTGATGGTAGACCTGCGGCTTTATGCTTTGCTCGATCCCGAGCGCGCGGGCGGACATGACTTGGCTGAGCTCGGGCGCAAGGTGGTCGCGGGCGGGGCGACGCTTGTGCAGTTGCGCGACAAACACGGCTCGACGCGGCGCATGATCGATGAGACGCGCGCGATCAAGGCGGCGCTCACGTCCGCCGGCGTGCCTCTTCTCGTCAACGATCGGGTCGACGTGGCGCTCGCCGCCGGCGCCGACGGCGTGCACGTCGGGCAGGACGACATGCCGGTCGCCGAGGCGCGGCGGCTGCTCGGACCCTCCGCGGTCATCGGCCTTTCGGTAAAGACTCTCGGGGAAGCCGAAGCGGCGCCGCTCGATGCGCTCGATTACGTGTGCGTCGGCGGCGTGTTTGTCACGACATCCAAAGACAACGTCAAGGCGCCGATCGGCATTACCGGGATGAAGGAACTCCTCGCCACGTTCCGCGCGCGCGCGCCCAAATTCCCGGTCGGGGCCATTGCGGGCATCGATGAAACAAATGCCGGCGAAGTGGTTTCCGCGGGCGCCGACGGCGTCGCGGTCATTTCCGCGCTCTCGCTGGCGCCCGATCCGACGGGTGCGGCGCGACGGCTGCGCGGCATCGTGGATGAGTCGCTGCGCGCACGGGGCTCCCCATGAGGACGCCGATTGCCGTCACGATCGCCGGGTCCGATTCGAGCGGCGGCGCCGGCATCCAGGCGGATCTCAAAACATTTGCGGCGTTCGGCGTTTATGGCGCCTCGGTGATCACGGCGCTCACGGCACAGAATACTCAAGGCGTCAAGGCGATCCAGGACGTGCCGCCGGATTTCATCGCCGCGCAGATGGACGCCGTGTTTTCCGATCTTGCCGTCGGCGCGGTGAAAATCGGCATGCTGTCGCAGCCTGCGGTGATCCGGGCAGTCGCCGCCGGCCTCGATCGCCACGATCAGACCGACGTGGTGCTCGATCCGGTCATGATCGCGGCGTCGGGCGATCGCCTGCTGGTGCCCGAGGCTGTCGACGTGCTGCGCCGCGAGCTGATCCCGCACGCGCTGGTGATCACACCCAATCTGCCGGAAGCAGCCGCGCTGCTCGACACGGCCCCTGCCACCAACGAAGGCGAAATGCGCGACCAGGTGGAGCACCTGCTCGCGCTCGGTCCGCGCGCGGTGCTGATAAAGGGCGGGCATTCAGCCGCGCCGGAGAGCGTGGATATTTTCTTCGACGGGACGGTGGAACTGCGGCTGCCGGCGCCGCGCATCGACACCAACAACACCCACGGCACGGGCTGCACGTTATCTTCGGCGATCGCGGCCGGGCTCGCCAAGGGCCTCAAGCTGGTCGAGGCCATCGGCGAGGCCAAGGCTTACGTGACGCTGGCGATTGCCGGCGCCGACCGGCTCACCATCGGCTCCGGCCATGGGCCCGTGCATCATTTCCACGCCTGGTGGCGATGAAGGACATACCATGACAGCGCTGACGCGGCGCAAGCTGATGAAGGCCGGGCCGGCGGCGGCCGGGGTCCTTGCCGCGCCCGCAGTGGCGCGCGCGGCGCCAGTCAAATGGCGCATGGTCACCTCGTGGCCGAAGCGGCTGCCCGGCCCCGGCATGTCGGCCGAACGGGTCGCGGAGCGCATCAACACGACTTCGGGCGGCCGGCTGCAGGTCGCGGTGTTTGCGGCCGGTGAAGTGGTGCCGGCGTTTGAAGTGCTCGACGCGGTTGGGTCGGGTGTTGCCGAAATGGGCCACACCGCCTCGTTCTACTGGCAAGGCAAGCAGCCGGCGGCGGTCTATTTCACGACGGTGCCGTTCGGCCTGGTACCGTCCGAGCATGTGGCGTGGGTCGATGCCGGCGGTGGCCAGGCGTTGTGGGACGAGCTTTACGCGCCCTTCGGCGTGAAACCGTTCATGGGCGGCAACACCGGCGTGTGCATGGGCGGATGGTTCCGCCACGAGATCAAGAGCCTCGAGGATGTGAAGGGCCTCAAGCTGCGTTCGCTGGGCCTCGGCGGAGAAATCTTCCGCCGCCTCGGCGCCACGCCGCAAACAACGCCGCCGGGCGAAATCTTCACCAGCCTGCAGTCGGGCGTGATCGACGGCGCCGAGTTCGTCGGCCCGGGGTCTGACATCGCGCTTGGGCTTTATCGCGTGGCGCCGTTCTATTACGGGCCCGGGTTCAACAAGCCGAACGGCACCGGCGAGTGCCTCGTGGCGCTCAAAGCCTGGCAGGCACTCGAGCCGGACCTGCAGGCCATCATCGTCCAGGCGTGCGCGGCCGAGGCTTCCTTTGCGCTTGCCGAAATGGAGCGGCTCAACGTCGAGGCGCTCGCCGCGTTGACCGGGCGTTACAACGTCCAGCTCAAGAGTTTCCCGGCCGATCTCGTCACGGCTGCGCGCAGCCAGGCGGCCAACGTGCTCAACGAGGTTGCGGCGCGCAGCGACATCGCCCGGCGCATCCACGCCTCCTACACGGCCTTCCGCGAGCGCATGGCGAACTGGTCGCGCATCTCATTGCGCGCGGTGCTGCAGGCGAGGGACGGGTGAGCGAATAGCGAATAGCGAATAGCGAATAGCGAATAGCAAATAGCAAATAGCAAATAGCAAATAGCAAATAGCAAATAGCAAATAGCAAATAGCAAATAGCAAATAGCAAATAGCAAATAGCAAATAGCAAATAGCAAATAGAACGCCCGCTGCTTGGCACTTTCTATTCGCTACTCCCTATTCGCTACTCGCTTATTCTCACATCTTGAACTTCACCACCTTCTGCTGCTGCTCGCCCAATCCCGCGACGCCGAGGCGCACCACGTCGCCCGCCTTGAGGAATTGCGGCGGCTTCATGCCGAGCCCCACGCCGGGCGGCGTGCCGGTGATGATCACGTCGCCCGGCTCCATGACGAAAAACTGCGAGCAGTACCAGACGAGGTGCTCGACCCCGAAAATCATGGTGCGGGTCGAGCCTTTCTGGCGGCCCTCGCCGTTGACGGTGAGCCACATGTCGAGCTTCTGCGGATCCGGAATCTCGTCCTTGGTGACGAGCCACGGCCCGAGCGGGCCGAAGGTCTCGCAGCTCTTACCTTTGGTCCACTGCCCGGAACGTTCGATCTGGAACTCGCGTTCGCTCACGTCGTTCGCCAGGCAATAGCCGGCGACCGCGTCCATCGCGTTCTTCTTCGAGAGGTAGCGCGCGTGCGAGCCGATCACGATGCCGAGTTCCACCTCCCAGTCGAGTTTCTTCGAATCCTTGGGGATCATGGTGTCGTCGTTTGGGCCGCAGATGCAGCTCACCGCCTTGTTGAAGATGATCGGCTCCTTGGGGATCGCTGCGCCCGTTTCCGCGGCGTGATCGGCATAATTGAGTCCGATGGCGATGAGATTGGTCGTGCCGGCGACGCACGGACCAACCCGCACGCCGCTGCGTACCACGGGAAGTGTGTCGATCTTGGCCTTGCGGATTTTGGCGAGCCCCTTGGGGCCCAACGCGTCCCCGGCGATGTCCGGCACCACTTTGGATAAATCGCGGATGCGGCCATTGCCGTCGATGATGCCGGGTTTTTCGCGGCCGGCCGGGCCGAAGCGGACGAGCTTCATGGATTTGATCCTCTTGAAAGACCGGGAGGGACGTTGGGGTGCGCGGGGCATGATCATGCGTCGCGCCCGCCTCGAGGGCAAGCGCCTAAAAATGTTGCCGATTTGTCACGAGCGTGAAAATTCGCACCGGCTGAACGCTTTCGCGGGGCCGGCCATTCCGCGCAAAACATGTACTAAGCCGTTGAAAGGACGATATTCTCTCGCGGCATCGCGGCCTTACTAACAAAGAAACGTGGAACTTGCACGCTTGCTGAGCGGCTGCCACGATCTTGAGCGGAATCAAACGACTTGCCGGGGGGCAGGTCGCGCGAGGGTGGAGGGGACAATGACTCGGCTGGGGACAGGGACGCTCTGCGGAGCGGTTGCAGGACTGGCGATGCTGGCCGGAGCTGATCGGGGCTTCGCCATGGAGCCGGGCAATTTCGGGCAGACCGAACAGGGCTCCACGATCGGCGCGGTGATTGCCGCGCCGGCGCCTCCCGGCGTCTACATCGTGAACGAATCGCTCATCGCCCCACACGGGGTCGGCGTTGGCCAAAACCGCGGGACCGACGTCACTCTCCCGCTGTGGGCACCGACGCTCTATTGGTCCACCGGCTGGCAGTTCCTCGGCGCCAACGTCGCCGGCGCGGTGGTGCAGCCGTTCTATTATGTGGCCGCATACCCGACCAACGGCACGACGCTCGGCGGCAACGGCTCCGGGCCTCCGTTTGGCAACACGGTCTGGTTCGAGAACACGGCCAACACCCTGTTCACGCCGATCATCCTGCAGTGGACCTTGGGCCACGGCTGGTTCGCCGACCTCGGCGTGACCTTCATCGCGCCGGACGGCTCGCGTTACAACGGTACGAACAACCCGGATTACTGGACGGTCGAGCCGCGCGGCGGCGTCGCCTACATCGACCAGAACTGGCACTTCACCGCCAACTTCAAGTACGACATCAACGGGACCTCCGCCGGCCACACCGGGACCTATCAGATCGCCGCAAACCTTCCCTTCCCGTTGGGATTTGGCGGCACGCCGCTTGCCTCAACAATAGCCGGTATCGGCAACGGCTACAGGTCGGGCAACGAGCTGTTCGGCGACTTCGCTTTGACCGCGGTGTTCGGCAAGCTCGAGGTCGGCCCGGTGGCATCGTTCAAGGCGCAAACCACTGCCGACTCGCCCGGTGGCGGGTTCACCTGCGCTCAGCTGGCGGCGCTCCTGCCGGCCAACCTCGGCTGCGGCAAGGCCTCCAACGTGTCGGTCGGCGGCTTGGTCGGCTACAACTTCGGTCCGGTCAACTGGCAAGTGTGGATCACCGACACCGTCGAAGCCCAGGACGACTACCGCGGATGGGGCATCTACACGCGGCTGACGTATAAGCTGTGGGGACCCGACGCTCCGCCCAAGCCGCTGATCACGAAGTAAGCACGACAAGTCGGCGCGCGCATTAGATGAGCTGGCCCGCTTCGCGGGTCAGCTCATTGTTTTTAGATAATGTTGCGGATTACTGCGAGCCAGGGTTGCGCTCGCCCTTGAGCAGATCGATCAGCGATACGGACGGGAAGGCCGTGGCGACCGGATCGCTCGGCTCGGGTGGGCTCGCTGCAGCCGGCGGCGGGTTCGCGGCCGCGGTTGTGGAGACAGGCGCAGGCTCGCGCGCGGGCGGCGCGACAGAAGCCGGCGGAGGCAATGCGGCGTCAGTCGCTGACGGCGCCGCCGGCGGCGCGGTCGGTGCGGCCGGGGGAGAATTCTTTGATTCCTTGAGCAGGTCGACCAGCGACTGCGAGGGGAAGGCATCGGTGGCATATTCCACCGAGGAAGAGGACGAACAGGAAACAAGCAATGGCAGCGTACTCGCCGCGACGAGAACACGCAGACGCGCCGCTCGCGCCCGATCGCTGATATGGTGCTTTCCGCTCACCCGCTTCGTCCCCACTCCTGCATTTATAACAGCGCAAGCTTGGCGACAAAGTGACGAAACGGTGTTGCAGAATTATCACGCCGGTTGAGATTCGCGCCTGTCAGTGCCCAGATTTTCCTGCTTTAGGACAACAAACTTTGTCTTAGCTTATTGATTCCATTTCGGATTCGCGACTATTCCCAAAAACGGCCGGGTAGAACGCCAAGTTGCACGGACAACCGGCAACTGGCAGCATAACAGCGGGGAAATGGCGTTTCGCCGTAGGGGGACGGGGCATGCGCAATCGGAAAAATTATTTGCTCAGTGCGGTCGCGCTTTCGGCGCTCGTGCTGGCATCCGCCGACGCTCAGGCCGGCGGCTTTGCGATACGCGAACAATCGGCGGTCGGCGCGGGCGATGCGTTCGCGGGCGAAGGCACCACGGGCATGGGGCTTTCCGCCATGTTCTGGAACCCTGCCGCGGTCACGCAGGAGCGGGGGCTGGGATTCGAGATCGGCACAAGCTTCATCATGCCGAAGTCTACAAAGACCGACAATTCGGCGCTGACCTCGCCCGCCCTCAACACGCTGAGCTTTGGTCCCAACCAACAGCACGACATCGGCCCGGCGAACGTCGTCCCCACTTTCTACATGGCGACGAGGCTCGACCAGAACTGGTTCGTCGGGCTCGCGATCGATGCGCCCTATGGGTTGACCATCGACCAGAACGGCCGCGGTCAGCCCTCCCAGCAACTCGGCAACCGGGCGTCAATCAATTCGTTCGAAGGTAATCCGATCGTCGGATACAAGTTCAACGACATGGTCAGCGTCGCCGCCGGCGCGCGCGTGACCTATGTGGCCGCTCGATTCAACCGCTCGCTTTTCGGCCTGCCTCCGTTTGGGAATTTCGACAGCCCGGTTCAGTCGGACTTGGCCGACGTTGGCTTGGGCTTCACGGCGGGCATCACCGTAAAACCCTGGGCGGGGACGGAGTTCTCGCTCGGCTACCGTTCGCAAGAGCGACTCAAACTTGCCGGCTCGGCAGCCTTCGTGCCGAACGCGGTCCTTCTTGCGTCGCCGGCGACGGCGCCGTTCAACGGGACCACCAACCAACTCAGCAGCAGCGAGACGCTGCCCGATCAGGTGAACTTCGGCATCAGCCAGCAAGTCACCGACACCTTCAAACTCCTCGGCACGGTCGAGTGGACGCATTGGAGCGTCCTCAACGCGGGGGTTCCGCTCACCTTCACCAGCGGGCCGGCGACCGGCACGACCGCCGACACGCTCAACCTGTTCTTCCGCGACGGCTGGTTCTTCTCGCTCGGCGGCGAGTACAAGTGGGATGCGCAGACGACGATGCGCGCCGGCGTCGGCTATGAAATCTCACCGGTCACCGATCAGTTCCGCACCATCAACATTCCGGACTCCAACCGCTGGATGGTGTCGACCGGCCTCACGCGCTATCTCGGCAAGGGGATCACGCTCGACTTCGGCTACTCCTACATCTGGTTCCAGGACGCGCCCATCCTTGTGGGGCCGAACAATCCGGATCAAACGAAGCTCATCACCTTGATCCCGGGCGTGTTCAACACTTACGCGGGCGACGTGAAGACCCATGTCGGGATCGCGTCGGTGTCGCTGCGCAAGGAAATCTTGCCGGACGTCGTCACCGCCAAGGGAGCCAATCTGGTCAAGGCGCCGATTCTCCCAGCGGGCTACGACTGGACCGGCTTCTACGTCGGCGCAAACGGCGGCGCCAGTCTCGGCAGAGCGGAGACCGCTCTCACTTTCCCAGGCTTTCCGGCCGTGTCCGGAAAAAACAACCTCAACGGCATGCTGGCGGGCGGCCAGGCTGGCTACAATTGGCAGGTCAATCCGAAGTGGGTCTTCGGCGTCGAGGGGGACCTGCAGTGGGCGCGGCAGAGCGGCGAACTCGACATCGCCGACGGCCCGTTCTGCGTGACCCCGGTCACGACCAATTTCCCCGTGTCGACCTGCAATGCCGCGAGCGCGGGCCTCCAGCAGCGCCTCACCTGGTTCGGCACCGGCCGCGCGCGCCTTGGCGCGCTGGCGACGCCCGAGTGGATGTTCTACGCCACCGGCGGCTTCGCGTTCGGCGAGTTCCAGAACAACGTAACGGTCGCGAGCGCCACGACGGTCAACGGAATAGTGACGACGGGCGCAGCTGCGGCCGGCAGCGCCAACAACGACCGCCTCGGCTGGACCATCGGCGCCGGCACCGAATTTGTGCTCCACGGCGCGTGGACCGGAAAGTTCGAGTATTTGTACGTGGACTATGGGACGTTCAGCAACACCTACACCCTGGCCGGCGCGCCGGTTCTCACGACCAGTACACATATGATCGACAATGTACTGCGGTTCGGCCTCAACTACCGTTTCGGCGGACCGGTCGTGGCGAGGTACTGACCTCGCCCTGACGCGGGCGATGGCACAGCGTGCGAGGAGGCACTGTGCGCAGTCTAGCTGAGCGGACGCTCGAATAAGGCTTCGGCCTGTCGGGAGCGCCGGTGCCCTTAGCCCAGCGTCCCTGGGAACAGGCCGCCGTCCATCAGCAAATTCTGCCCAGTGATGTAGCCCGCGTGTGCCGAGCACAGGAACGCGCAGGCGTGGCCGAACTCGTCCGCCTCGCCGAAGCGCTTGGCCGGCACCGTTGCCGCGCGTTCCTTGACCGCATCCTCAAGGCTGATCCCTTTGGCCTTCGCGGTTATCGCGATGCCCGAGCGCAGGCGATCGGTGTCGAACGGCCCCGGCAGGAGGAAGTTGATGGTGACGTTGGCGGCCGCGACCGAGCGTGCGACCCCGGCCAGGAAGGCGGTGAGGCCGGCGCGCGCGCCGGACGAAAGGTCGAGGCCGGCGAGCGGCATTTTCACCGAGCCGGAGGTAATGTTGACGATGCGGCCAAAGCGGCGACGCACCATCGGATCGATCACCTTCTGCACCAGCTCGATTGACGTCACCATGTTGGCGATGACGCCATCGATCATCTGCTGGCGGCCGAGTTCGCGGAAGTCGCGGAACGGCGGACCGCCGTTGTTGTTGACGAGAATGTCGGGCTCGGGGCATGCGGCGAACAAGGCCTTTTGGCCGTCCGCGGTGCCCACGTCGGCGGCGACCGCCGTAACCTTGGCGCCGGTCGCGCGGCGAATTTCCTCCGCCGTTTTTTCCAGTTGCGCCTTATCGCGGCCGTTGACCACCACCTCGCAACCCTCTTGCGCCAACGCCATGGCGCAGCCGCGGCCAAGCCCGCGACTCGAGGCGCACACGATGGCCTTGCGGCCGGCAATTCCCAGATCCATTACGCATCCTCCTGGTCATATGGCACCGCTACCATAGAGGCTTTCGCGCGGCGCCACTCGATTTTTGTGCCAGCACGAGGTCGCAGTCGAGAAAAGCAACGCAACAAGAGAGGCGCAGGTCTAGCCCAATCAACGGTTGATTTTATTGATATACTACGATAACGTGATCGTTAGGTCGTGAATTTAGTCTGGAGCGCTCTCGCTATGGGGAAGCTAACTACTCGATTTAAGAAGATGCTCGGTAACGTGACCAATCTTATCGAGCTAGTTGGTTTATGGACCCTCGTTGCGATCGGTCTCACATTGCCCGCCGACCTTAGCTTTCCCGCAATACAAACCTATATCTCGAATCCTCCCAAACTGGCACAGGCGCTGACGATCTCGTGGCAGCGAGCGCCGGCAGCGCTGCTATCGATAACCACAGTCTGTTGGTATTATCTCTACAAGGGTGCAGTCCTTAATGAAATTGATTTGGTCGACGAGATGTTTTCTGATTCCAATAAGCCTGAGCACTTTGGAAGTTTGATTGGGCACGAGAAGATTTATGTTTTGGCATACATCATCGTGGCTACGTTCATATTGCTGATCTTGACGGTAACTAGAATTCAAATTTACTGCCTCATTGCGCTTGTTCTCCACACATCGGATTTGATTGGCCAGGGTCTTGTCGCACAGAACATCAACAAGATGATGAATTATTTTAGGGTAGCGGATGGGCCGGACGCAGAATACACACTTGAAATAAGAGAAATAATGAGGAAATATTACTACGACAATCCAACCATGTTCCGCATTTGCATCATCTTATTGGGCACGAGTATAAGCTTGGTCGTGTCATCCAACGTAGATGAGCAAAGTCCTTATCATCTATACTATCTGCCATATATGCTAATGATGGCTAACATCATAATAGGCGAATTGACAATCAAGTCATGGCGCGTGCGCCGTGATAGAGCACTAGAAGAAGTTGCGCGCCGCAAGGATGCAAACTCGGTCGGCGGTTCGGCCGCCCAACTCTAAGCGGCGATTGAAAGGTTAATTTGACCCGCTCGTTCCGTGCTCACAAACGTCGACCCAGGTGGCGCCGACCAGGTCGGCGAGGCGCGAGGGGCTGATGCGCACTACGCTGTTGGGCGAGCCGGCCGCGGGCAAGACTTCCTCGAATGATTGCAAAGATAGGTCGCAATAAACCGGCAACGGCCTTGCGAGCCCGAACGGACAAACGCCGCCGACCGGATGTCCCGTGAGAGCCTCGACCTCATGGGCGCCGAGCATGCGCGTCTTGCCGCCGAACGCCGCCTTTGCCTTGCCGTTGTTGAGCCGGGCCGTGCCGCCGGTGACGAGGAGAAAAACGGTTTCGCCAACGCGCAGCGAGAGGGTCTTGGCGATCTGGCCGGGCGCAACGCCGAACGCGGCGGCGGCAAGCGCCACGGTCGCCGTGCTGGCGGGCGCCTCCGTGACGGCGATGTCGGGGGCGTTGGCGGCAAAGAACTGACGCACCGAGTCGATGCTCATGTGTTTTCGTAGCCTTTTGCCGAACTGATCGCTGCCCTTTTTGCAGCGGACCGCAGCAAGCGCAAAGATTCTTTTGAACCGATCGGCTTGTCGGCGCGACCAATGCGCACCGGCCCTCGCGGCCATTAGTCACTTCAAACAGGAGAAGACCTATGACGACCCGCTTTACCAAGACCCTCGCCGGCATTGCGGCCGCTGCGACTCTCGCGGTGTCCGCCATTGCGCTTAGCAGCCCCGCCCAGGCCCATTGGCACGGCGGATGGGGCCACGGCTGGCGCGGGTTCGGCGGCCCGTTCGTGATCGGCACGTATTACGACGGCCCGAACTGCGGTCTCGTGAACATCTACAGCAAGTCCGGCCGCTATCTCCGGACGGTGCAGCGCTGCTGGTAACGCATTGATCGGCGCGTCAGGCCGGGTTTTCCGGCGCCGCGCGCGTGCAGACCCGCCCGACCAAGTCTCCGTGTCGGGCGGGTCGACCTTTTGCGCGCAATCACGATCTTCCGGCGATCCGCTCGCTTTCCCGCCACAGCCGTTGCGCGACCGCCTCGTCCTGCGCCTCGGCGCTCAGCGTGCCGGGTCGGCAGTTTTGCAGGAATTGTCCGTTGATATTGGCGGCCGCGGGCGCGGCGGCGAGATAGACGAGCGTCTCGGCGCCTTTCTCCGGCGTCGCGGCGAAGAGTTTGGCGATCCGGACCCCGGCCGCGTAGAGCCCGCCGGCCTGATCGCCGAAGCGGGTCGCGACGAATCCGGGCGTGAAGCTGTTGGCGGTCACGCCCCGGCCGGCGAGCCGGCGCGCCAATTCGCGCGTGAACAGGATGTTGCAGAGCTTCGACGTGCCGTACACCGCGAACGCGCGATAGCGCTGCGTGGACTGCAGATCGTTAAAATCGATATGGCCGTTTCGATGCGCGTTCGAGGCCGTGTTGACGATCCGCGACGGCGCGGCGGCGACGAGCCGATCGAGCAGGCCGGCGGTCAGCACGAAATAAGACATGTGGTTGAGCGCGAAGGTGCGCTCGAGACCGTCGGGCGTCACGGCGCGCGCAGCGAAGATCGCGCCGGCATTGTTGACCAGAACGTCGACGCGCGGCTCGGCAGCGGCGATCGCGCCGGCAATGCGCCGGGTCTCTCCAAGACTCGAGAGATCGGCGTGGTAACACACGTGCCCAGGGTCCGACGCCCCAGCCCGCAGCCGCGCCAGGACAGCTTCGCCGCGTGCGCGGTCGCGGGCAATGAGCACCAACCGGGCACCCTGTCCTGCCAGTCGCAACGCTGCGATCTCGCCGATTCCCGACGTTGCGCCGGTCATCACGACGACTTTGCCCTGCATCGCCCGCCTCCGCGCTCGTCGCTTTGCGACCTTTATCAGCAGATGAGGAACGCTGGTCAACTTATTGAACTCGCGCCCTCAACGCGCTCATTGACTCCCCAGCATGACGGCGTGATGAAACCGAGCTTGCTGCGCTCTCGCCACGGGTCTACGGTCCCGGCCATGGACGCAACCAGCGACCGCACCCAGGCCAACTTACCTACCTCCGCCGACGTGGATGCCGCCGCCCGGCGGCTCGAAGGTGTGGCGTTGCGCACGCCGCTCCTGACCTCGCCGGTGCTCGACGCGATCACCGGCGCGCGCGTTTTTCTCAAGCCCGAGACGTTGCAACGTACCGGGTCGTTCAAATTCCGTGGCGCATACAACAAGGTCTCCTCGATTCCGCCCGAGCGCCGCGCCGGCGGGGTCGTTGCCTTCTCGTCGGGCAATCACGCCCAGGGCGTGGCGGCCGCCGCCAAGCTGCTCGACATGCCGGCGGTGATCGTCATGCCGCGCGATGCGCCGCGGCCCAAGCGCGAGCGCACCGCCGCGCTCGGCGCCGAAGTCGTGCTCTACGACCGCGAACGCGAAGATCGCGAGGCGATCGCGCGCGATATCGCGGCGCGTCGCGGCGCCGTGCTGGTGCCGCCTTACGACGATCCGCTCGTCATCGCCGGGCAGGGGACGACCGGACGCGAGATCGTCGAAGATTTAGCGGCGCGCGGACTTGCGCCCGATTTCGTGCTGGTCAGCGCATCGGGCGGCGGGCTCACCGCCGGAATTGCGCTCGCGGTCAAGGCGCGCTGCCCGTCCGCACGCGTGTTCACCGCCGAGCCGCAAGGGTTCGACGATCACGCGCGTTCGTTCAAGAGCGGCCAACGCGAAACCAACGCGGCAATCACCGGCTCGATCTGCGACGCATTATTGGCGCGCATGCCGGGCGAGATCACGTTCGCGATCAACCGCACGCTGGTAGGCGAGGGGGTTTCGGCGAGCGACGAAGAGGTCGCGGCAGCGGTCGCCTTCGCGTTTCGCGAACTCAAGCTGGTGGTCGAGCCGGGCGGCGCCGTCGGGCTCGCGGCGCTTCTCGCCGGCAAGCTCGACGTGCGCGGCAAGGTCGTCGCCGTGGTGCTCTCGGGCGGCAACGTCGATCCCGAGCTGTTCCACCGCCTGGTGGCGTAAGCGGGTTCGCCCGCTCAGCTGAACAGCGCGATTTTCTCTTCCGGCGTGAGCGCGTTGAGCGGCGCGAGTGGATCGCTCGCCGGGCTCGGCGCGACCGGCTTGGGCGGCGGCGCCCACTCGACCTCGAGCGCCTCGGCTTCCTGCGGCGGAGCGGCAGCTGGTGCCGGCCCCATCACGATATCCACGTCCGCCTGATCGAGGCCCTGGCGGGGATGCGCCGGGCCGCTCGCCAGCCCGGCCTCGCCTTCCCGGTCGCGCGCGGTCTCGGCGGCTTCCGCCGCCATGGGGCCATCGAGGCCCCAAATATCTATCATGGCGTTGATGCGGCCCTCGAGATAGCGCAGCACCTGGATCACCTTGCGGGTGCGTTGGCCGGTGAGATCCTGGAACGAGCAGGCCGTATAGACGGCGGTCGCCTTGGCATCGAGCAGGTCGCAGACTTCCGGGTCGAGGCCCTGCTCGCGCAACGTCCAGGCCACCTCCTGAATTTGTTCCGCCGCGGCGAGGATGTCGGAGGTCGCCGCCTCGGTCGTGTTGACGATCGAATCGAGCTCCTCGGTGGCTTGGCCGAATTTTCCCGCCTGTTCGATGTCCGGTTTGATCGCGGCGATCTCCGCCTTGGTGCGGGCGATCGCCTTGGCCATTTCGACCAGGTCGAAGCGGATGCGGTCGACCGACTCGGCGGTGCGCTCGCCACGGATCGCCGCCTCCAGGCGGTCGATGGCGGTGAGCAGCATCTTGGTGTCGGCGTGACGGTTGCGTCGCGCGTATTCGGCGAGAAACCAGCGGCCGCGATTGGTCTCCACGACCGCGGCTTCGATCGCCTCGTAATCGGCGTCGGAGAGCGGCATGGGGGCGGGCGGCAGCGGCATGGGCTTCAGCCGGAGTTCCGTGGCATGGGGTGGTTGCGACCATGCCCCGCGAATCGTCACAATCAGCTTAATGGCCCCACAAACCCGGGCAATCGCCGACGGCTTCGGCGTTCGGCTCGCCCTGTTCTATGCCGGCCTGTTCGTCGTCGCCGGCATTGCGATGCCGTTCTTTCCCGTTTGGCTCAAGGCCAAGGGGCTCGACCCGCAGGCGATCGGGCTCGTCATCGCCACGCCCATCCTGGTCCGCCTGGTCGCGGTCCCGATCGCGGCGCGGCTCGCCGACCGGCGCCGAGCGTTGCGGCTGGTGCTGGTTCTCAGTTCAATCGGCGGCACAATAGGTTACGCGCTGGTCGGAACGGCGGCAGGGTTCCCGGCGATCCTGGCCACAGTCGCGCTCACCGCCGCGCTCGCCGGACCGGCGATCCCGCTCGCGGACGCCTATGCACTCAGGGGACTCACCCTGCGCGGGCGCGCCTACGGTCCGGTGCGGCTATGGGGATCGGCGGGCTTCATCGCCGCCAATTTCGCCGCCGGCTTGGCGTCCGCATACATCGCCCCTACCGGTTACATCTGGCTGATCGTCGCCGCCTGGGCCGTTGCGGCGGCAGCCTCGCTCGGCCTGCAACCGCAGCGGCCCGCCGGGGCGCCCGAGCCCGCCGCGCCGCGCCGGTCGCGGCGCCTGCTTGCGACGCCCGGCGTTCTTCCGGTCGCGGTGGGAGCGAGCCTCGTTCAGGCGAGCCACGCGGTCTATTACGGCTTCTCGACCCTCGCATGGAGCGCGAAAGGCCTCTCGGGCACCGCCATCGGGGCGCTCTGGGCGCTCGGCGTGGCGGCGGAAATCGTGCTGTTCGCCCTATCGGCCCGGCTCCCAGCGCTGAGCCCACGCGGCCTGCTCATCCTCGGCGCGACTGGCGCCGTGCTCCGTTGGGGCGCGATGGCGCTCGACCCGCCCGCCGCGCTGCTGGCCCCACTGCAATGTCTGCATTCGCTCTCGTTCGGCGCTTCGTTCCTGGGCGCCGTGCAGTTCCTCTCGCGGGTCGTGCCGGAAGGACGGGCGGCGACCGCGCAAGGCGACTTCTCCACCCTGCAGGGCATCGTCATGGCGGCCGCGACCAGCCTTTCCGGCGTGCTCTACGCAAACTTCGGCGCGCTCGCCTACGCGGCCATGGCGGCCTGCGCGGCGCTCGGCGGGATTGTTATTTGGGTGGCTCAGGCATCAGGAAATCGGGCATCAGGAAACAGCTATCCGGCACCAAAAAATCCCGACGCCTGATCCCTGATACCTGATTTCCGTCATCCCCATAATTGCGGCGTTGCCGGATGTACCAAGCTTTTCTCATACACGAGCCCGTGCGGGCGGTCGCGCGCGAGAATCAGCGGCCCGTCGAGATCGACGACGCGCGCGCGTTGCGCCACCAGCACGGCCGGCGCCATCGAGAGGGATGTCGCGACCATGCAGCCGACCATCAGCATGAATCCGCGCCGCGCGCCCTCGTCAGCAAGCTGCAACGCCTCCGTCAGTCCGCCGGCCTTGTCGAGCTTGATGTTGATCGCCTCGTATTTGCCCCGCAGACGATCGAGCGAGGTGCGGTCGTGCGCGCTTTCGTCGGCGCAAACCGCGATAGGATGGGGGAAGCCGGCAAGCGCGTCGTCCGCCGACTGGGGCAGGGGTTGTTCGACCAGCGTAACGCCGGCCGCTGAGCAGGCGGCGAGATTGTCGGCGAGATTGCGCGCGCTCCAGGATTCGTTGGCATCGACGATCAGTTCGGCGTTCGGCGCGGCGCGGCGCACCGCCACGATGCGTTCGGGGTCGCCGTCGCCGCCGAGCTTCACTTTCAGCAGCGCGCGGGCGGCCGCTTTCGCGGCCGCTTGACCCATGGCGTCGGGCGTGCCGAGCGAGATCGTCAGAGCCGTCGTCAAAGGCCCCGGCTGCGGCAGGCCGGCGAGCGCATGGACCGGCTGCCCGGTGCGCTTTGCCTCGAGATCCCAGAACGCGCAGTCGAGCGCGTTGCGCGCCGCGCTCGGCGCCATGACGGTTTGCAGCGCCGTTCGGTCGAGGCCGCGGGCGAGGGGTCCGCGCTGGGCTTCGATCGCCGCGACCACCTTCTCGACGGTCTCGCCGTAACGGCGGTACGGCACGCATTCGCCGCGACCGCTGTGCGTGTCGTCGGCGAGTTCGGCCACCACGACGTCGACTTCGGTGCGGCTGCCGCGCGCAATGGCGAAGCTGCCCGCAACGGGCCAGCGTTCGGTGCGCAGGGTGAGGGCGAGCGGCATGGCGAAAAAAGATCATGCCCAATAAGTTCGAGCGGCAACTTGCATTGCCGCTCGAAGCGCCAAGGGGGACTGAATCCGTTACTCGAACCGGCCGGCCGCGTGCGCCAGCATGGTGTAGACCTTGCCGGTCTCCGAGGTGAGGTAAGTCCGCGCCACCGCCGCGCCGCGTTCGTCCTGCGAGACGTCGTCGAGCAGGCGCTCGAACTCGGTGATGTAACGGTCGACCGTCTGCTTGAACTCGCGGTCGGCGCGGTAGCGCTTGCGGATCTCCTCGAACGTGCGCTGCCCCTGCATCGTGTAGAGGCGTTTGGTGAACACGTTGCGTTCACCGCGCTTGTAGCGGTCCCACAGCTCGGTGGCCGCGTCGTGGTCGATCATGCGGGCGATGTCGACCGAAAGGGAATCGAGCGACTCGATCGAATGCCGCGCCTGGCGGTCATCGCTGCGCGCGCTCGGACCCTCGTCGCGCGACGCGCGGGCGAGCACGTCGGTGAGCCAGCCGCCGCGGCGGTCATTGTTGCCCGGTGGCGGCGCCTCGGCGCGCTGCGGCGGCCCGAACCCGGGCGGTGGCGGACGCGCGCCGGCCGGCTCCATGCGCGGGGCAGGCCGGCCGCCACTGGAAACCGCGGTCGGGACCGGCTCCTCGCGGCCGCGACGGTTTGGCTCGGCAGCGTCGATCCCGCGGCCGTGGCGCGCCACGATGCGGTTGAGTTCGGCGAGTGCGTCGATCTGCTCGACGATGACGCGGCGCATCTGCGCCGTGCTTTCCGCCGCTTCCTGCGGCAACTCGAGAACGCCGCGGCGCATTTCGGCGCGCGTCATATCGAGTTCCTGCTGCACCTGCCCGGCCATCTCCTTCATGTCGCGCACGATGCCGGCGAAGCGTTCGGCGGCTTGCGCGAACAGGGCATGGATGTCGCCGGCCGCTTGCTCGTAGATGCTGTTGAGCGTGTCGGCGGTGCGCTTGCGCTCTTCCTCGGCGGTTGCGCGCACCATGTCGTATTGTGCGGCGATCGCCTGCGATCCGCTGGAACTGGAGTCGGCGATGATGCGGGCGACTTCGCGCGTGCGCGCCTCGGCGGCTTCGAGCGAGTCGGTGAGCAGCTTGGCAAAGCGCACCAGCCGCTGGTCGAGGTCCTCCGATTTGCCGTCGAGTTCGCCGATCAGTTTCTCCAGCGCCTGGCGCCGGTCGGTCAATGCTGCGTCGGTTCGGCTGTTGCTCGCATTGATCGTCTCGGCCGCGGCGGCAAGCGCGCGGCCGTGCTGGTCGAACTGGGCAGCAGCCGTGCCGATGTCGCGCAGCACCGCCGTGGTGGTGCCGTGGAACGCCTTGATGTGCTCCTCCATCTTGGCGCTGGTCTGGCTGCCGCGCTCGTTCACATCGGTGACGGTTGCGACGAACTCGCGCACGCGCGCGGAGAGCGAGCCCTCGATCTTGCCCAGGTTCTCGGTCGCGCCGCTGAGCACTTCCTGCAGCAGCACGTTGGCGTCGCGCAGCCGCTCGAATACTTCCGTGGTGTCGCGGCGCAGAAGCGCGTGCGTCTCCATCACCTCCGCGACCGCGGCGGCGGCCGTCTGGCGCGAGTTGTCGACGCTTGCCTTGGCGTTCTTATGGATGTCCTCGAGCGTGCGGTTGAGGGTGGACGAAGCGGAGGTGCTGGCGTCGTTGATGATGCCGGCGATCTCTGAACTGTTGCTGAGCATCTCGCGCGTGAAGGCGAGCCCCTTGGTCTCGATGGCGTGCAGGCTGTCCTTGGTCACGCGGTCCATGTCGGTCGCGAACTGCATGCCCTTGCTGGTGAACGTGTTGAGGAACCCGCTGCTCTTCTCATCGAGAATGCGGGTGAGCTCGGCGCTGCGCTGATTGATGCTGCCGGTCATCTCCTCGGCCTGTGCCGTGAAGCTGCGCACGACCTCGGCGCTCACCCCCAACAGGCTGCGCTCGACCTCGACGGCGTTCTGCTTGAGCGCGGCGGCGACCCCGGAGGAAACCCCGGTGAGCGACCGCTCGACCTCGGTCGCATTTTGCGTGAGGGAGGTGGTGATGCCCGCCGAAGCCCCGGTGAGCACGCGTTCCACGTCGGCGGCATTCTGCTTGAGCACGCCGCTCACTCCCGTCGAGGTAGCCACAAGGGTCTGCTCGATCTCGCCGGCGTTTTGTTTGATCTGTTTGGTGAGGTTCGCGGCCGCCGTGTTGAGCGTCTGCTCGACCTCGCCCGCGTTCGTCTTCATCTGCTTCGTCAGGTTGGCCGAGACGGCGTTGAGCGTCTGCGCGGCGTCGCCGGCGCTTTGGCGCAGCTGGCCGGAGACGGTCGCGCCCACGGTCGTCAAAGTCTGTTCGCCTTCGCCGGCGCTCTGCTTGATCTGTTTGGTGACAGCCACGGCGGCGACGTTGAGCGTTTGTGCTGCATCAGCCGCGCTCTTCTGCACCAGTCCGGATGCATCGGCTGCGCTCTTCTGAACCTGTCCGGCCGCGGTGGCTGAAATCGCCGTGAGCGCCTGCGCGCTTTCGCCGGCGCTCTGGCGCAGCTGCCCGGCGACCGCGGCCGAAGCGGCGGTGAGGGCCTGGGCGGCTTCGCCCGAGCTTTTGCTGAGCTGGCCCGCGATATTGGCCGAGACGGCGGCCAATGCCTGCGCGGCCTCCCCCGAGCTTTTGTTGAGCTGGCCTGCGATATTGGCCGAGACGGTGGCCAATGCCTGCGCGGCGTCGCCCGAGCTTTGTTTCAACTCGCCGGCGACAGTGGCCAGGACGGTGGTCAAGTTCTGAGCCGCGTCGCTCGTGTTTTGCTTGAGCTGGCCGCTGATATTGGCCGAGACCGCCGTCAACGTCTGCTCGCTATCGCCCGCGCTCTCCTTGATCTGCGCGGTGAGGGCATCGGTCGCGGCACTGAGCGACTGGGCGGCTTCGCTGGTGTTCTGGCGGACCTCGCCGGCGAAATTGGCGGAAGCCGCGAGCAGCGTGTGCTGCGCTTCGTCGGC
>Ga0210408_10000766_pt1 | contig 36924 bp, 33 predicted proteins | sample IncBWH4MmetaG_FD_155471 | JGI IMG/M metagenome (GOLD analysis project Ga0210408, IMG submission 155471) | Forest soil microbial communities from Barre Woods Harvard Forest LTER site, Petersham, Massachusetts, United States - Inc-BW-H-4-M | ecosystem: Environmental > Terrestrial > Soil >... | reverse complement strand
CTCGTAGTTGCCCTTGGTGAATTCCACCGAGGTGTCGATCAGCTTGAGGTCGACATCGGGATAGGCGACCTTGAGCGCATCGATCCGCTTCTGCACCAGCCCCGCGACCACCACATCGGAGGCGCCCTTGGAACGCTTGATGCCGAGCGCGACCACCGGCTCGCCGTTGAAGCGGGCAAAGGTGCGGCGGTCGGCGATGGTGTCGGTGACGGTGCCGAGATCGTCGAGGCGGACTTCGCCGCCGCCGAACAGCGGAATCATGGTGCCGGCGAGATCGTTCAGCGTCTTGGCGCCGGCGAGCGTACGGATCGCCTGGTCGTTCTTGCCGATTTCGGCGCGGCCGCCGGCAAGGTCGACATTGGTGCCGCGCAGGCTCTGGCTGACATTGACGGCGGTGAGCCCCGCGGCTTGCAGCCGGTCGGGATCGAGCGAGACCAGGATTTCGCGCTCGACACCGCCGATGCGCTCGACCTGGGCGACGCCGCGCACGCCCTGCAGCGCGCGCTTGACGACGTCGTCGACGAAATAGGACAGTTGCTCCGGGGTCTTGCCGGGCGAGATCGCGGCATAGGTGACGATCGGCAAGCCGATCACGTCGACGCGCTGGATCAGCGGCTCGTTAACGTTCTGCGGCAGGTTGGCGCGCACCCGGGTGACGGCGTCCTTGATGTCGTTCAGCGCGCGATCGGTGTTGGTCTCGAGCGCGAACTGGATCGTCGTCAGCGACAAGCCGTCGGTGATCGAGGAGGAAATGTGCCGCACGCCTTCGACGCCGGAGACGCCGTCTTCAATCGTCTTGGTGACCTGCGATTCAAGTTCCGCAGGCGCCGCGCCGAACTGCGAAACCGCGACCGAGATCACGGGAATGTCGGCGGAAGGCAGCCGCGTTACCGCGAGCTTGGTGAACGAGACCCAGCCCAGCACCAGAAGAATGATCGAAAAGACGACGGACGGCAGCGGGTTGCGGATCGACCATGCCGAGATATTGAGAGCCATCAGCGTACCCGTCGATCGATTTCGTCCGCGAACATGGTCTTGATCTGGTCGCCATCATGCAGCGAAGAGCCGGCGTCGGCCACAACGATTTCGCCTACATCGAGGCCCTCAAGGATTTCGGTGTTGGTGTCGGATGCCAGCCCGACCCGGACCCTGCGCGTCTCGACGGTATTGCCTTTGACCACCTGAACGGTGAGATGGTCAATGGCGGTGCGCGGAACGGCCACGCCGCAACTGCGCTTGGCGTCGATATTGGCGCGGGCAAACATGCCGACCTTCAGCGACGGGTTGTTGGTGACGGTGATGCGGACATGGCCGAGCTGCGTGGTGCGGTCGATCTGCGGCGACACCGCGCGGACCCGTCCGACCAGGTCAGGCGCATTGTCGCGGCTGATGCGCACGGTGGCGCCCGGATTGAGCTTGAGCATGTGGACCGCCGGTACTTCGGCATCGAGCTCGATCTCGTTGTTGACGGAAATGCGGAACATCGGGCCCGCCTGCGGCGAGGCCGGCGCGCCGACGATGGTCCTGACCTCGGTGACGAGGCCCGCGGCGGGCGCGCGCAGCGATACCGGCCCCTGGCTCGCTCTCTGCTGCCCTCCCGGTTGCTGCGGCGGCGCGCTCAGGCGCGCGAGTTCCTGATTATCGGTGACCATGTCGCCCTCGCGGACGAAGAGATCGGTGACCTTGGAGCCTTCCTGATCGGCGCCGACCACGGCCTCCCGGCGCGGCACCACGAATCCGGTGACCCGCACCAGGTCAGAGAAACAGGCATTGGTCGATTTCGTGACGACCACCAGGGCCTGACCCGGTGCTTCCTTCTCTTCCGGATGCGAGCGATGCTCGAACCAGTAATATCCGACCCCGGCGGCGGCAACCAAAACCACGCCCAGCGCAGGCTTCAGATACTCGGAGAGGTTCATCGCCGGATTAACCCAGACCTTGAGTCGCGACAGTGAAACAAGAGTTCGATGGCAAAAGCGTCCCGCAGGATTGCGGGACGCGTGATAGCAGCAAGACCCTGCCTGGCGTCACGACCGGGTACGAGCACGAGCCTCCTACTTGGATGCCGTGGTCTTGTTTTCCATGTTCACGACCTGCACCCGGCGATTGACTTCCGCCAACGGCTGGCTCGGATCCTTGAGCTTGCTCTTGCCGTATCCGACGGTCACGAGGTCGGCGGCGCCGATACCGTATTTGTCCATCAGATAGCGCTTGATCGAGTCGGCGCGCCGTTCCGACAGATCCTGATTGTAGCTATCGCCGCCGGCGGCGTCGGTGTGACCGGCAACCACGAAGGTCGAGCCCTTGAGGTCAGGATTGGTGAGGGCGCGTCCCAGCGCCTGCACCGCCGGGAGCGATTTCTGGCTGATGTCGGCCGAGTTGTAGTCGAAGGTGATTTCCAGATCGATATTCGGCTTGTCCTTGGCGATGGTGGCGATTTCCTCGCGCTCGGTGATCGAGAGCGAGCGCGTGGTGCGGCCGCGGATGGTCGAAACAAACTTGGTCTCCGCGGCGGTCGCCGCCGGATCCGCCTGCTGGCCCACCGACAGGCCCCGGGTCAGCGGCTTCTTGGTCGGCGCCAAGGCCTTGATGATCTGATCCTCGGTGACATCGTCGGCGGCGAGCGCCGTGCCGATGCCAAAGGAAAGTACCGCACCAACCGCCACGATCGAAACGATCGCGGCAAGAGTCCTTCCAGCCACTCTCGACATTGCCAATCTCGACATTGCAAGTTCCTCCAGCGCTGCCCGCGCGTTCAAATCGATTATCCAAATAGCCGCGAAGACAAACCGGTCGCGGCGCCTTCCCCTTTGTCTCGGGCGTCGGCCCTGGGGTTCGAGGGCTTGGCCTTCCTTCGACACAAATTAGGTCTCAACGCACCCCGTAACTTGCGAATTCCTGGACGATATTCGGGTCCATCGCCTTGGCATTGGATATATCCAAATTGCCTTCGGAAATCGAGCCATTCCGCTGCTTGGCGAGGCCGCGCCCATAGAGCGAGGAGGTCAGCCTCGGATTGATCCGAAGCGCTGCGTCGAAATCGATGATGGCGTTCCTGGTCGCCCCGCTCTTCAGGTTAACCAGACCGCGGCTGTCCAGCGCGTCGACGAAGTTCGGGCGCAGCCGAAGCGCCTCGTTGCAATCCTTTAACGCTGCCTGGAGGTCGCCGACCACGGTACGCGCCCAGCAGCGATTGTTGAGGGCTTCCACGTCGCGCGGGTTGATCCGGATGGTGTCGTCAAAATCCCTGATCGCAAGGGCATAAGCCCCCTTGCTGGCATAGACCTGGCCGCGCCGGTAGAGCGCGCTGACATCGTCCGGGTTGTCGGAGATCTTGGCGGTCAGGCTCTTGATGGTCGGGTCGTCTGCCAGCGCAACCTGGGTCGAACCGCTGTTGTTGCTGCTATTATTGGCGTTATTCGACGGCTGTTCGAGCGGCGGCGCGACCGTCTCCACCGGCGGCTTGGGCGGAGGCAGGTCGGCCAAAGGTGGCGGCGTGGGCGGATTGTAACGCGGCGCCGGCGCCGGCTGCGGGGGATCCGGAAGCGGCGGCGGAAGCGTGGCAACCGTCGGACCGGAGGGGCGCGAACCACCACCACTGGCACCCGGGATAAAGGAAAAGTCCTCGGCCAAGGAGGACGAAATCCACGGCACCTGCTCGCTGCGCGAGGCGCGGGTGACGCCCACCCGCGTCCGGTTCAGCGTTTCTTCCGCCATCAGGTCCGGAACGCGGATTTCCTTGAGCAATTCCTGCACGAACAGGCTGTGGTCGCCGCCATTGTCGCTGATCACCGAAGACAACGCGGCCGAATACATCACCAGCGTGCCGTTCGGCGCGATCACCGGCGCAAGCCCGGCGGAGAAGCTGCGGAACCGGCGCTCGAACGGGTTGCGCCTGGAGGCATCGATCAGGGCAATCTTGACGCCGGCGCCGCGGTTGTTGATCTCGCCGAGGATGGTCTCGAGGCTGAAACCGTCACGGCGGACGTCCGCTTCGGTCCAGATCTGCGCGTCGACCGGGATCATGTAGCTTTGCCGGCTGGACTGGACGCCAAAGCCTGAGAAGAAGACGAGCGCGACCGATCCCGGCTTGATCTTGCCGTAAAGGCGGTCGAAGGCGCGCCGCATCGCCTCGCCGGTGAGGTTTTCGCCGACATCGACACTGAAGCCATCGCGCTTGAGCTCGTCGGCGACGTCACGGGCGTCGTTGATCGGCTCCTTGAGTGGCGCTTCGGCGTCCGGGTATTTCGCGTTGCCGATCACAAGGGCGTAGCGATCGCCCGCCGCAAATGCCGGGGCGGTCGACGCGACCGAAAAAATCAGCGTCAGAAGCAGTGCAAGGCGGGTTTTCATTCTACGGCGGTCCAGCAGCCCAACAGGCGCCGACTCCAGCTTGCGCCTCGGCGACCTTACTCTAGGGAGGCCGCATTATCAAACCAGCCTCGCGCACCGTCAACCGCTTGCGAAGTCGCGGTAATCGCGGCAAATCACCGCGACACGGCGTTCCCATCGGCAAGGAAAAAATCGCGCAAAACGTGTTGGGCAGCGATGGTCCCCGCGGGCCCGCCCGCGCGGGTTCCCTTGCGCATCTGCCATGGGTAATGTGACTAACCTCACATTAGAGTTGCGGTGACGTCATGCGGCCGGCATGCATAACGCGCGTTTGACCTTCGCGGACGGCGATGGCTTGGTGCCAGCATCGCCAAATCCTCAACCGATAAGAAGTGAAACGATGGGAAACGCCTACGAAATCTACGCCATCCGCTATGCGACGATGTCGCCGCGCACGCTTCACCTGAATTTTCTCATTCCGGACCCGCATGACACCACTGCGCAAGACCTCGATTATTTCGTCTGGCTGATCCGCGGGCAGGGTCGCGACATCCTGGTCGACACCGGCTTCAACGCCGAAGAGGCGAAATTGCGCGCCCGCCAGCTGACGCTCAATCCGGTCGACGCGCTCGATCGCTTCGGTGTTGCGGCAGACAGCATCAAGGATATCGTGGTCACGCATTTGCATTATGACCACGCCGGCAATCTCGACCGCTTTCCCAACGCGCGATTCCATCTGCAGGATCGCGAGATGAGCTATGCGACCGGACGCTGCATGTGCACCGGGCTATTGCGGCATCCGTTCTCGGTCGAGCACGTCACGCTGATGGTGCGCCACGTCTATGGTGATCGCGTCACCTTTCATTCCGGCGATGGCGAGGTCGCGCCCGGGGTGACCTTGCATCGGGTCGGCGGCCACTCCGACGGCTTGCAGGTGGTGCGGGTCGAGACCGCGCGCGGGCCCGTCGTGCTGGCGTCGGACGCCGCGCATTATTACGCCAATCTGCATCGGAAGAGCCCGTTTCCGATCGTCTATAACGTCGGCGACATGGCGCAGGGCTGGGAAATCGTCGAGCGTCTCGCCGGCCATCCGGATCGCTTCATCCCAGGCCACGATCCGATCGTGAGCGAGATCTATCCGCGCGCCAGCGACAAGGTCGACGCCTATTCGCTGCATCTGGCGCCGTCGCGTTCCTTCGTCAAATAGGTTCGCGCGATGTCGTCGTACAAGACCATCGGCCTCATCGGACTAGGGGTGATGGGCGAGCCGATCTGCCGCAACCTTGTGAAGAAGAGCGGCGCGCACGTGATCGCGTTCGACCTCTCACCTGAGCCGCTGGCGCGATTGCACGAGGAGGGTGCAGATATTGCGGGCTCTGTCGCCGCCCTCGTAAAGGTGAGTGAGATCGTGTTCCTCTGCCTTCCCAGTGCCAAGCATGTGCGCAGCGTGTTCGAAGGCGACGGCATTTTGAAGAACGTCAGGAACGGCCAGGTCGTGGTCGATCTCGGCACATCCTCGGTGAGCCAGACTCGTGATTTCGCAAAACAGTTGCAGGCGAAGGGCGCATCTTGGGCCGATGCGCCGATCGCGCGCACGCGTCAGGCCGCGCAGGATGGAACGCTCAGCGTCATGGTCGGCGCATCGGCGGAATTGTTTGCCGCGATCGAGCCGTTGATCCGCTGCTTTGCTACCGACATCACGAATTGCGGCAGCACCGGCGCGGGGCAGGTCGCAAAAATCCTCAACAACATGGTGCTGTTCGAGACCGTCAACGCGCTGGCTGAGGCGGTCGCGGTCGCCAGGCGCAACGGCGTCGATCCGAAACTGTTGCTCGACACGTTGTCGAAGGGCTCGGCCGACAGTTTTGCGCTGCGCAACCACGGCATCAAGGCAATCGTGCCGGGCGTGTTTCCCGAACGCGCCTTCTCGACCCAATATGCGCTGAAGGATCTCACCTACGCGCTTGAACTCGCCGGCGATGCCGGCATCCAGATTCGTGGCGCCGAGCTGACGGCCAGGATTTTGCAGGAAGCGATCGATGCGGGGTCGGGCGAGGCATATTTCCCCGTGATCGCGAGGCATATCGATAAAGCGTGAGCGGCCTTCGTCATTCCGGGGCGCGCGAAGCGCGAACCCGGAATCTCGAGATTCTCCGATGCGCAATTGCGCATCGTAGTTCGTCGCTTCGCGCCGCCCCGGAAATGGCGGCGCCTCTCAATACGCCTCTTTCGCATCGGCCTCTTGGCTGGTCTGCACCAGAGCGAGGCTTTTTTCGATCTTGCCGAGCAGGGACGCAAGCTCCTTGCGCTCCCGCGCGGAGAGGCAAGCAAGAATCTCCTGCTCCTTGCGCAACAGGCGCGGGATCAGCTCCTGGTAGAGCGTCTTGCCCCTGCGCGTCAGGCGCAGGGCGAATTCGCGGCGGTCGTCCGCATTCTCGACGCGCTCGACGATCTGCCGCCGCATCAGCGCGGTGACGGCGCGGCTGATGGTCGATTTATGCGTGCGGGTGCAGTCCGAGATATATTGCGCGCTGCAGGCGCCGTCACGGAAGCCGAGCGTCGCCAGCACCCGCCACTCCGGAATGTCCAGCCCATAGCGCTCTTGATATTCGCTCGACAGCGCCATGCTGACCTCGGCCGCAAGGCGATTGAGGCGGAACGGCGTAAATCGGAAAAGGTCAAGTCTCGCCAAGGTATTTCCAATTTGAGTTGCGCGGAGCCCCGCGAGGGGATAAGGATAGTTGCATATGCGACTAATTTAGCAAAGCCGTTGCCCCCTGACCAGAGCCAGGTTCAAGCGCATGGCGCAGGCCAAGAACGAGGCCAAGATCCAGTTCGGCTATCGCCGTCATCCCGATCAGGATCGGGCCGATGCGAATGTGGCCGAATATCCGGTCGTGGTGGTCGGCGCCGGACCGGTGGGGTTGTCGCTTGCGATCGATCTGGCGCAGCGCGGCCAATCCGTGGTGCTGCTCGACGACGCCGACCGGATCGGCGAGGGGTCGCGCGCGATCATGTTTTCCAAGCGTTCCCTTGAGTTCTGGGATCGACTCGGCATCGGCCAACGCATGATCGACAAGGGCGTGGTATGGAGCGTCGGCAAGATCTTTCACGGCGCGTCCCTGCTCTATCAATATAATCTGCAGCCCGAGGGCGGGCACAAGAGGCCTGCCTTCATCAACCTCCAGCAATTCTATGTCGAAGCCTATCTGGTGGATCGCGCACATGAACTACCTGCGATCGACTTGCGCTGGCGCAACAAGGTGACCGCGCTCGAGCAGCGCAACGACTGTGTGGTGCTAACCATCGACACGCCCGACGGTCCCTACAGGATGCACGCAGGATATGTCGTCGCCTGCGACGGCGCCCGTTCGTCATTGCGGCAGATGGTGGGGGCGGAATTCGCAGGCCAAGTTTTCGAGGATCAGTTCCTGATTGCCGACGTCAGGATGACGGCCGAATTTCCGACCGAGCGCTGGTTCTGGTTCGATCCGCCGTTTCATGCCGGGCGGTCAGCGCTGCTGCACAGGCAACCCGACGATATCTGGCGCATCGACCTGCAACTCCATCGCGATGCCGATCCCGCGATCGAGAAGCTGCCGGAGAATGTGCGGCCGCGGATTTCGCGCATGCTCGGGCACGACAAATTCGATTTCGAGTGGATCTCGCTCTATAAATTCCAGTGTCGGCGCATGGACAGGTTCATCCACGGCCGCGTCATCTTCGCCGGCGATGCCGCGCATCAGGTTTCGCCGTTCGGCGCCCGTGGCGCCAATTCGGGGCTGGAAGATGCTGAGAATCTTTCGTGGAAGCTCGATCGCGTGCTGCGGAAGGTTTCGCCGGAAAGCTTGCTGGAGAGCTATCATATCGAACGCGGCGTGGCCGCGGACGAAAATATCCGCGAATCGACCCGCTCGACCGATTTCATGGCACCTAACTCCCATCAGGAGGCACGCTTGCGTAAGGCCGTGTTGTCGTTGGCGAAAGAAACCGAGTTCGGCAAGCGCATGGTCAATGGCGGGCGAGCCTCGGTTCCCGCGATCTATGACTCGCCGCTTTCGACCGCCGATCGCGATGCCTGGCATGGCGGGCCGCGGCCCGGCGCCTCCATGCCTGATGCGCCGATATCGTCACGATCCGGCGAAGCCATGTTCTTGACCGAGGCTTTCATCCGACAGGGAACGCGGTTCACGTTGCTGGAGTTTGGCAACGGCGCAGCAACCGAAGCGCCCGAGGGTTTAGGGATGATCCGCATCGGCGGCGCCGATGGGTTCGTCGACACCGAGGGGCTCGCCAGCGCACGTTACGATGCGGAGCCCGGAACCGGCTATCTACTCAGGCCGGACGGCTATGTCGCTGCACGCTTTCGCAAGGCCTCCCGAACGGCGATGCAGGCGGCGTTTTCGCGCGCCATCGGCCACATCTAGGCATCCGATCATGGCACTCTCCACCACATCAAACTTTGCCAAGCCCGACGACGCATTTCGCGCCGTCGTCGAGGCCCATCGCGGCCTGAGCGACGCGCAGAGCGCCGATCTCGATGCCGCGCTGGTTCTCATTCTCGCCAACCATATCGGCGATCTCGAGGTGCTGCGCGAGGCGATCGAGCTTGCGAAGCGGCGCGTCATCGACGCCAGCCAGCAGCAGGCGCAGCAACAACAGTAGTACGAACATGCCGAAGGTCGTCATTGCGAGCGAAGCGAAGCAATCCATGCCACCAAGGAAAGAAAGAATGGATTGCTTCGCTTCGCTCGCAATGACGGGGATAGAGTCAGAGTTATCGCAAAGGGATTGAATTAATGGCCAAGGGTTTTGCGTCCACCACCGACATGACGGAGAAGAAGGTCACGTTCTCCGAGATCGGCACCGATCTCTATGCCTTCACCGCCGAGGGCGATCCGAACTCGGCAATCATCGTCGGCGACGACGGCTGCATCGTGTTCGACGCGCAGGCAACGCCTGCGATGGCGAATAAAGTGATCGAGCAGGTGCGCAGCGTCACCGACAAGCCGATCAAATATGTCGTGCTGTCGCATTATCATGCGGTGCGTGTGCTCGGCGCCTCCGCCTACAAGGCGCAAGGCATCATCGCTTCGCAAGAAACCCACCGGCTGATCGAAGAACGCGGCCAGCAGGATTGGGATTCCGAATACGGCCGCTTTCCGCGCCTGTTCCAGGATGCCCAAAGCATTCCCGGCCTGACCTGGCCAACGCTGACCTTCGAAGGCTGCATGTCGATCTATCTCGGAAAGCGCGAGGTGTGGCTGATGCAGCTCGGCGCGGGCCATACGTCCGGCGACATCGTGGCCTGGGTGCCAGATGCGCAAGTGATGTTTTCCGGCGATCTGATCGAATATCATTCGGCCTGTTATTGCGGCGACGCGCATTTGCGCGAATGGCCGGCGACGCTGAACGAAATCCGCGCCTTCAATCCCAAGGCTATCGCGCCGGGCCGCGGCGATGCGCTCAAGGGTGTTGAGACCGGGCGCGAGGCGATCGCGATGACGCGCGATTTCGTCACCACGCTTTACGGCGCCGCCGAATCCACGGTTGCCAAGGGCCGCAACCTCAAGGACACGATGGCGGCGGCGCGTGAGGTGATGGATCCCAAGTTTTCGAATTTTGCAATCTACGAGCATTGCCTGCCGTTCAACGTCTCGCGTGCGTTCGACGAGGCCTCGGGAATCGACGATCCCGTGATCTGGACCGACAAGCGTGATCGGGAAATGTGGGCCGCCCTGCAAGGAGGAGGATCATGAACATCAACACCTCGCCCGACAGCATCAGCCGAAGCTCCGGTCAGGTAACGCCGGGCTACATGTCCGGCTTCGGCAACAGCTTTGAAACGGAAGCGCTGCCCGGCGCGCTGCCGATCGGGCGCAACTCGCCGCAGCGCTGCGCCTATGGGCTTTACGCCGAGCAGCTTTCCGGCTCGCCCTTCACCGCGCCGCGCGGCGCCAATGAGCGCTCATGGCTCTATCGCATTCGCCCGTCGGTAAAACATTCCGGGCGCTTCACAAAAGTCGATGCCGGGCTGTGGCGCACTGCGCCGTGCCATGAATATGATCTGCCGATCGCGCAACTGCGTTGGGATCCGGCGCCGATCCAGCAAGACGAGGTGAGCTTCCTGCAGGGCGTGCAGACCATGACCACGGCGGGCGACGCCAATACGCAAACAGGCATGGCCGCGCATGTGTACCTCATCACCAAATCGATGGTCGATCAGCATTTTTATAATGCCGACGGTGAAATGCTGTTCGTCGCGCAACAGGGAAACTTGCGTTTTGTCACCGAGTTCGGCCGCATCGACATCAAGCCGGGCGAGATTGCGATTATCCCGCGCGGCGTGAAATTCCGCGTCGAGATCCCGGCTGGGCCAGCGCGCGGCTATCTGTGCGAGAATTACGGCGGCGCGTTTACGCTGCCGGAGCGCGGCCCGATCGGCGCCAATTGTCTTGCCAATGCGCGCGATTTCCTCACCCCGGTCGCGGCCTATGAGGACAAGGACATGCCGACCGAACTTTTTGTGAAATGGGGTGGCTCGCTGTTCAAAACCGAACTGCCGCATTCGCCGCTCGACGTGGTGGCATGGCACGGCAACTACGCGCCGTACAAATACGATTTGCGCGCCTTCTCGCCGGTCGGCGCGATCTCGTTCGATCACCCCGATCCCTCGATCTTCACGGTCCTGACCTCGCCGTCGGAGACGGCCGGCACCGCCAATATCGATTTTGTGATTTTTCCGGAACGCTGGGCGGTCGCGGAAAACACCTTCCGCCCGCCCTGGTATCACATGAACATCATGTCGGAGTTCATGGGGCTGATCTACGGCGTCTATGACGCCAAGCCGGAAGGTTTTGTCCCCGGCGGCATCAGCCTGCACAACATGATGCTGCCGCATGGCCCGGATCGGCAGGCCTTCGATTATGCCTCCAATTCCGAGTTGAAGCCGGTCAAGCTGACGGACACCATGGCCTTCATGTTCGAGACCCGCTTTCCGCAGCGCGTCACGGAGCATGCCGCGAAGTCCGCGACCCTGCAGAGCGATTATGCCGATTGCTGGAAGGGGCTGGAGAAGAGATTCGATCCGAACCGGCGGTAGTCTCCGTCGTTCCGGGGCGCGCCAACGGGTCCGCGCAAAGCGCGGCCCGATGACAGGCTCCGCGCGAGCCCGGAATCCATAACCACCATCGTGAGTATGGATTCCGGGCCTGCGCCTCGCGGCGCATCCCGGAATGACGACGGTTGAGGTTCGTCGCGATAACCAGGAGTACAATTGTGCCCCATCCCAACGACCCAAAACTCCGTTCGTTCATTCCGGTCGAGCCCACTTCCGACTTCCCGATCCAGAATCTCCCCTATGGTGTTTTTTTATCCAGGGACGGTCTTGCTCCGCGCATTGGGGTTGCGATCGGCGACTACGTGCTTGATCTCTGGCAACTCGTGCAGGATTGCCGGATCGATGTGGTCGAGCCCGCCGTCTTTGCCGCGGCAACGCTCAATCCCTTCATGGCGCTGGGGCCAACGGTTTGGTCGCGAACCCGCGCGCGCATCAGCGAACTGCTGCGCGCCGACCATCCGGAGCTGCGCGATAATCAGATACTGCGTCAGCGCGCGCTGGTGCCGATGGCCGACGTCAAACTCCATATGCCGATCGCGGTCTCCGGCTATACCGATTTCTATTCGTCGAAGGAGCACGCCACCAATGTCGGCACCATGTTTCGCGGCAAGGACAGCGCGCTGCAACCGAACTGGCTGCACATGCCGATCGGCTACAATGGCCGCGCCTCGACGGTCGTTGTCAGCGGGACAAAGGTGCGCCGGCCGCGCGGCCAGCTAAAGCCGCCAAGCGTCGACTTGCCAAGCTTCGGCCCGTGCAAGCGGCTCGATTTTGAACTCGAGATCGGTGTCGTGATCGGGCAGCCATCGGCGATGGGCGAGATGCTTACCGAGAAACAGGCCGAAGAAATGATCTTCGGCTTCGTCATCCTGAACGATTGGAGCGCGCGTGACATCCAGCAATGGGAATATGTGCCGCTCGGGCCGTTCCAGGCCAAGGCATTTGCGACCTCGATCAGCCCTTGGATCGTGACGCGCGAGGCGCTGGCGCCGTTTCGCCTGCACGGTCCCGAACAAGATCCGATGCCGCTGCCGTATCTGCGCCAGGCGCAGCCGAACAATTACGACATGGAGCTCGATGTCGCCTTGCGCGCGGCGCCAATGAACGCGCCGCAAACCATCTGCCACACCAATTTCAAATACATGTATTGGTCGTCGGTGCAGCAATTGGTGCATCACGCTTCAAGCGGCTGCGCCATGAACGTCGGCGATCTCTTAGGCAGCGGCACCATCTCCGGCCCGGACAAGCGCCAGCGCGGCAGCCTTCTTGAGATCAGCTGGAACGGCACCGAGCCGGCCGAACTCGCCGGCGGCATTACACGCGCGTTCCTCGAAGACGGCGATTCGCTTGTGATGCGCGGCTGGTGCCAGGGCGACGGCTATCGCGTCGGTTTTGGCGAGGTCGAGGGCACGATCATGCCGGCGGAATGATTCCCTCCGTCATTCCGGAATGACGATGTGGGGAAAATTAGCGCTCCTCGGGCGCAATATTCCTGATCCGCGCCGAATGTGCCGCAATGTCGTCGAGACTATAGGACAGATGGACACGCTTGTCCGACGCGGGCCGTTTTTCCAGCGACAGTCCTGGCCGCCATTCCCTCGCGGGGCGGATCGGCCGTGGCGCAAAGCCGCCGCCACAGCTCGGGCACACATTGTACAGCTTGTTGTCGACGCAATCCGCACAGTACGTGCACTCATAGGAACAGATGCGGGCCTCCAGCGAATTCGGCGGCAGGTCCTTGTCGCAATATTCGCAGTTCGGTCGCAGTTGCAGCGCCATGGTCGTCTCTTGAACTTCGGGTGCGGCCGATCATCGCAAATCGGACCTCCGATTCGAATGACGAATTTCCCTCGATTTAAGCCAAGCCACCGTCATTCCGCCATGACGGTAAGAGAGCTATCTTCAGCCCATCCACTGTTTCGTGAGCTCGCCGATATCGGCGGTTTCCGCCTCACGGATCGCCGACGGGGTGCGCGAAAATCGCGGCGCCGGCGCCGGCTGGGTGACACCGTGGCGCTCAACGAAGATCCCGCGTGCGGCCATATGCGGATGGTTTGGCGCTTCCGCCATGGTCAGAACAGGCGCAAAGCAGATGTCGGTGCCTTCCATGATCTTGCACCACTCGTCGCGGCTCTTGCTCCTGAAGGTTTCGACCAGCTTCCGCTTCAGCTCCGGCCACGCCTTGCGATCCATCTGCGCGTCGAAGCACGCTTCCGAGAGTCCTGCATGTTTGCGCAGCAGCGCATAGAATTGCGGTTCGATCGAGCCGATCGAGACGAAGTTGCCGCAAGCGCATTGATAGATGCCGTAGAAATGCGCGCCGCCGTCCAAAAAGTTGCTTTCGCGTCCCTCGACCCAGCGGCCCGCGGCAGCCATGTCGAAGAACATCGACATCAGCGATGCCGCGCCGTCGCACATCGCCGCATCGACGACCTGTCCCTTGCCGGACTTCGAGGCTTCCAGCAGCGCCGCCAGCACGCCGACCACGAGATAGAGCGCGCCGCCGCCGAAATCGCCGACCAGATTGAGCGGCGGCACCGGTTTCTCTTTCGTGCCGATCGCGGCCAGCGCGCCGGTCACCGAGATGTAGTTGATGTCATGGCCGGCGGCCTGCGCCAGCGGGCCTTCCTGGCCCCAGCCGGTCATGCGGCCATAAACCAGTTTCGGGTTCTTCGCCAACACCACGTCAGGGCCGAGGCCCAATCGCTCCATCACGCCGGGGCGAAAGCCCTCGATCAGCGCGTCAGCATAACCAAGCAAGTCCAGCACTTGTGCAACCGCTGCCTTGTCCTTCAGATCGAGCTCGACGACCTTGCGCCCGCGCCCCGCCACCGATTTCAAATTCTTCCTGGCGCCGACGCGGTCGAGCGTGATCACCTCGGCGCCCATATCCGCCAGCATCATGCAGGCGAACGGGCCGGGGCCGATGCCGGCGAATTCGACGATGCGAAAACCTGCCAGCGGGCCGGAGCTGCGAAGTTGGGATTGCGGAGCCGATTTGTCGAGCACGTTGTTATTCCCGTGTGCTGTCACCCCGCGGCTGTCACCGCGCGCTGCGCCATCACCTTGATCAAATTGGCGCGGTAATCCGATGAGCCATGGATATCGCTCAACAGCCCGGACGTGGCAATCGTCACGCTGTCGAGCGCGCTTGCCGACCAGTTCGCCTTCAACGCCGTCTCGATCGCGCCGAGGCGCATGACGCCGCTCTGGGAGGCGCCGGTGGCGGCGGCGCGGACGTCGCCGGATTTGGTTTTGGCGACGAATACGCCGGTCAGCGCAAAGCGCGACGCCGGATGCGGGAATTTGGCATAGCCCGCCTTGGCCGGAATCGGGAACGACACGGCGGTGATGATCTCACCGTCGGCAAGCGCGGTCGTGAACAGACCTTTAAAGAAATCATCCGCCGAGATCGAGCGCTTGTTGGTCTTGATCGTGGCGCCGAGCGCCAGCAACGCCGCCGGATAGTCCGCGGCCGGATCGTTGTTGGCGATCGAGCCGCCGATGGTGCCGCGATGGCGCACCGCGGGATCGCCGATCAGTGAGGCGAGATAGGCCAACGCGGGGATCGCCTTTTGTGCGGCCGCGCTGGTGGCGACGTCATAATGCGCTGTCGCCGCCTTGATGGTCAGCGTGTCGCCGGACGCTTCAACGCCGATCAATTCCTTGATCTTGCCGAGATCGATCACGTCGGACGGCGCGGCGAGCCGCTGCTTCATCACCGGGATCAGCGTGTGGCCGCCGGCGAGATACTTTGCCTCCTTGGCTTTGGAAAACAGTGCCGCGGCTTCGTCGACAGAGGAGGGGCGATGATAGGTGGTCTCGTACATGACGGTGCTCCCTGTAACTTCCTTTTGACCTTCTCCGTCATTCCGGGATGCGCGCCTCCGGCGCGCAGACCCGGAATCTCGAAGTTTAAGCCGTGTTCCAGATTCCGGGTTCGACGCTTCGCGTCGCCCCGGAATGACGAAATCTAACCGTGAATGGCATGCCAGACGCGGTCGGGCGTTGCCGGCATTTCCAGCCTGTCATTGCCGATCGCGTTCGTGATCGCGTTGATGACGGCGGCCGACGCGCCGATCGCGCCGGCCTCACCGCAACCTTTCACGCCGAGCGGATTCCCCGGGCACAGCGTCGGGGTGTGGTTCAATTTGAACGACGGCAGGTCGTCGGCGCGAGGCATGGTGTAGTCCATGAACGATGCCGTCACGAGCTGGCCGGAGCTGTCGTAGACCGCGCCTTCGAGCAGCGCCTGGCCGATGCCTTGGGCGAGGCCGCCATGGACCTGGCCTTCGACGATCATCGGGTTGATCAGCCGGCCGAAATCGTCGGCCGCGACGAAATTGACAAAGCTGGTCTTGCCGGTGCCGGAATCGACCTCGAGTTCGCAGATATAGGCGCCGGCCGGGAAGGTGAAGTTGGTCGGATCGTAGAACGCCGTCTCCTTCAGGCCGGGCTCCATGCCGTCGGGCAGATTGTGCGCGGTGTAGGCCGCGAGTGCGACCATCGGCAGCGCGATCGACTTGTCGGTGCCGGTGACCTTGAACTCGCCGTTCTCGATGACGATGTCGCCCTCGGACGCCTCGAGCAGATGCGAAGCGATCTTCTTGGCCTTGGCTTCGACCTTCTCCATCGCCTTGACGATGGCGGTGCCACCGACCGCGATCGAGCGCGATCCGTAAGTGCCCATGCCGAACTGCACCTTGTCGGTGTCGCCGTGGACGATCTGTACCTGGCTGATCGGAACGCCGAGGCGTTCGGCGACCAGTTGCGCAAACGTCGTCTCATGACCCTGGCCGTGGCTGTGCGATCCGGTGAGGATCTCGATGGTGCCGACCGGATTGACGCGGACTTCCGCGGATTCCCACAAGCCGACACCGGCGCCCAGGCTGCCGACCGCTTTCGAGGGCGCGATGCCGCAGGCTTCGATGTAGCAGGAGAAGCCGATGCCGCGGAGCTTGCCTTCGTTCCTGGCCTTTTCCTTCCGCGCAGGGAAACCGGCATAGTCGATCGCCTTCATCGCGGCGTCGAGCGAGGCGCCGAAATCGCCGATGTCGTAGGCCATGATCACGGGCGTCTGGTGCGGGAATTGCGTGATGAAGTTCTTGCGGCGCAGTTCCGCCGGATCGACCTTCAACTGCCGCGCCGCGGTTTCCATCAGCCGTTCGAGCAGGAAGCTCGCCTCGGGGCGGCCGGCGCCGCGATAGGCATCGACCGGCACGGTGTTGGTATAGACGGTAACGATTTCTGCGTGGATCGCGGGAATGTTGTACTGGCCCGACAGCAGCGTCGCGTAGAGATAGGTCGGGACCGCGGAAGAAAACAGCGACATGTAGGCGCCGAGATTGGCGTGGGTCTTCACGCGAAGACCAAGGATCTTGTTGTCCTTGTCGAACGCCATCTCGGCCTTCGAGATATGGTCGCGGCCATGCGCGTCGGTGAGGAAGGCCTCGGAACGATCGCCGGTCCATTTCACCGGGCGCCGCACCTTCTTGGATGCCCACAGCGCCACCATCTCTTCCGGATAGATGTAGATCTTCGAGCCGAATCCGCCGCCGACATCGGGCGCGATCACCCGCAGCTTGTGCTCCGGGGCGATGTTGTAGAACGCCGACAGGACGAGGCGGGCGACATGCGGATTCTGCGAGGTCGTGTACAGCGTGAAATGCTCTTCGGCTTCGTTATATTCGGCGATCGCCGCGCGCGGCTCCATCGCGTTCGGCACCAGCCGATTATTGGTGAGCTCCAGCGTCACCACATTGGCGGCCTTGGCAAAGGCGTCTTTCACCGCGGCTTCGTCGCCGAGCGCCCAGTCATAGATGACGTTGCCCGGCGCCTCGGGATGAAGTTGCGGCGCGCCCGGCTTGATCGCCGAGCGGATGTCGGGAACGGCCGGCAGTTCTTCGTAATCGACGACCACGGCTTCGGCCGCGTCCTTGGCCTGGTTCTTGGTCTCCGCGATCACGACCGCGACCGCCTGGCCGACGAAGCGGACGGTATCCGGCGCCATCGCCGGCCATGCGCCCATCTTCATCGGCGTGCCGTCTTTCGAGGTGATGGCCCAGCCGCAGATCAGATTGCCGACCTTGTCGTCGACGATCTGTTGTCCGGTCAATATGCCGACCACGCCCGGCATTTTCATCGCTGCCTCCGAATCGATGCGCTTCACCTTGGCGTGGGCGTGCGGGCTGCGGATAAAATGGGCATAGGTCATGCCTTGCAGCTTGATGTCGTCGACGTAGCGGCCTTTGCCGGTGATGAAACGCTTATCTTCCTTGCGCACCACGCTTGCGCCAATGCCTTCAACGCCCATGTCTTGTCCTCCCTGCCGGAGATGTTGGTTTCCCGCCGTTTCCATCGAAGTCCGGCGGTCTTGAATGCGATGGTCGAAAAGCCGCTTCTATTCGGCCGCCTGCGCCACCTTCATGCGGGAGGCCGCGTCGAGCACCGATTTGACGATATTGTGATAGCCGGTGCAGCGGCAGATATTGCCTTCCAGCTCGTGCCGGACGGTTTGCTCGTCGAGCTTGCCGCCGTAACGATGGACGATATCGATCGCCGACATGATCATTCCGGGCGTGCAGTAACCGCACTGCAGGCCGTGATTGTCGCGGAATGCAGCCTGCATCGGGTGCAGCTCGTCGCCCTTCGAGATGCCCTCGATGGTGGTGACGCTTGCGCCCGCGGCCTGTCCGGCCAGCACGGTGCAGGATTTGACCGCCCTGCCGTCGATATGCACCACGCAGGCGCCGCATTGGCTGGTATCGCAGCCGACATGGGTGCCGGTCAGGTTCAGATTTTCGCGCAAGAGCTGGACCAGAAGCGTGCGGTCCTCGACATCGACCGAGACCGCCTTGCCGTTCACCGTCAATTTGACCGTAGACACGCGTGATACCTCCCGCTGTTTTGTCGTTATTCCGATTAGAAGCAGCGGTGCGGAACTTTGCAACTAGGATTTTGGTCGCCCTTGCCATTGTTTTGGTCGCCCTTGCCATGGTGATGACATTCTCGCGCGCCCCGCGCGCTTCTGCGGAGCCGGATGCTGGCCATGAAACATGCCGGCCACGAATCCGCCCGGCGACCGTCGGGTCAGACGAATACCGGCGGCCTCGTTTGAGGCGACCGGGTTTTCGTGGGCCGGGTTTTCGTGGGTAACGGCTCAAGCGGCTTCGCTGACGGTACCGTAGCCTTCCATTGATTTCTTGAAGGGGAAGGCGTCGCCGTCGACGAATTTGTCGATCGTGAAGTCGCTGTCGGCCATCGCGCCCCAGGCCCTTCGGCGCTGCATTGCGAGGTTTCCGGCGTCATAGAGCGGAAAAATCAGCGACTCCCGGTAGAACCGCTCCATCGGGAACTTGCGATCGACAGCGTTGACGCCGACGATGCGCATGCAGTCGAACACCACGCTCTGCATCAGGTCGCCGCAGAACGTCTTGTTCATTCCCCCGAGCGCCTGGCCTTCGCTGTCATGCTTGTCCATGTAATGGGCACCCTTCCAGCACATATAGCGGCCGGCCTCGATCTTGGCCGCGACTTCCGCAAGCAGGTTGCCGACCGCCTGGAAGTTGATGATCGGCGACGAGCCGCCGCCGGTAAAAGTCTTCGCCCAGTTGAGCGCGAACTCGTAGGCGCCGCGCGCCACACCGACCGCCGCGATGCTGGCGACGGGGCCCGACCAGGTAAAGTTGCGGTTGATGAGCATGTCGCCATTGCCCTTGGCAAACAGGTTCTCCTCGGGGACGCGGACGTTCTTGAATGTCATCGTCACGTTCTGGCAGGTGCGGTGCCCGATCTTGTCGATCACCTCGTAGCTGATCCCGGGCGTCCCGCGCTCGACAAGGATGGCGCTGAGGCCCTCCTTGCCGCCCTTGGTGCGGTCGGTGCGCACGATACAGAGGTTGGCATCGGCGCCCTTGAGGTCCCATCCACCGGCGTTGCACGGCCAATGCTTCTCTCCGTTGAGCACGTACTCGCCATTGGCCTTGTCGTGGTCAGCGACCACCTGGATGCCGGCATTCGGGCTCGGATGGTCGAAATTGGCGGTGCCGCCCCGCTCGCTGACGACCCAGCCTCCAAGGTAGTCATTTGAGGTGTTGGATGTCGCCTGTCCGATCCACTTCTCGCGCTGCTTTTCGCTGCCGAACCAGGTCAGCGGCATCAGGGCAAGCCCGTTCACCAATACGATGGTCGGGAAACCCGGATCGACCGCGCAGAGCTCTTCCGCGGCGATCATGAAGTCGACGTTACTGACTCCGCCGCCGCCATACTTCTTCGGCAGGAAGCTGATCGGCAGCCCCATTTTGTAGGCCTCGATGAAGGCCGGCTTCATCGCCGTGAACGCCTTCTGCGGGTCGGCCTCGCGGTCTCCTCTCTCGGCGCAGGGTTTCACCACCTCTCGCGCGAACTCGCGAATGTCATATTTGAGCTTCTTCTGGGCCGCAGTCAGTTCGAAATCGATCGCCATTTCTCGTCTCCTGCCGTTGTGGTTGCAATCTTATTGCGCCGGCGCGCGCCGCCGCGGTCTTCATCACCTGCGAAAGGGTCGTGTACGCGGTGAGCCCTGCGGACTTCACATCCGCGGTGAATGCCTCGCCGAGACCTTTGCCCAGGGTCCAGATCAGCGCTTCGCCGACCGTTTCGTAGTGCGCCTCCGACACGCCGTATCCGACGTGTCGTTCGCCAACGGCCTTGACGGCAGGCAGCAACGTGTCGATGCGGTCGAGCCCGTTCGCCACTGTCGCCAGCACCTGCATCAGTTTTTTCGATTGTTGCTTGAGATCGTCGCCGAACATCGATCGCAGCGACGGGTCGATCTCGAACAGGCGCGCGTAGAACATCGATCCGGCCTGTTCGGACGCGGGCTCGATCAGCGCGAAGGATTTTTTGACGTGATCTATTTCTGAAGGTGTCATCTACGCCTCTCATTGTTTCCGAGCTTCCGGCGCAGTTAATGTAGCAACATATGTACCACAATTATGAAATATTGTCACGAAAATATTATCAATGATTTCGGTAAGTTACAAAACTATAAGAGAATCAATCCAATATAACAGGTACAAGTGATGCCTAATAAAGCAACAGGAGACGTCGATTCAGGCAACTCATTTCCTCTGAACAAGGATCGAAGCGTCCATTATGTTGCGGCAGAACCGGAGACGACCATGCGCCACACCGTCCATGCGGATTTTGCCCTGCGTGTACTCACCTATCTGGCGCTGGCGCCGGACCAGCGGGCCAAGATCGGCGCCATCGCCGATGCCTACAAAATATCGCGGCATCACCTGGTGAAGGTGTCGCAGAGCTTGATCAAGGGTGGTTTCGTTACCGCCGAGCGTGGCCGCAGCGGAGGCATTTCGCTGCTGCGCGATCCCGCCATGATCACAATCGGTGCCGTTATCCGCGCCTGTGAGGACGATTTTGCGCTGGTCGAATGCATGGGACCGGCGCGCTTCTGCCGGATCAACGGGGTCTGCAATCTGCGGCAGCTTTTTTCGAGAGCCTTGAGCGCGTACTTCGCCGTGCTGGACGACATGACGCTGGCCGATGCCGTCAAGCACCCGCAGTCGCTTCGCAGCGTGCTCAACCTTCAAGCGCTGCCGCCAAGGACCGGCGCGGATATCGGCCGCAAGCCTGCCGCAAGGCTGCGGCCAACGTCGGCTTGAACGGCCACGTTGGGGGCGGCCGGTCCGTCCATTGCCGGTCGGCCCGCCAGACGCGGGATCATGGGCCGAATTTACTCACCCTTATCCATTCTGGCCTAGGTTTGCGCCGGCTGAAAACGGCGCCTGGCTTGTGCCGGCATGGAAGAAGACAGGGGCTTTGAGGCGGGGAATGTCCGGGCGTGTCTGGCCGCAATCGCTGAAATTCCCGACCTTGCGCATCCGGGCCAAAATCCTGGCCGGCTTTGCGGTCGTGCTCGCCATCTCGGCGGCCAGCATGGGCATCGCCTATCTCGGATTTGAGCGCGTCTCGGCGGGGGTCGCGTCCTACCGCATCAGCGTCTCGGAGGCCGATCTCGCCCGCAATATCGACCGCGAGCTGATCTCGTATCAGGCCCTGGCGCGCCACTATGTGGTGACCGCAAGGGAAGACGATGCCACGGCGGCGCTGGCGGCCGAAGCCAGCCTGAAAGAGGCCATCGATCAATCGATGAAAAAAACCAGCAACCCGGCGCGCCTCGATCAGATCACGCGCCTGGCCCTGGAATTCAAAGCCTTCACCAAGATTTTTGCCGGCATCCTCAAGGTCAAACGCGACAGCGCGCTGGTGACGCAAAATGCGCTCACCCGCGGCGCCAACATGCTGCGTTACAAGCTCGACGATCTCCCCAGCAACGCCGACGATGCCGAGATCCAGGCGATCCAGTTCGGCACGAAGAAGGTGACCGACCAGTTTCAGGCGGTGACGGCGCTTGCCAATACCTTCGTGATCAATTCAGACCAGACGGTCGCGACAAGCGCCATGGCGCGTCTCAAATTCGTCGAGAACTCGCTGCATGCACTATCGTCGAGGGACGAAAAGATCGTGCAGGGCCTCAAGGAGGCCGCTGCATTGCTCGAAGAATACCGGCAGGCGCTGACCAAGCTGATCGAAAATTCCAAGGAAATCGATGGGCTGGTCGCCAAGATGGCGGATTCCGCGGCAGCGATCGTGAAGGGCGCGAGCGCAATGAAGGCCGACCTGCTTTCCGATCAACAACGGCTTGAACAGGAGTCGGATTCGAGCATCAGCCAGACCGAGCATTTGATCGTCATGCTCGCGGCCGGCGGTTTCGTGCTCGGCGGCATCTGGGCGCTGCTGCTCGGCGGAGGCATGTCGCGGCCGATGACGGCGATGTGCAAGGCGATGCGGGAGCTCGCCGGCGGCAGTTTCGAAATCGTGCTGCCGGGGCTCGGACGCAAGGATGAGCTCGGCGAAATGGCCGGCGCCGTCGAAGCGTTCAAGCTGCAGGCGATCGCCAAGGCCGAGCGGGACGCTGCGGCGCAGGATGCGCAAAACAAGGCGGCTGGCGCGGCGCGCCGTGCCGAACTCATTCGCTTTGCCGACGATTTCGAAACCGCGGTCGGCGCCATCGTCACGAACGTGTCGGCGTCGGCGGTTCAGCTTGAACAGGCCGCCGGCACGCTGACACGGACCGCGGAAACCACGCAGGGGCTGTCGAGCGCGGTTGCCGGTGCTTCCGAAGAAGCCTGCAGCAGCATGCAATCGGTCGCGGCCTCCACCGAGGAATTGTCGGCTTCCGTCGACGAGATCGGCAAGCGCGTGCGTGAATCGAACCGGATCGCTGTGGCGGCGGTCGCGCAGGCGCAACAGACCGACGAGCGCATCGGCAAATTGTCGCGTGCCGCGCAGGAGATCGGCGACGTCGTCAAGCTGATCACCGCGATCGCCGAACAGACCAATCTTCTGGCGCTGAATGCCACCATCGAGGCCGCCCGCGCTGGCGACGCCGGCCGCGGATTTGCCGTCGTCGCCACCGAAGTCAAATCGCTCGCCAGCCAGACCGCGAAAGCCACCGACGAAATCTCCAACCACATCTCGGGCATGCAGGGCGCGACCCAGGAATCGGTGGCGGCGATCAAGGAAATCGGCGCCACGATTGCGCAGATCTCGAATATCGCCTCCTCGATCGCGGGCGCCGTCGAGCAGCAGAGCACGGCGACCCAGGAAATCGCGAAGAGCGTTCAGAACGTCGCCGAGGGAACCCAGCAAACGGCGGCCAGCATCATGCAGGTCAACCGTGGCGCCACCGAAACCGGATCGGCTTCCGAAGAGGTTTTGAATTCAGCCTCGACATTGTCGGCTGAAAGCGCGCGGCTACGGGCCGAGCTCGACCGTTTCATGGCGAACATTCGCGCGGCTTAGGGGCGCGACCCGCCGGCTCGATCCGGACCAGGGTGCGAACCCTCAAGATCAGGGCGTCGGCGAACGCCTGCTTCGGATTGCATTTCGGACTCACGTCGGACATCGCGCAATGTCTGCAAAGAAATGCAGACTCGCATAAGACCCGCAACGGCCACTAGCGCCCACGGACGTTTGATGCACAGACTAGGCCATGCTGATCACGCGACAAAGCTTGGCGGAGCATTTTGGCCGCCTGAACAATGACGAACTCGTCACCGAATTTCAGTCAGGCGGGCTTACCGAGCTTGCAAGAGAAGTGGCGGCGGCAGAGATCCAATCGCGCAGCATCGACATTTCGCAATACCAGGCGAGGCCGCCGGAGCCTCGCCCAGAACCAGAAATGGAAGATTTAGTTCTGCTCGCCCGCTTCTATGATGCGAGCAGCGCCTACCTGCTGCAGAGTCGCCTAGATGCCGAAGGTTTGCCGTCGATTGTCGCGGATGCTCTGACTTACCAGAACGTAATTGGCGGCGCCCTCGGCGGCGGGGTGCGCGTCTTGGTCCCCGAATCATATTTCGCGCGCGCCGCCGAGATAAAAAGCCGGATCGACAGCGGCGCCTACACGTTGGATGACAATGACGGCTGAATTGTCGAAGTTGGGCATATGGAGGCCGCTTCACCCCCGAAGAGCGGACGTGGAGCGGACATGAGCGCCAAATAGTGTCATCGACGATACAGATGATCCACAAGAAACAAGATGATCAACTCTGTGCGAGCGCCGATTCCTGGCGGCTATTTATGACACTTTTCGCGTTATCGTACTGTTCGCGATGAAGTGAACGGCTCGAAGTTGTAAAGGCGCGACAACTTTTCGTCCCGCGCAATTGGTGTGCTCATGATCAAGTATGTCACTGTCGATCGCGGTCGCCGCGCGCTACTCGGCGCAGCAGGAGCGTTCGTGCTGCAAGGGATGCTCCGACCGACGACCGCATCGGCTCAGACGGCTCCCGGCCCCAAGATGAAAATCGGCATTATCGGCGCCGGCCATATCGGCGGCACGATCGGCGAGCTGTGGGCCAAGGCAGGCCATCCGGTGTTCTTCTCATCACGTCATCCGGAGGAATTGAAAGACCTCGTCGCGCGCCTTGGCCCTCTTGCACAGGCCGGCACCGTCGATCAAGCGATTGCGTTTGGCGACGTCGTATTCATCGCCGTGCCTTACGGCGCCCTGCCGCAGATCGGCAGGGATTACGGCAACTCGTTGGCCGGCAAGATCGTGCTCGACGCCGACAATGCCGTGGCCAGCCGCGACGGCGCCATCGCCGACGAGGTCGAGCGCGACGGCATCGGCGTTACTTCGCAGAAATATCTGCCGGGCGCCCGGCTGGTGCGCGCCTTCAACACGCTCTCCTACATGATCTTTGCGCGCGAAGCGAACCGCCCTGTCCCCAGGCTCGCGGTACCGATTGCCGGCGATGATCAGGAAGCCGTGCAAGTTGCGGCGGGACTGGTGCGCGATGCCGGCTTTGATCCGGTGGAGGTCGGCAAGCTGGCTGATGCGAGGCGATTCCAGCGCGGCGCGCCGGGATATGGTCAGAATGCGAGCGCGGCTGAGCTCAAGCAGAAGCTATCGCTGGCGCCATGACGCCTCTGGCGGGCTGGTTGCAGCGCGCGGTGCCCGCTACGGCGCAAGAGCGTTCGGCAGCGCTGTGGTCCTTCGCTTATTTCTTCACGCTGCTTGCCGGCTACTATGTGTTGCGTCCGGTGCGCGACCAGATGGGCATCGCCGGCGGCGTCAGAAACCTGCCCTGGCTCTTCACCGCCACGTTTCTCAGCCTGCTCGTCGCACAGCCGCTCTATGGCGAGCTGGTAGCGAGGTTGCCGCGGGTCAGGTTTATCTCCATCGTCTACCATTTCTTCGTCGCCAACCTGGCGCTGTTCTGGCTGCTGCTGACGTTCGACGTGGAAAGGGTGATCGTCGCGCGGGTGTTTTTTGTCTGGGTCAGCGTTTTCAACTTGTTCGCGGTGGCGGTGTTCTGGTCGTTCATGGCCGATCTGTTTACCGCAGAGCAGGGCAAGCGGCTGTTCGGGTTCATTGGCGCCGGTGGCACCGCTGGAGCGCTGCTTGGTCCAGTCGTCACGATCTGGCTGTCAGCGCCGCTCGGCCCGGTCAACCTGTTGATCGCGGCCGCCGTCTTTCTCGAAGCAGCCGTGTTTTGCGTCCATCGCATTGAAGGCGTGGCGGATGCGCCGACAGAGGTGGATCCCCGAGGGCAGCGCGTTGGAGGCAGCGCCTTCGCGGCACTGCCCGAACTGATCCGCTCGCCTTATCTCTTGGGCGTGGCCACCTGGGTCAGCCTGCTCTCGTTCGGCGCGACGATTGCCTATTTCGCGCAGGCCAATATCGTTTCGGCGACGATCCATGACGCGGCAACACAAACGCGCCTGTTTGCAGGTATCGATCTTGCGGTGGGGTTGCTGAGCCTGGCGACGCAGGTCTTTGCCACCGCCAAATTCCTCAAGCGCTTCGGCACGGGCATCTCGGCCGCAGCCCTGCCTGCGGTTTATGTTGTCGGCTTCGCGACGCTGGCGATCGCACCGAGCCTGTCGGTGGTGGTGACGCTCCAGGTCGCGCAACGCTGGATGAACTTCGCAATCGCAAATCCGGCACGCCAGGTATTCTTCACCGTGGTCGGGCGCGAGGAAAAATATAAGGCCAAAAACCTGATCGACGTGGTGATCTATCGCGGCTCGGACGCGTTGTATGGCTGGGTCTACGACAGCCTGCAGGCGCTGGGGTTGAAGCTTGGCGCCATCGCGCTGTGCGCGCTGCCGGTAGCTGTGGGCTGGCTCATTCTCTCGACTGCGCTGGGGCGAACGCAGGAGCGTCTTGCGACGAAAACAGACGACAAAGGAGCGCCGGGATGGCAATCCGAGCAACCCGCCGAATAACCCGCCGCGACTTTGCGGTACTCGCCGGCGGATTTCTACTATCGAGCAAAGCGGTTGCCCAAACCGAGACACCGCTTCTCACCCGTCCGATTCCCGGCAGCGGCGAGCGCATTCCCGCCGTTGGTCTGGGCACCGCCTATGTTTTCGATGAGAATAACGAAGCGACGCGGAGCAAGGCCGATGCAGTCGTGCAGGCTCTGGTCAAGAATGGCGGACGGCTCATCGACACGGCGTCAACCTACGGCGATGCCGAAAGCGTGCTGGGCGTGGTCACCGCAACTGCCGGCTTGCGCGACAAGCTCTTCATCGCCACCAAGCTCGAGTCGCCCGACTCCCAGGAACTCAAGCGATCATTGGCCCGGCTGAAGACTGCAAGCGTCGATCTGCTGCAGCTTCACAACGTCAGGAGCAAGCAGCAATCTCTCGAACGCTTCAGGGCGTGGAAGAAACAAGGCGTGTGCCGCTACGTCGGCATCACTTCGACATTCCACCGCGACTATCCCGCGGTCGAGGCCGTGCTGGAACGGGAGAAGCCTGATTTCGTCCAGATCGATTATTCACTCGATAACCGCGGGGCTGAAAAAACCATCCTGCCGCTGGCCGCCGAAATCAGAGCCGGCGTGCTGACCGCCTTGCCTTACGGCAATGGAAGACTATTCCGGGCCGTGCATGGCAAGGAATTGCCGGACTGGGCGCGGGCGTTCGCGAACTCCTGGGGACAGTTTTTCCTGAAGTTTTTACTCGGCGACCCGCGCGTGACCGCGGTGATCCCGGGGACCGGCGATCCCAGCCACATGGCGGACAATGCCGGCGCGATGCGCGGGCCGTTGCCCGATCCCGATCAACGTCGTCGAATGGTCGAGTTCGTCGAAGCGCTTTGATCGATGATCGATTTGCCGGCATTAACGTAAACTGACCAATACCGGCTCCCATCAAAGCGCGGCAGACGCCGCCAGCGATGGCAAAATGAGCGAAGGGTTATTGGCTATCAGTCCAGCCGAGCCAATGAGCAAACTTATATTGGCAAGCCCAGGCCGGAAGGTTGGACTCGAAAAACCCCTGCATCAGAAGCAGATGCTCAGAATCTTCAAGTGGCAGCTTTCTCTTGTGCGAGCCTTGGGCTTTGCAACAGCTGCTTGCTTCGTACCGGTCGTCAACTTGGGACGCGCATAGTCCCCTGCAATCTCCATTGCCCAATACGTACGCCCTGTTGTCGCGCTCTTCACGCTGGCTACACCCACGCGCGAGGCCCCGTGCAAGAGCAGGTTTCTTCGGTGCCCCGCTGAATCAATCCACTGGCTAAGCGTCTTTGGGAAGCTGTCGTAGCCATAGGCGATGTTCTCTGCGGCTCGGCCTGCGCCGGCCGAATGGACCCGCGAGGCGAAGCCGCCGAGCACATCGTGGTCGAGCTTGTCCTTTGCCGCCATCGCCTTGGCTTGCTCGTGCGCAATACGCGTGAGCGTCGAATCCATCACAACCCGCCCCTCGCCATGCTGAGCGCGATAGCTCGAGATCATGTCAGCGGGGGATTCTGCTTGGGCGAAGGTAGGAAAGCAGCAAACCGCAAGTGAGAAGTAGAGGAAAACTGACGGCTTCATGGCTTCCGATTATTCCCATGCCAAAAGCGCTTAAGCAAATACGGCGTTTCGGGCCAAGACGTAAAGGCCCAAAAGACAACGAGAAATCGCTCACGGTTGCCGCCGGGACCTATTGCCATGAAATCTAACAGGTGCTGGCATTCCCTGTCCATGAAGCCATTGCGGTTTCGGCCGCTCCGGCGTCGCCCTCAAACGCCATACCGTCTCGGAGCCACAGGCGCTTGAGCGCTTGAGGCGGGACCGTCCGCGCCAAACGCGCGAGAGCCGCCGGGATGTCCCAGCGGCTCGCGCGTTGCGTAGCGATGTGGTGCGACGCGCAGCGTCGCGTGGTGGAACGTTGCGGTGCGCCGAGGCGCGCCGCGTTGCCTACCGTGATGTCGATAAGTCCTACGCGTCTCATCGACCAAGCTCACATGGCTGGTCGCGAAGCGACTTCAAGACAGCGCTGCTGTCGTAGTCGCGATCTCTTTCGATCGCACCGAAAAAGCCGCGACTGCTGGAACGGGATGTAACAAAAGCTGTAACGGTCGGTTTTGGCGCTGACGACTACGACGCTTGAGCGCGCGCTATCACGCTTCGCCTTAGCAAAATATTTGACCGGGGTTCGCAACTTCACTCAAGACAGGAGCATCCCCATGACCGACGAGGCCAAAGGCGGTTACGCCTGCTCCCGCTGGTCCTGCTGGGGTGCGCACCCTACATTGCCTGCAAATGAGCAACGCCCTTCACGTTCTCTGCGACGCCGCGACCGCGCGAACGGCCCAAGGGACGCTTTCGCCCGCGTACCCTCGCCTCGTTATCGCGACGACGATCCTGGCATCGAGCTTGGCGTTCATCGATGGTTCGGTCGTGAATGTTGGGCTACCGGCGATCGGTCGGAGCTTTCATGCGGACGCCATCGGCCTGCAGTGGGTCGTCAATGCCTATTTGCTTCCCTTGAGCGCGCTCCTTTTGCTGGGAGGAGCAGCGGGAGACCGGTACGGCCGCCGTCGTCTCTTGATCACGGGCGTTTTGCTGTTCGGCATCGCGTCTCTGGCTTGCGCGGTGGCGCCGACCCTTATCTTGTTGCTGCTTGCTCGTTTCGTGCAAGGTGCGAGCGCCGCTATGCTGATGCCAAACAGCCTCGCGATCCTAGGCCAGAGTTTCTCCGGAGAGGCGAAAGGCCGCGCGATCGGCATATGGGCGGCGACCGGAGCCGCTGCGGGCGCGATCGGACCTGTCCTTGGCGGGTGGCTCATCGATGCCGGCAGCTGGCGCCTTGCCTTTCTGATCAACGTTCCGCTGTCTGTGGCTGCGATCGTGCTGGCGTCCCGCTACGTCGACAGGGACGTCGACGACACGGCCGGCAGTCTTGACTGGTTAGGTGGAGCGCTGGTCACGGCTGCTTTGGCTCTTGCGACCTGGGCGTTGACCGAAGGATCCGGTCGGGCCTGGTCGCCTTCCACCTTCGTCGTCCTCGGAACGGGCTTGATCTTCTTGCTCCTGTTCCTGTCTGCGGAGCGACGGCTTGGCGACAGGGCCATGGTGCCGCTCTCGTTGTTCGGGTCCCCGAGTTTCGTCGGCCTCACGCTCTTGACACTCCTGCTGTACGGCGCTCTCGGCGGGTTATTCGTACTGGTGCCTTATGTGTTGATTCAAGCGGGCGGATACACCGCGACGCAGGCCGGCGCCGCGCTCCTGCCCCTGCCGTTGATAATCGCCGTGGCATCGCCTGCCGCCGGTGCACTGGCGGCCAAGGTGGGTCCACGATGGTTGTTGATCACAGGACCGGTCATCGTCGCGGCCGGCTTTCTCCTCACGCTACGGATCGGGTCGGCCACAAGCTATTGGCTTGGGGTGTTTCCTGCGATGGCCGTGATTGCTTTGGGAATGGCTGGTGCGGTCGCCCCGCTCACGACAGCAGTGTTGATGTCCGTCGACAGCCGCCACACGGGCGCAGCATCGGGGCTGAACAGCGCAGTAGCGCGTACTGGCGGATTGGTTGCTACAGCCCTTATCGGACCTGTGATAGCGTCATCCGGATCTGCTTTGCTTTCAGCTTTTGGTGTCGCTGCAGCGACGGGAGCAGTCATCTGCTCGGTAGCAGCGGCGAGCGCTGCTACGTTGATCGCCGCGGCGGGAAAACCCAGCCATCGGTAGAACGATGATCACCGTTGCCCCCCCTCGTCCTGTTCTCAAATCCTGAGAATACCGAACCGACTTATTCTAAGTTCAGGTCGTCCCGCCAGAAGGACTCCCACTTCCGCTGTCAACACATGCCGAGCGTGATGTCTTGGCGAATGTTCGCTTCGCGCCAGGAAACGGTCATTCCTGAGATGTCGTCTATTGATCCAGTTCGGGCATGGGCACGTACTCATCATTCGGGCTTGATCAGCGCGGCTCGTCGATGTTCCTCTACGTTCCGATAGCGACCAAATTCCGCATCGCCGCCGGCCCCGAGAGGCTTACCATGCAAACACCTGCACAAGATGCTCTCGCCCCAACCCGGATCGAAATCTTTCATTACAGAGCCGCCATCAGGGAGCCGATCGTCACCTCGTTCGGCTCGATACCCGCGCGCAACGCGCTGCTGATCAGGATCGAGGACCGGGACGGGGCTTTTGGATGGGGCGAGGTGTGGGCAAACTTCCCGCCTTCCGGAGCCGAGGGCAAGTTGAGACTGCTCGAGACGATCATCTTGCCGATGTCGCTTGGACGCACCTGGGCCAGTCCTGCAGCAGCCTGGATCGATCTGACCCAGCGCATGCGACGCAACGCCATTCAGAGTGGCGAGCCGGGCCCATTCGCCGCCTGCATCGCCGGCATCGAGGTTGCGCTCTCGGATCTGGCCGCGCGAAAGGCCGGGCTGCCGCTTTGGAAAGCGCTCGGCCGATCGGCCAAGCCCGAGCCAGTGATGGCGTATGCCAGCAATCTCAATCCCAAGGGTGCGCCCGAATACGTCGCCATGTGTCGCGAGCGCGGATACCGCGCCTTCAAGCTGAAGGTTGCCTTCGATATGAAAAGCGATCTGGCAAACGTGCGCGAAATCGCTGCTCGCCTCGGGGAAGGCGAGCGATTCATGATCGATGCCAACCAGGGCTGGGACCTCTCGACCGCGCGGCCTTCGGTCGAGGCGTTCAGCCAATTTCCGCTGGATTGGATAGAAGAGCCGATCCCGGCTGACGATCCGCCCGAGCACTGGGCGGAGCTTGCCATGCTCTCGCGCATCCCGCTCGCAGGCGGCGAGAATCTGATTGGCTTTCAGGCGTTCAATGCCGCGATCGCTGCCGGTCACCTCGGCGTGATCCAGCCGGATATCTGCAAGTGGGGCGGGATTTCATGCTGCGTAGCTGTAGCGCGGCGCGCCATTGCTGCGGGCCGTCGCTGTTGCCCACACTGGCTCAACTCAGGTATCGGCCTGCACGCGGCCGCGCATGTGCTGGCCGCCGTCGGCGGCGACGGACTACTTGAACATGACGCCATGGAGAACCCTCTCCAGGCCGTACTTGCCGAACCCTTCCCGGCCCTTGTCAACGGCCGCTTCGCGCTGACCGACGCGCCAGGGCTTGGTGTCGCGCCCAATCTCCTGGAAGCCAAGTCATTTCTGGTTCACCAGAGCGAGCATCGAAAATAATCTGGGTGGGAAAATAATCCGGGTGATAAGGCGGATCATTCGGAGCCTGAAGCGGTTTCTCATCCCAAGCTGCGCTCTTCATGGTCATGGCGCCCTGGCCCATTTCAGCATTTGCGCGGAAGCCGCTTTGCGGCACTTAGCTAGAGTCAGCGGTTTAGTGTACATCCGCTTTCGCGCCAGAACCGGAAGTTCGAGCCAGGTCGACTTTTTGACCCGTCAGCGACATGGCTGGATTTCGCGTATCGGCAACGTTATGCAGCGCGCGTCGCTATTCAGGTTTGAAGTTGGCGAACTTGATCACCTTGGCCCACGTTCGTCGGCAACTCAAATTGGAAAATCGAGCCTTTGTCGATTCCCCGCGTCACCCAAATACGGCCGTTATGGCTTTCGATAATAGAATGGCAGATGGAAAGGCCAATTCCCATACCACGCTCTTTGGTCGTGAACATCGGGTCGAAAATATGATCGTGGTTGGACGGGTCGATACCCGTGCCGGTATCCTCGATGGCCACGTGAACGAAATTTGGTTTGCTAATGCAGGATCGTATGCTCAATATTCGCGGCGCTACCGACTGCATCGCCTCAATGGCGTTCATGACCAGGTTTAAAACGACTTGCTGCAATTGAACTCTGTCGCCTTCCAAGGCCGGGAGTGATTCATCGAGTTCTGTGCGCAGCTCTACGCCATGCTTCTGCAACTCATGGCGTACAATAGCAAGAACCGTGAAGATCAGCTTGCTGATGTCGATCGGGTTTCTTGCCTTGGTTTCCTTTTTGAACATCCCGCGAAGGCTTGTGATGATTTCACCTGCACGCAGACCGTTACTTTCGATTTGATCCAGCGCGTCTCGCGCCTTTTCTATGCTTGGCTCTCTCAATGCAAGCCACCGTCGGGCGGCGCCGGCTTGCATTACAATCCCGCCTAGTGGCTGATTGATCTCATGAGCAATGGACGCTAAAAGGACGCCCGCTGTCGCCAGGCGATTCATGTGGGCCAGCTCAGCCATTGTCCGCTGCAATTCAGCCGTCCTTTCCATCACCTTCATCTCAAGTTCGTCGCGGGCTTTGCGAACTTCCTCTTCAGCCCGGCGCCGTTCATCAATCAAGTTGGCGCTGTGGAAGGCTGTCGCCGCATGATTGGCAGCCACTGTGAGCAGCATCCTGTCAGTTTCGGTTGGGAAGTTGCTACGCTCACAGCCGACGGCTACAAGACCAGCATACGCGTTGAACCCAATAGGAATAATAATACCGCGGAGCGATTTCGGTCTGTCATCAAAGCCAACAGCATTTGGAATGATCTGCCTGCGCAAAGGCCCATCGAAAGTAGAACATTGCGCCTGCAGCCAGTCCAAAAATTCCCTGGTGGCGCATCCGCTCGCGACGTCGATCGTTACCGCTCCGATGGGATCGAGCAAGCGTACGAACGCAAAATCAAAATCCAACGACCCCGCCAGGATGTCGGCCAGTCCGGCGGCAATCGTGCGCGGTTCGATCCCGATCCAACCCGCCGGGATGGTCGAAAGTGCGACTAAATCCCGAAGCGCTGCTCGCAGCCGGAGATTCTCGTCAGCCATCACTATCAGTGTGCTTGGATCGCGCTGCGCCGAGCCGATTTTCTCTCCCGCAGTTCAAGGAGGAACTGGTCTGGAGGAACAAAGAACGGGTTCTCCTGGAGCACCCCTCCGACAATCACGACGGGGTGAACCCGCAACATGTCCATCACCAGGCTGGCACTGAAGTTCGTCAGATCGTAGGTGCAGATGACCGGATCGTTGTATTTGGAGACCGCGTAGTTGACGCGCGTCTCGTATTCCAACCAGTTACTTTCGCCTGCCTTCTCCACCAGGGACGGCTCCACGCGCGACACAAATCTGACAAGGGGATTGCCGGCTGCCGCCCCTGATCCGAGTATCTCTTCGAGCAAGGCGAGCAGCCCATCCTGATCGAAGCGATCGTCGCGCAGGTAAGCGTCCTGCCAGCGCCGCAGCTCCAGCTGTCCGGTTGCCATCGCCTGCTCGACGTCTATGCCGGCTTCGGCAAGTCGCTTCAGGTGATCCTCCCGCAGCTCGGGATCCACGATATGAAAAGCCTTGTCGCCCCGCTCGAACCCCTCTTTGATGAACGAGCGAAGCACCCTGTGCTGCTCGTCGAAGCCGTTGAAAAAAGCGCAAATGTGACACTGTTTGCCAAGCACGCCATCAGCTACGTGGATGGGACACTCATTGGCTGGCATGATGGACCTCCGCGAGAATGGATTTCCGCCTCCCACCCGCAGCACATTCCGTGAACGTTAATCTTGAGGACTATGAAGTCAAGCCCTCGTTTTGCCACCAAATTTACGCAGTCGCTTGCTCGTCACGATCCGAGTAGTGCCGCATGCGCAGCTTGTTCTGTATGCTTTGCGACATCAGTGCACCCGTGAATCGCAAGTACAAACCGGAGTGACGATGCGGCATCCCCATGCACCAATCTTACCCAACGGGTGCTGAGCTGATCGCAACCGCATCTCGCACTCGGCCGATATCTCTAATTTATTCGACGTCCGCTTTGCGCCCCCCATTGGCCGACATATCGACATGCAACGCATCGGAAGCTGAATGTCAGGCGCGCTCTAGCACCCCCGGCAAATCCCCGTGAACGTGCTGGCCTGTGCGCGACCTCGCCGGCGGACCGGTGCCTTGCTTCTTGGCTCGACGTTATGCGCGCTGATGATCCGCTGTGACGCGCCCGCATAAGGCGGTGTGACAACGCGTGTGCGCGGCGGCGGTAATGAGTTGACCGAGCCGGAAGTGACCGTTGCCGCCGGGGAGTTGGTACGGAGCGGCGGGACACTCGATGCGTTGCCGATGCCGCTGGGATCAGAGAGCACCCTGGGATTGGCGGGACCGAACGGCACGCCGCTGATCGCCGAATTGCCGGCGCCGGCCGATCCCGCGGGTGGGGTCAGCTGCGCAAACGCTTGCGCGGGCACGATCAGGCTGCCGAGCGCCAAGGCGAGAACAAGCGCAGAATTGCGGGACATCTAGGTCTCTCCGGGGCTGTACCTTCAACGTTGATGTAGGGCCCGAGTTCCCGCACGGAAGGCAGCCCCGTCGGACATCGCGCAATGTCTGAAAAGTGCCCTAAGCGACATCAGTCATCGCAAATAATTCATTCTTGGCTGCTGACGCCTCAATCAGATGCGCAAAAGAGGCACGTCTTGGGTCGCTCCTGAACCTTTGGAAATTCTGATCCGAATCGAAGCTGACGATATGAACTTCGATAGTGCTATCGGAGTTGCGCAATCTCCGCTCCAGCAATCCACCAAACTCGCTCAACAGAGGGAGTACGGCTTCCTCGTAGGCTTGAAAGCTGGCAACCCCGTCAGACGGTATGCGCGCAATCAGGACGAACGTTAAGCGTGCAGAAGTTGTGTGCCCCATCGGAAGACATGGCTCCTTTCCAAGAAGTTTGGAGGCGAGCGGCTGCGAAAGGTAGAGGTCATCAGACCTTATAGAGCCGAGCGCCACCGCCATCCAGAGCTGCAGCGTAGCACCACCCATCGTAACTTGCTGCAGCAACCAATGACCCGTAGATCACCCTGCGCGAAGCCTTACAGCAAGCGCGCCGGTTTTTATGCTGCGCCTATAAGCTGAAGTCGAAATCAGAATTGCATTCCTATGCCGCGATACCCACTTGCGTTTTGGCTGAAAGAACCCTCGGCCTGAAACAATGATGGTTCAAATGCATTGGTTTCGAGAACACCCCGCTGTCATCAGAAAAATGGTTGGGTTTCTGGTGATCACAATAGTGTTGTGTTTCTTGCTTGGTCCCACCGGCATCCTGTACGCGGCGGGATTTGAGGTTATCTACCTCTTGACCTACCTATTCATGGTGGCCTTCGCAACGCTTTTGTACCCGGACGTATACTAAGACCGAACTGCGATCGGATTCAAAGTAGGCCGTCGCATTCAATTAGGACAACGCGACGCCCGTATCGTGCCGAGAGGCGAGATCACACGCTTCAATTCGACCGACGTCCGCTTGGGGCCAAAAGTCAGAAGAACTCGGTCCGAGCAGTCGTCTTCCGGGCTACCTTTGAAAGCGGACATTGCTCGATCAAGTGGGCACGTCTCAAACGTGCCAACAGGAGACGCGCCGGCCATCGGTCTTTGTCTGCCGCCGACGTCAATGCTCACGGTCGTCTCGCCGCTCGCTACGATCACTCAAGCATCCGCGGGCCCAAAACAGGCCGCGGCCACCCTGCGCCCTTTCGTTGTCCGGACTTCAGGGGCGCCGCTGGCGATCACCAACGATAGAGATACCGGCGATAGTACCTGGGGCCGTCGTAGGTATATGCGGGGCGAATAACGCGCCGATACCCGGGACCATAGTAGACAGGAGCATAGTAACCCGACCGGTATCCGCCGTAGTATGCGGGGGCGTAGCCGTAGTTGTAGTACGCTGGGGCGTAGCCGCCGTAATACGCGGGGGCATAGCCGCCATAATAGCCGTAACCCGGTCCGCCATAGTAGCCGTAACCCGGTCCGTAGGCGTAGGCGCTGGAGGCTATGCCACCAATCACCGCCGCTCCAATTAGTCCGGCCGCGAGTCCTGGACCCCAGCCACCACCTCGCCACGCTTGAGCTGGTGACGGGGCCACCAAGGCAGAGACACCGATGGTGGCCGCGGTCGCTAACGCCAATACTGTTTTCTTCATTTTCGAAGCCTCCGTTGTTTCCGGAACTTCAACCGGCAGTCCGGCAATGGTTTCCCCCGACCGCCGTTGGCGGAAGGGTTTCCGTGAAATTTAATACTGATGAACGGCTTGGCAAAGAGAAACCACGGTGCTCGCGCGCCACTTCCGGACTCCTGCACCGCAGCAAAGAGCCTCGCTATCAATCACCTCGTCGGCTTAAGCAAGCAGCGACGGCGGCACATCGGAGCCGAGCACCTTCACGGTCTTGAGGTTGATGGCTAGCTCGAATATTTTCGGTTGCGAAAGCCGGCAAATGTCCCCGTCCGGGTCATGCGTGCTCGAAAAAAGTGACCGTGACTGCTAGACTGCCCTTAACTACAACAATGGAGGAAGCCATGAATATCGGTCGTCGCGAACTGATCTTGCCGGCGCTTGCCATTGGACTGCTCGGCGCGGTCCCGGCTTTTGCCGCCGCGGATGAAGACGCCGTCGCGAAGAGTGTCGAGGCATTCCGCGCAGCTCAGGCCGCCGCCAACGCCGAGGCCCTCGCCGCGCTCTGCGCGGCCGAACTCAGCTACGGCCACTCGGACGGCCACGTCGAGGACAAGGCGACCTTTATAGCCAACGCCACCAACGGAAAATCGAAGTGGTTGTCGCTGCAATACAAGGACCCCACGATCCGCGTCGTCGGCCCCGCCGCGATCGTGCGATTCAACTGGGTGGGCGAAAGTGAGGCCATCGCCGACGGCAAGAAGAGCTCGACCAATCTTCACATCCTGATGAACTG